>Ga0209979_1003342_pt1 | contig 14242 bp, 12 predicted proteins | sample AnhtaG_FD_183114 | JGI IMG/M metagenome (GOLD analysis project Ga0209979, IMG submission 183114) | Deep subsurface microbial communities from Anholt, Denmark to uncover new lineages of life (NeLLi) - Anholt_01485 metaG (SPAdes) (version 2) | ecosystem: Environmental > Aquatic > Marine > Oceanic...
AGACTCTCACGCGGGTGGACGGAGAGGACGCCGAGCGTGTCCTGCGCCTGATGGAGGAACTGGAAGAGCACGACGACGTCCAGCGGATCTACGCCAACTTCGACATACCTGACGATATCCTCGCACGCCACAGTGGGGATTGAGCGGCTGCCACCCGGCGCACGAGCGGCGGGGGGTCAGCCAACAGCAGCCGGAGCCGATCGGGGCCCCCTGGGTCAACGGCAGCGCGTGGCAGGGGGGCCTATCCTCAGGGCGCAACCAACGAGTACCGGACAGCGTATTGTGTAACGGGCTGCGCAGCACGCTCATGTAGCCGGCCCGCCTATGGGGGACGACCAGACCACGAACGACAGCCGGCGATCGCGCCAGAGGCGCCCAAGCGTGCCCGGGCTGGTGCACACGAATCCACAAGGGGTGTGAGCTTTGAGAGCGAGGCTGAAGTGGGCAGGCGCTGCCGGGCTGTTGGTTGCGTCGGCGATCTGGGCCAACGCGGCGTTCGGGCAGCCTGCCATCGACATGTCGGTGGTGCCGGCGTTCGACGGGCACGTCAAAGAGGGCCGCTGGTTTCCGCTGACGGCCGTAATCAGCAATACGGGCCCCCGCGTCCGAGGCAGCCTCGAGGTCACCACCGAGGGCAGCGGGCGACACACCACATTCAGCACGCCCGTGGATCTGCCGCGTGGCTCCCGGCTCGCCTACACGCTCCACATCCTCAACGAAGGGCTCGCGGGGAACGTGCGAGTCCGCCTGCGGCTGCAGGGCCGCCGGCCGCTCGATCGCAAGGTGCCCATTCGTTCACATCCCCGCGAGGACAGAATCGTTGTGCTGATCGGGGTTCGTCCCTCCAGCCCGATCGCGCTCGCCGGCCTCAGAGTATCCTCCGTGCGGCCGCGTGCACGCCCCGCAACGGGTGCTTCCGGGCAGCTCCAGGTGGCAGCGACCACACCGGCCATGGGTATGGTAGCTGTGGCTCTGCACGCTACGGATCAGGCGTCAATCGCGGGTACCGGCGGTCTGCCGACGCGCGTCCAAGCTTACCACAGCGTGGATGCCGTCGTTCTGCCAGGGTTCCAGCCCAAACGAGTCAGTTCAGAGGAGGTCGATGCGCTGAGGAGGTGGGTGGCCTCGGGGGGCACGCTCGTGGTGAGCGCCGGGGGCAGCGTGCAGAGCCTCAAGGGGTCCTTTGTGGAGAAGATGCTCCCCGTGACCCTCCAGAGGGAGGAGACGATTTCGAGCCTGGACGGCCTGGCTCGGCGATACGGGATCGCGACACCTCCATCGGGGCCGGTGCTGGTGGCGCGGGCAGTGCGGCGTTCGGGCACTGTGCTGGCGAGCCAAGACGGTGTGCCGCTGGTTGTGGAGGGCCGCTATGATCTGGGCCGAGTGTACTTCCTCGCCTTTGACGTCAACCGACAGCCGGCTCGCAGTTGGGCGGAGGGCATGACGGAGCTGTGGCGTGAGATTCTCACGGCTCCACCCACGACCTGGCGCCTTGCCGAGAATGCCTGGACCGCCGAGGCCGATCCGTGGGGCAGCATGACGGTGTACGGACGGCCAAGCTCTGGGGCGCAGACGCTCGCCGACGCCGTGCGGTGGATACCGCAGATGGAGGTCCCATCGTTCGCCTTCGTCGGGGCCTTCCTGGTGTTGTACGTGCTGTTTCTCGTGCCCATCAACTACTTCGTACTCAAGGCCCTGGACAAGCGGGAGCTGTCCTGGATCACCACGCCCGTCATCGTTATCGTATTCAGCATCGGCGCATACATGGTCGGGCGAAGTGTGAAGGGCGGCAAGGTGCTGGTCACGCAGGCGGCAGTCGTGCAGGCGCGCCCGGGTGCCAGCACTGCCGTCGTGGACGACTTCATCGGCATCTTCTCTCCGAGCAGGACCCGGTACCAGGCGGCGATGAAAGATCGGCATGCCACGCTGACGGAGGTCGTCGCGAATCCCAACGCTGCGGCCCCCAGTCGCCTCTTCGTCGTCGAGAAGGACACTGTCGCCGCTCCCGCGCTGCACGTGGACATGTGGGATATGAAGGTCCTGCACTCTCAGGGGCTGCTCGATCTGGGCAAGGGCATCGTTGCCGAAGCCCACCTCACTCCCGACGGCACGATAGAAGGGCGTATCAGGAATAACACGCCGTACGCGCTGCAACGCTGTTGCGTCGTCCGAGGGCCGTCGAGCGCCATCATTGGCGACGTGCCCTCACAAGGCTCCGCACGCTTCACCGTACTGCTCAGCGATCTGACCAAAGGTGACCCGGGACGGCAGGGCAAACAGTTGCTCCTGGGCGGGGGAGTGACCGGCGCCGAGAGCGCCGTGCAGCGGGAGATCAAGACCCAGGTCGCCAACGCGCTCCTCGGGGCCGGCCAGCAACTCCTGGGGCGCACGCCTGCGGACGAGTTGCTGGTGGTGGGGTGGATCGCCGACGCCCGCCGCGACATCATCAGCCTCAAGCCCGGCAGCGACGATGAGGCCCACGCCGCCGTCCTGGCGCTGCGGACGCCCATCCGCGTTACCGGCTCGACCTTCGACATACCCGCCTCCCTGACACGAGCTACGATACGACGTGCGGCGCCGAACGCCAACGTCAGCTACGAGGAGGACGGCACGATACAACTCGCCAGCGGGTGGTTCGAAGCCGACGTCCGCCTCCCCATCAGCGGCAGGGACGTCATCGCCGATAGTATGACGGTGCATTGTGCGCGCAAGGGCGGTAAAGTACGCCTGTACGCCTGGCATGAGCCCCGGTCGCAGTGGCAGCGTCTTGACCTCAAATCCGGCAAGAAGACCGCCGAGGTGCCCGAGCCACAATCCTTCCTACGGCTCCCCGAGGGCACCGTCCGTCTGAGAGTGGAGAATCCCGGTGGTGGCGATGAGGCGAGGATAGCCACGCTGGGTGTCGAGGTGCAGGGCAGACAGCGGTAAGGCAGTGGCCGGTGACCAGTAGTGAGTGGTCGGAGGGCCGAGCAGACGGACGCGATGCTGAGCATTGATGACTGGCCAGTGGCCACTGCGGTGCTCGGGGATCAGGCGGATGCCGGAGAATCCATGCCTGACAAAAGAGATGCGCAGTCGGATGCGGGGCGCGCGGGGGGCAGTCATCCAATTCGTCTATGTCACTCTCATCATCGCTGTCAGCGGCGTCATGTATACGTTCTTCCGGCTGGAGTGGGCCGGCGGGTCGGGCGCAGGCGCGAACCCGGCCATGGCGGCGGAATTCGGACATGCGCTCTTCATTGGTATCTCCGTCCTGCAGGCGGGTATGGTGTGTCTCTTGGCGCCCGCCTTCACTTCCGGCGCCATCACGGGTGAGCGCGAGCAGCGCAGTCTCGATATGCTGCTGGTCACCAACCTGAAAGCGCGGAGCATCCTGTTGGGCAAGCTCGGGTCCGCCCTGGGGTACATTGGCCTGCTCATCATTTCCTCGGTGCCAGTGCTGAGTGTGTGCTTCCTGTTTGGCGGCGTGTCACCGGACGAGTTGATAGCGGCATATGTGCTTATCGGGACCACGGGCGTCTTCTTCGGACTGGCGGGGCTATTCTGGTCGTGCGTGTTTCGGCGCACGCTGCAGGCAACGGCGGCGGCCTACGGCACGGTGGCGCTCCTGTGCATCGTGGTGACGGTGATGGACGTCCTCATTTCCGAGCTCACGCGGTACAGCGTGGACGCCCCCGTTCTCAGCTATGTGAACCCCATCATGGGGATCCTGTCCATCGTTTTGCCGGAAGCGGATACCAGCTCGTGGAGCGTGTTCGGTACCGTGCCGCTGTGGGTGGTGACCGTGAGCTTCCAGGCGCTGGCCGCGCCCGTGCTGCTGGGGGCCTCGATACTGCTGCTCAGATACCGTCAATAGCGTTTGCCCGCCTCGGGCGGGCTTGCGCAGAAGGGGTGAGCAATATGATGCTCGAGACGCAGGGCCTTTCGAAGCAATTCCGCAATGTGACGGCCGTGTGGAATCTATCCCTGCAGCTCGAGGAGGGCGACATCTTCGGCTTCATCGGCCCCAACGGCGCCGGCAAGACGACGACCATAAAGATGCTGGCGACGCTGCTGAAGCCTACGGCCGGCACGGCGTACATCGACGGGCACGACATCCGGACACAGCAGGAAGAGGTGCGGGGACTCATGGGCTACATGCCGGACTTCTTCGGCGTGTACGACGACGTCAAGGTGTGGGAGTACCTCGACTTCTTCGCCGCGGCGTACCGGATCGAGCGGAGTCGCCGGCCGCAGATAATCGAGGACGTGCTGGCTCTAACGGACCTGGGAGGGAAGCGCGACGCCTACGTTGAGGAGCTGTCGCGGGGGATGAAGCAGCGCCTGTGTCTGGCCAAGACCCTGGTGCACGATCCGAAGCTACTGCTGCTCGACGAGCCGGCGTCGGGCCTGGACCCCCGCGCCCGCATCGAGATACGCGAGCTGCTCAAAGAGCTGCGCTCCATGGGAAAGACCATCTTCATCTCGTCCCATATCCTCGCGGAGCTCTCGGACTTCTGCAACAAGATAGGGATCATCGAGAACGGGCAACTGGTGGTCAGCGGCGACGTGCAGGAGATCCTGCAGCAGATCTCCGGACACATCACCATCGTCATCAAGGTGGTCTCCGATGCGGAGCGGGCGCGCGAGGTCCTTGCACCCATCCCGCACGTCGGGAACGTGCGTGTGGTGGAGCAGGACAACACGCTGCTGGTCGAGTACGTCGGCGAGCGCGATCAGATCAGCGAGCTGCTGCAGCGCCTGGTGGGCGCGGGCCTATCGGTGACGTCCTTCTCCGAGGAGGAAGCTGACCTCGAGGACATCTTCATGAAAATGACCCGCGGCATCGTGTCGTAGCTGCTTGCGTGACCGGGGGATGCAAGGGGGCTCGCGCCATCGCCGCAGCGGATGGCGTGTAGGCGAGCGTCCCCGCCGCTTTGCTCACCAACTCATGCCACCGCCGTGGATGCCCGCATAGCGATCGGAAGGCCGAGACGGCTTGCGCTACAGTTTGAGAGCGGCATTTGAGAATCCTGTGCTTGTCCTGGACCTGCGCACCCGCATGCGCGGGGCCCGTGCGTACGTTATCCTCGCCATCTATCTTTCCATTATCGCTGTCGTGCTGGCATGTGTGTATTACGTCATGCGGAACGCGCCATGGAGTCCCGCGAGTGCGTCTCCGGGCAGAGCCAGGGAGATCAGCCAGGCCTTCTACAAGGGCCTCTTTGTGACGCAGGCGGGCATCGTCCTCCTCTTCGTGCCGGCGTTCACTGCCGGCGCGATCACCATCGAGCACGAGCGGCGGACCTTCGACATGCTCGTTGTGACCCGTCTGAGCCCGAGCGCCATCGTGTGGGGCCGACTCGCATCCTCCACCTCATTCACCCTTCTGCTACTTCTGACGTCGCTGCCGCTCGTGAGTGTATGCTTCCTGCTCGGTGGCGTCTCGCCACATGAGGTGCTCTCCTCATACATCGCCCTGGCGTTTTGTGCCTTTATCGTTGGCGCCATGGGCATTCTGAGCTCAACGCTCGTCACGAGGACGGTTCCGGCCACCGTGCTGACCTTCACCTTCGTCTTTGTGTACCTGGTAGGCACGGCGATAGCCGGGGCTCCGTCCAGCATTCCTCCAGCCGCCACCGTGACGCCCTTTGTCTGTCTGAACCCCTTCATGGCCATCTTCTACGGCAGCGATCCGGCGGGCTTCTTCGCCTTTCCCGCTTCAGTGCCGGCGTGGCTTACCGGCGGTGCGATCGGCATTCTCGGCAGCCTGCTCTTGATCACTATGGCCGTGGACCGACTTTCAACCCATTTCCGCGAGCGAGACCCCTGGCGCTCCCGCCTGCTGCTGGCGCTGCTATTGCTGCTGACGGCGTTCTTGGCCATGGGGTGGGTCTGGGCCATTATGCCACCCACCGGCGGACCGCCGGGCACTTCCGGACCCGCACTGCAGCTCTACGGCAGCGCCGCAGCGTACGTGGGCGTGCTCATGGCCGGCATCGGCGTACTGTGCCCCATGATGTGCAGCGGCGATGGGCTCGGCGGAGTGGGTCGCGGCGCGCGAGGCCGACTCCGCGATGCTCTCAATCCGCTCCGCATTCTTCGGCCAGGCCCACTGAACAGCGCTCTGTACCTGGTCCTCGTCATGGTGGCTGCCGTGCCGCTCATGTTGCTTGGCTTCGGCCTTGGAGGCATGAGCGTCTCGTCGCCCGATTGGGCGCGTGTGTCCGCCCTGCTCGCGATAGGCGCCGTGACGATGCTGTGTTGCATTGGGTTGACGTGGGCGCTCTCGGCGCTGTTCGGGAAGCGCCCAGCGGCGGCCGGGACGGCGTACGGCCTCATATTGATCCTGCTTGCCGTTCCCCCGTGGGCGAGTGCCATGTGGGCCACCGCCCAAGCATACCGGAGCCAGACGGCCACCTACCCGTGGATCACGAATCTCATCTATCTCAACCCCTTCGTGGCGCTGTACGATGTCGCGATGCCTGATACCATCGGCAAAGCGTTCCGGGGCAATCTGCTCTTTGAAGGGGTTATGCCGTTTTACGGCGTCACACTCGTTGCCCTGGGCGCCATGACTATCGTGTTCATGCTTCTGGCGCTGGTGGCGACAGGCGTGCGACAAGCTCGTGCGTGGGCCCGACAGACACCGGTGCCGCCGCCGGGGACCGTTCCGGGCCCGCCGTATGGACGCTGATAGGCGAAGGGCGATCGACCATTGGCCAACTGGCTGACGCACTTCACGCGGGAGAACCCGGTGTTCGACAAGGAGATGCGCTTGCGATGGCATCGTGGGCGACTGTGGATACTGCCCGCCATTGCCGTCGGGGCGGCTGTGGTGCTCATGCTCATCGCGGCCGCTTTCGGGTTTATCGAGCGCGATTATTTGCACAGGACGTATCCACTTATCGCGTGCGTCATGGGATACGTGATCGCCGCCGCGGTGGCGCTACTCGTCACGCCGGCGCTGACTGCCGGAGCTCTGGCAGGTGAGCGACAGCAGAGAACGCTGGAGATGCTGATGATTACGCGTCTAACCTCCTGGCACATCGTCATTGGCAAGCTCGCGCCGGCGCTGCTCACCGTTGTTCTGGCGGTCGTCCCGTGCCTGTGCCTATCGTCTTTCTTTGCAATCATCGGATCCGCGTTAGACCCCACTCGCCGCTTCTGGGAATACTGGACCACTGCCGGCCTGCACTGGCTCACGGTGCCGCTGTGCGCCATCTTCGCCGCCTGCACGGGCATGTTCTTCAGCGCCATGTGTCCCAACATATCCAGCGCCACGGCGTGGGCGTACGCCGTCACGCTCGGCACGTACTTCGCATCGCGCCACGGCCTGCAGTTCATGGCGGCGCTCGGCCTCATCAACGTCGATACGCGTGCGCATAACGTCGCAGACCTCGTCGGCCGGGCCGCTATCGTGTGGATCGTGTGCGCCTGGCTCGCCGCTGCCGGGCTCTTTGGGGCCCGGTGGCGCCTGGAGCGCGAGGCCGAAATGCAGTGAGCAGCGGAACCAAAGGTGGCTGGTGAGCGTCAATCGTTGTAAGAGGCGGTGAGGGCGCATGTCAGACGAGGAGAGGCTGCGCGTAAAGGTGGAAGCGCTTGCGAAGAGGCTGCAGGGCCTCTACGTGCAGTCGCGCGTTGTGCGCTGCGTCACGGTGGCCGCTGTTGTATGCGTCCCGCTCATGTTGCTCCACAAGGCGCGGCCCGTGTACCCCATCTTAGGCAACTTCTTCGAGCTGGTGTACGTCTGGGCCGCTGCCCTCATCGGGCTCGGCGTGCTGACCGGCCTCCTGTGGGGGCTGATCCTGCGCATCACGCCGGCACACGCTGCCGCGCTCACGGACAAGCGGCTGCGGCTGCGTGAGCGGCTCAGCAGCGGCATGTGCTTCATGGGCAAGCCGGATCGTGCGGGCCTGGTGCCGGAGCTGATGGCGGATGCCGGGGAGGCCGCCGATGCCATAGAGCCGGGCCGCGTCTACCCGTATCGGGTGCCGCGGGATGTGCGGTACTTCTGCGCAGCCGGCGCCGCATTTGCCGCCCTCGCCCTTCTCCCCCAGATGCACCTGTTCATGTCCACCGGCGATGTTGCGGTGCGCGAGAGCATGAAGCAGCAGGGCGCCGCGATCAAGAAGGTAGCCAAGCAGATCGAGCGGGAGGCCGAGCGCCAGGACCTCGAGAGCAGCAAGGAGATGGCTGAGAAGGCCGCAAAGCTGGCGCAAGAGCTGGAGCGGGCGAGGCTCTCGAAGAAGCAAGCCCTGCTGAGGACGCGAAAGCTGACCGAGGAGATCCGGCGGCAGCAGCAGGAGCTGGCTCGCAAGAACACCCCGCCGTCGCTGGATCAGGCGCTCGGCGACCTGCAGAAGATCGTGCTGGAGTCCAAACATGGGAAGGAACTGGCCGGCAAGCTCGCCGACAAGAAGTTCGCCGAGGCCGCCGCGAAGCTGGCCGACATGGCCGCCAGGCTGAAGCAAGGCGATCTGCCGCCAGAGGAGCAGGAGAAGCTTCAGCGCGACCTGGCGGCCATGGCCGCGGCGCTCGGGGTCAAGCCGCTGGCGGGAGTGGCCAAGTCGCTCCTGCAGGCGGGGAAATCACTGAGCAGCTCCGACCTCAAGGCGGCCGCGGAGAAACTGGCGGACTCAGCGGAGGCGGCGCAGGAGCTGGCCAAGTACCAGGCCGACGAAGAGGCGCTGCGCCAGATGCAGGAGGCCATGAAGCAGGCGCAGCAGATGATCGCCCAGGCCGACCAGCAGTGCCCCGAATGCGGCGGCGGTGGGTGACAAGGCTGCGGCGGGACGGGTCTCGCCCCGCAAGGTGCTGGCCAATCCGGCGGCAAGGGCGGCCCAGGCGGTGGCCCAGGTGGCGGTGGAACCAAGCCCGGGCCGGCCGCGAGTGGCCCGTACGGACCGAACGGCCCCATTTCCCCCGAGCCCTTTGAGCCGCTCAAGGGCTCTGTCACGCACAAAGACACAATGTCGCCTTCGAAGACACAGCCCGGCGAAACGATCGTGGATCCAATTCGCTCCGGACCGGCGAAGGTGCCCGCCCTGTCCGACTACTACGAAGTGGTGCCCATGTACCGCGAGGACGCGGAGGAGGCCCTCGCCAAGGAGAGGGTACCGCGCCGCTACGAATTCGAGGTCAGACGCTATTACGAGGCGCTCGACAAGGGTCCGTCGAAAACCTCCGACGGCGGCTCCGACGACGCGGCGTCCACCGATCAGTAGTGAGGGGCGTCCGTCTCAGAGGCAGGACCGAGCGGATTCCCGCTACGCGAGCTTGTTGACGAGCTCCGCCACCCGCTGCCCCAGCGCGCTGCACTGAGGCGTTGAGCGCTCGTCGGGCGCTTTCACCGTGGCTTGCGGCGTGTTCGCCTGTTGGCTGTCCGCTTGGCGATCCCCAACTCCTCCAGGACGTCGACCGCCGTCTCAATGTCCGAATCGGATAAATGCCACCCCAGCTTTCGCGCCTCCGCTTTTGCGCGCCTGCGAGTGATCCTCCCTCCTGCTGCCGTCAGGAGATGGTCGACCTTAGCCGCGCACGAGAGTTGGCGATAGTCCGCACCGGTCTCGCGAACGCGGCTGACAATGCTCGCAACCTGGGTGAACCATTGCCCATCCCGGCGCGTCAGAGCGTTGAGGTACTCGCGACCGGCATCGGTTAGTTGGTATGTGTAGCGGACGTGCTCGAATTGGCCCGCTGGCGGCAAATGCGATCGAAACTCCTCCCGACGCTCGGAGAGTATGCCCCTGGCAACAGCGCTGTCGATCTCGGCCGCGACAAGGCGGCTGTAAGGCCCGTAGTAATGCGGTCGGTACCCGATCAGCGTCGCCAGAGCCTTTGACACGAAGTAGCCCATCCTCTGCAGGTATGTCCTGCCCTCGAGTCGCCCGTCGCAGGCATCGACTATTCCTAGTACGATGTGTTCAGCGTTCATTGGCTCCCTTCCCTTTCGCGCTGGTTGATTGCGTCACGCACGAGGCGTCGCAAACGCCTACGCTCAGCGTTTCTGTTTCCCCTCGTCTTCCCATGAAGCGGGAGGTAGACAGTAATCTGCTCGTGCCCCCGCAAGGGATTCCCCATGAAAATATCGGAGACTTCATGGAACCAGCGAGACCGGCCCCGCGCACTCGCCACCAGGATCTCCTCAGGATGGATTGTCGGCTCCACGGAAGAAGGCCTCGGCGGATCGGTGCGGGTAACGTCAACCGCGACGAAATCCCTATCCATCGAACATGTATTCGCCATGCGCTGCTCCAACTCCTCTTGCTCGCCGCGATTCACCAGAACGCCCTGATAGAGCGTGCTGATGCCCCCCAGTGGCAGCGTTAGCACGCTACGTGGGATGGCGCGCGATCTCAGTGCCGAGACGAGCTTGCGGGCGCGCGACTTACTGCCGCCTGCCATGATCGCGTGGATCAGGTCGTCGTCCCTGTAAGCCTGCCAGCGAGATGAGAAGGCCCTCTTCGGGCCTTTGTACGTGTATAGTTCTGCGATCTCGCCAATGCCCTCGTGGGCCGCCAGGAGGATTGCTCGCGCCAACAGTGTGTCAGTACAGCGGCGGACCCGGTGGCGATAGACTTGAAGGGTCATATGATATCTGGCCATGAGGTGTTGCTCCAGTGCCCATACACTCTCCTCCTTGATCCCCACGTACGACTCGCCCCGGATGCCCGGAATCCTCACCAGACCGTTGATGACGCGGTCAAGGTCATAGACTCCATACTTCACGCCGCAGAAATAGCTGTCCCGAAGCAGATAGTCCAGTTTGTCCGCGTCGAGAGGCCCGGATATGATGTCCCGTTCTGCGGTCCGCTGCGGATGACTCACCGTGTCGATCAAGGGGATGATCTCGTCTCGACGTGAGCCCAAGACGTCCTCTAGCTCGCGATCGTGCTTGATTATATCAACGGTGATGCATTCGTGCAGTTTCTCGGTCTCGATACGCTTCCTCCGGGCATATTCTTCGCTCAAAGCAGCCAGCGGGATCTCCGACACGTGCGAGAAAGGTCCGTGACCCACATCGTGAAGCAGAGCCGCGACTCTGACGTTCTGACGCTGCTTCCCCCCGAAACCCAGGGCGTCTGCCATCTTGCCGGCCACATGCATAACGCCCAGCGAGTGGTCGAATCGGGTGTGCACGGCGCCAGGATAGACCAGATACGCCATCGCGAGCTGGTGAATGTACCGCAGCCGCTGCATGACGGCGCAATTGATGACGCGCTCTTCAAGATCGTTATACTCGATCAAGCCATGGATCGGACATCTCACTTCCATGTCGGGTAACCCCGCTCTGGTGATGGCTAAGGCGCCCTCCGCCGTGCACGCGCTACCCAAGCGCCCGGCGCTAGCACGGCGGAGGCTGCGCATGAACGCCAGGTTAAGCCCCGGTGCCGGTGCGCGCGCGGATCAGTGCCCCAACGGCCTGCGACGGATGCCATGCGATCTCGGGGTTATGTGTCCCTCCAGCTTGTCGTCGGTGTCTGGGCCGCCGCGGTCGCTTCGCCTACGCAAGCTTGTTGACGAGCTCCGCCACCCGCTGCCCCAGCGCGCTGCACTGAGGCGTTGAGCGCTCGTCGGGCGCGCCTATGGCCACCGGCCCGTAGTGGTCGCCGTCCGCCGTGCCCGGCACGATCATGCCGTGAATGAGCATCATCTGCAGGATCCCGATCACGGTCGTTTCGTTGCCGCCGCCGATGTTGGCCGATGAGGCGAAGGCGCCCCCCACTTTTCCCGTCAGCCGTCCGTGGAACTTCACGCTCTCATCGAAAAGCTGCTTTATCTCGGCAGACATCAGGCCATAGTACACCGGCGATCCAACGATGATGCCGTCGGCGTCCAGCAGGTCCTCGGCTTTAGTGTCCTCTACTTTCTTGAGCTCCACATCGACGCCATCGATCTTGGCGCCCTCGGCCACGCACCGAGCCATCTTCTCCGTATTGCCTGTGCGGCTGTAGTAGACGATGAGCACTTTCGGCATTGCTCTATGCCTCCTATCGGCGTCATGCAGCAGTTCGTCATTCGGGCCGCTCTATGCCGATCTCCACTCGCTCGGTTAGCCTCGCCTCGAGGCCCTGCAGCATGGCGGCGAAGCCGGCAGGCGTCGTGATGCCATCGGTCTCTTGCTCCCACGCGGCCACGAGCCACCATACGATGGGCTTCGTGCCGATCCCCTTGAACAGGACCAGATGGTTGAAATCATCTTCGGTCACGGCGGCAAGGTCGGAGGTGCGGTACACGACGCCGAGGCCGAGGTCGTCGTTCAAGTCCGACTGTGCCCCCCATGTGCCCAGATAGCCCTTGCCGCGGAGTGGACGCAGTTGGCGCCCGGCCGGCAGCTCGGTCTTCGGGAGGCCGGTTGCAGCACGGAAGTCCCTGAGCCCCTCGACGACCACTCGCTGCTCGGTCCACCGATGGTTGGCCCAGATAGTGAAGCGGGCCGTCACATCGGCCTCCCTGCCGCCGACTCCCGCGGCCCAACGCCGGTATGCCACCTCGACGATAGCCCGAACGGGCCCGCGGGCCACGATGCGGGCGCTGCGCCCGCACTCCTCGGGCTTGAGCAATTCGCCATCGCGCCAGAGAGCGAATCCGCCCGCACCCAACGCCTCGCCTATGTGCAGTACGTCCATCCCGGCGTCGCTGAGCTGATGGTAATCGTGCCCGGGTGTGGCGAACGTGCTGAGCGAGAGCATTGGCTCGACCTTCCCGAAGACATCCACCGCGTTTCGAGCATCCAGATAGAGACGATACGCGATGATATTCGACTCCCAGCCGGGCCCCTCGTATCGCTGGGAGAGAAAGGCGTGCGTTTGGGGAACGTAGTCGAGCGGTCGCGATGCGTCGCCCGGCTCATAGTACAGGAACACCCGCTTGCTCTCCCTGGGGCCTAATCCCACCTCGAACGCGATCTCGTCCACCTCACCATCGCCGTCCAGGTCATCGGCCTGAGATGGGACGTCGTTGCCGCCCGACTCCTTCTCGTGGTCCGACTCGGCCGCCGGGTCAACGACGACGAAGCAGTGGGGGTTGAAGTCCTCTGCCTCCTCCTGGAGATCGGCGACACGGAGCGCCACCGGTTCGTCGGGGCGCTCGCGGGATGTGGTATTTCGGACCGTAACGGCGATGCGCTGACTGTACGTCCAGCCATTCTCATACCAGTCCCGGGCCTGCTCCCTTGATTCTTCGGGTTGGGCCTGCGAGAGACACGGCATCGCGAAGATGCCGGCGATAGTGGAAAGAATCATGGCGCGTCGCATCGCTCGGTCCCCCTGTCGCATGGTCGCGGCTGTGCGGAGTGTCAGCATTCGGCACGGTGGCCGCAGCGGCCACCTCTCATCCTGCCATCCACCCGCCATCGACGAACAGCAGATGGCCGGTGACATAGTCTGATGCCTTCGACGCCAGGAAGACGGCGGCGCCCTTCAGGTCATCCGGATCGCCCCAGCGCTTGACCGCCACCCTGGCCATGATGCGCGCGGAGCGCTCCTTGTCCTTTTGCAGCGCCTCCGTGACGTCCGTCCGGAAGTATCCCGGGGCGATGGCATTGACGTTGATGCTGTATTTCGCCCACTCCACCGCCAGTGATTTGGTGAGCTGGCCGATGCCGCCTTTGCTGGCCGTGTAGGCCGCGATCAGGGGCACGCCAATGGCGCTGAGCAGCGACGCCGTATTGATGATCTTCCCCCCGCCTTGCTCGATCATGACCTTGGCGACGGCCTGTGCGCAGAAGAAGGCGCCGCGAATGTTGATCGCCATGATCTCGTCCCACATCTCAGGCGTGTATTCCTCCGCGGGCGCCCGGTTGATAAGACCGGCGTTATTGATGAGGATATCAATGCGGCCGAACTCATCCTCGACCCTCTGTACCATGGCATTGATCTCATCGAGGTTCGTCAGATCGGCGGCCACGACCAGCGATCGGCGGCCCAGCCCGGCGATCTCGTCCGCGACCACGTCCAGAAGCTCCTTGTTGCGGGCCACGACGGCCACGTCGGCGCCCGCTTCGGCCAGCCCGAGGGCCATGGCCCGCCCCAGCCCGCGGCTTGCGCCGGTCACGATGGCTGCTTTGCCATCGAGACGAAAATCGTCGAGGATCACCATGCTGCCTCCTTTATGATAGAAGCAAATCCTCGTGTGCCACGGCTGGCTCGTCCCTGTCTGACTCGTGCTACGTAGCGAGCTACTTCGCAGAGTAGCAAGCGGGACGCCTGTCTGAAGCGGCGTGCCGTACGGCACCCCGTACGGGGTCAACCCGTGCGCC
>Ga0209979_1003343_pt1 | contig 14242 bp, 13 predicted proteins | sample AnhtaG_FD_183114 | JGI IMG/M metagenome (GOLD analysis project Ga0209979, IMG submission 183114) | Deep subsurface microbial communities from Anholt, Denmark to uncover new lineages of life (NeLLi) - Anholt_01485 metaG (SPAdes) (version 2) | ecosystem: Environmental > Aquatic > Marine > Oceanic...
AAAAAACTACCGAAAGCAGCATAAACAACTAAAATATCTTCTAAATCTAAAGTTCAACAATAACTAACACAGGTCTGATTCTCTCTGACCAACTAAATTCGCTCGGTCATCCCAAATATCTACACAATTTCTTTCATTTAGAGCCCTGAGACCCCCCACCAACATTAAAATACACATCAAAATCTTCCATCCATTGAAACCCTCGTCTGAACAACACTAGAGAAACCACCTTTTTCTCTAAGAGCACTGTCTTTTAACGTGAACTCGCTTTATATGGGGCTTGACAGACTAATCCTCTATAAGAACATAATATTTGTGCAGCAATTATTTGATAGCAAACGCATATATAGCAAAAATTGACTAATAACTTAAGATTATGTAGTCAGGGATTAAGGTGAGAATTGTAAAGGATGAGGTAGGAAGAATTTTACTAAGGGAGCTAGAACATATGAGGAAGATTCACAAATATGGCCTCCTTGAAAAATACTAACAAGGTGTCCCCTACCCTTCTGTATGTGGAGATAACTTCATTTCATATAGGAAACTGGTGGGATGCGGCGACGGAGAAGATGTCTTCCCCATATTGCATCCATTTGGGCGCATAGAGAAGAAGGGATAAGCCAAGGTAGGGAATTGCCTGCTCGAGGCTAAAAGAGGAGCAATTTGGGGGTATTTGGGCACGAGAGTTAGACTGATCTTGACACTATGGAGTATTACAGGCTAGAATCCCCATAGATCCGTCACCTGTTCGCTTTACCAGAACATTCTTGAGCCAGTGTTTGTCATCCAAAAAAGGAAAATCATCTCTGTAATGAGCGCCCCGACTCTCACAACGGATTAAGGCTGTTTTAAGTATCGCTTCAGCCAGCATCAACATACTATCAATTTCTAAACATTGTATTAATTCTCTCATATTGGTTGCTTTCAGTAATTTGGCTTTTTTTTCCTTAATCTGTTCAACTTTATCTATTCCTCTTTCCAAAGTTTTAGCACTACGAACTAGCCCGCCAGCCCTCGATACCTCCTTTTGCAATTTTGATCTAACGATACTCGGGGTTAGCCTATTTGAATCTGCTGTATCTATCATCTTTCGGAGATGCTCTTCTTCAAAAAGAATTTCATCCTTGGATATTTTTTGGAGACTATTTTCTATTGCATATTCCCCAGCACTTTCTCCAGCTATTTTACCGAATACTATAGCCTCAGTAGCTCCATTGCCTGCGATTCGATTGGCTCCATGGACACCGCCTACTATTTCACCTCCAGCAAATAGACCTTTTATGTTAGTTCTACACCCCTCATCAACTTTGACACCACCTATTGAACTATGAGGGATTGGACCAACTTCTACAGAATCTCTTCTTAAATCAAATCCGGCTGAGAGGAGTTTTTGAAAATGGGATGAATAACCTTCTATAATTTTAGCAGAGATCATGGAACCATCGAAATACACCCCTCCGTGTTTTGTTCCCCTGCCTTCCCTTACCTTCTTTGCTATAACTAAAGCTAATTCGTGCTTTTGAGCTTTTGTCTCACTTCCATATTTTGAATTCAACATGAATCTTTCACCATTTTCGTTAACTAACTTTCCACCATCGCCAAACATAGCTGTAGGAATATCTATTCCACGACATTGCTTGGGATGCAAAACTACAGTAGGTTCGAACTGCATGAATTCCATATCTACTAATTCTGCCCCTGCCCGGTATGCAAGAGCGACTCCATCTCCAGTAATATCATCAGGGTAGGTTGTAAACTCATAAAGACGCCCAATCCCTCCCGTTGCTAGTATAATAGCTTTAGCATTAATAATAAGAAAACGTCCATTTTTAATATCTAACCCAAAAGCTCCTATTATTTTCCCACTCTTTTTGGCTATTTTAACTATCATAACAGGAGACAAAATTCTTATTTTTTGTCTTTTTGCTTCTTTACCTAGGAGGTCTACAATTTCGCTACCAGCTCTATTTTTTTTGTGGATAGCCCGAGGATATGTACCCCCTGAAACAAGCCTTTGAGCGTAGCGGCCATTTTCCTTATCAAATTCCATCCCTAAACTTTCCAGTTCCCTGATAGAAGGTATAGCTTGAGAGGCAAGAACCTTAACTAGCTGTTTGTTATTAAGGTACACCCCACCACGCAAAGTATCTTGATAATAGACCTCTGGACTATCTCGTTCATCAGAATGGCCTAAAGGAGCATTAATTGCGGTAATGAATGGCGATGCTCCCCATCCTTTTGTTGTTATGAGTACAGAAATATTGTACTTTTTTGCTGCCAGGCTAGCTCTAAGTCCAGTAATACCACTACCTATTACCAGTACGTCCGTTGTAACAAAATCTTTTTCTAACACTATTCTACCTACCGTAGATTTATTAAATTGGCAGGTCTGGGCATACTACTGCTACAATCTCTATTCAAAAAACATACGCTCCCTTAGCATATGATTCTGCTGAGCGGGCGAAAAGTCCTAATGCTCCAATTTTAACCTTGGGTTCTGGGGTTCGCCATTGGCAAGAAGATAACAGTTTTATCCCTTTACCCCACCGGCTCCCCAGCCTTTAATCAGGGTTCGTTGCACCAATGCCAGGAAGAGAAGGGCGGGTATGACAAAGATGAAGGTGGAGCTCATGATCAGGCCCCATTCAATTCCTTTGACAGCAGCAAAGCGGGCGATTCCCACCGTTAGAACCTTCATTTCCTCGGAGGGCATAAGAATAAAGGCGTAGGTGTAGTTGTTCCAAGCGATGATGAAAGCAAAGGTGGCAGCAGCAGATATGCCAGGAAGGGCCAGGGGTAGAACAACATTCCAAAACGCTCGCAATCTACTGGCCCCGTCTATCATGGCAGCCTCTTCCAGCTCCAGGGGAATGCTTTTAAAAAATCCCCACAAAAGCCACAGGCAAAAGGGAAGAGTGCGAGTAAGAAGAGCTATGGTTAAACCATAGTAAGTATTACTCAGTCTAAGGCGTGACATAATGACAAATAAGGGGATAGCCAAAAGTATGGGAGGAAACATATAGGTAAAAAGAGATGAGTAAGCTATCGCTCTTCGTCCTCGGTATCGGAATCGAGTCACACTATAGGCACCCAGGGTAGACATAAGTATGGTTACAGCCACCACCGAGAGAGTAACAATGAGGCTGTTCTTAAAATAGGTGAAGAAGCGGGTTACCTGGAAGAGTCTTTGGTAATGAGCCAGAGTGGGATGGCGGGGAAAGATCTCCGGAGGCATGTCGAAGATGGTCTCGACTGGTTTAATGGAAGTTAATACCATCCAGATAAAGGGAAAAGTAACAAAAAGCATGGTAATGACTACGGTAAAGTAGAGCAAGAATTTCTTGGCTGTCCGCCACTTCCCATACATCAGACTTCCTCACTCACTTTATAGACCTTAAAGTAGATAATGGCCACGCCGGTCATAAATAAGAACATAAATGTATTGGTAGCTGCTCCCAGGCCTATTTTAAAAGAGTGGAAAATTTGGAAATAACTGAGAATGGGGAGCGTTTGCGTGGCTCTCACGGGTCCTCCTCCGGTAAGGAGCCAGATAATGTCGAATTTGTTGAACATCCAGATGCCTCGAAGCAGAATGGTAATAAACAGGACGGAACTTAATTGGGGAAGAGTGATATGTAGGAAACTCTGCCAGCTGCTGCTTCCATCCACTCTGGCGGCTTCATAGATCTGCTGGGGAATGGTTTGCAATCGAGCAAGAACGCAGATGGTGACAAAAGGAAACCACTCCCACGCAGCGATAAGAATAATGGTAGGCATAGCCCACCTCTCCAGGCCCAGCCAGGTAATAGGTGATTTGATAATCCCCGTGATCATAAGGGAATAGTTGATTATTCCATTGACATCATTTAGCATCCACTTCCATACCAGAGCCACCACCACCGGGGAAGTTACATAGGGGATAAGAATTAGTGTTCGAGCTAGTGATCTCCCTCGAAACTCCATGTTCAAAAGCAAGGCCGTACCTATACCTAGAACTAGCTGCAGGCTGACGGTAGCTGATGCCCAGATGATCTGATTTTTTAAAGAAAGCCAAAATTCTGACTTTCCCACCAGGACAGAGAAATTCCTTAGGCCAATAAAATTCATGCTGGGGGAGAGTAGATGTTTGCTATTAAAGGCAAGCCAAAAATTATAAGCGAAGGGGTAGGCGATAAATCCTGCCATTAGAACCACTATAGGCAATACGAGAATAATTCCTAACCGTCGTTCCTGAGATTCCAAAGAAAAAGGTCGTCTCGTCATCCGAGGACTTCTTGTTTTTCTCATTTATTTGGTCTAACCCCTTCTATACCACGAAGGGAGAGGAAGGTTTTGATGAGAAATCAATCAATTCTTCCTCTCCCTCAGCCTACTTACCTATTTGGGCATGTGCTCCTTGATCTCCTCGATGCACTTACTCAGCGCCTCATCAATAGGTGTTCCTTTGACAATGTAATCCTGAATCATGTCGGTAAGTACCAGTCCTCCAATGATCTCTGAGGTAACCGGGTTGGGAGTACGCCACTCTCTGTTGAGGGGAATTCCTCTTTCGTTAGCTCCGATCAAAGTCTTGATAATGTCTCCGTATTTCTTGAATACGGGATGATCCCAGTATTCGTCTGACCAGACTATGCTCTTCATGGGTGGAATATAGTGGCCAGGTACCGAATGCAGAAACTCTATAAACAATTTGCCAGTCGCCATAAACGCAATAAAGTCTTTGGCTTCTTCAGGGTACTTGCATCCTTTACTCACCACATAACCACCTACTGAGGCAGCAGTGGGTCCGGGTTCTCCAGTGGGAGTAGGGATAGAGACAGCTCCGGTGACAGCGGCAATCTCCGGTGCATATGTAAGAGTTTCATGAAGCACTCGCCCCTCGTACTGTGTCATGGCTACCTTACCAGTATAGTAAACATTTCGCATTTCCCCCCAGGAATAGGTAGGAGATCCCGGAGGAGAGTAATGATAGAGCTTTTTCAGGAAGACCAAAGCTTCCTTGGTTCTAGGACCCTCTAGAGTAATGTCTTCCGGCCCCAGCTCTTCATATTCTTCCTCAGCCATGATCGTGGCACCGTTTCCCCACAGGAGGTTCAAGAAAAACTCGGAGATGGTGCGGGTTCTGTTCATGGGTACAACCTGGCCCCACCTGTCTATTATTCCATCACCGTTAACATCTTCAGTTAAAGTACTAGCAGCTTCTAGCCAATCCTTCCAGGTCTTGGGTGCCTCCAGGCCTGCTTTGGTAAACCAGTCCTTGCGATAGTAGAGTACATCCGTGCCATATTCTACCGGTAGGGTCCAATCCTTACCATCGATAACACAGCGAGAATACCCCATGAAGTCCTCTGCTCCAAACCGATCAATGACGTCCGTCATGGGCAGAAGCCATCCCTTCACTACCAGCTCGTTGGTTTCGTTAACGTCTGTTTTGATGATCTCAGGTGGATTCCCTGCAGCTATGGAGGCCATCATCCTGGGGTAGAACTCATCCCAGGTGATAAATTCTGAAATGATCTGAACATCAGGATGCTTGGCCTGATAAGCCTTAACGGTTCTGTCCATAATGTCCATAGCTTCGGGTGATGCCTCTTCCGTTAAGAGAGACAACTTCTTGGCCCCGAAAGCGCCACTCACCACCATTCCTGTAAATAACAGCCCTACTACTAATACCACCCCTAGCCTAACTTTCTTACTCATTTCCACCTCCCTGTATTATTTTTTATGTCAAAGCTTACGCGCTAGCCCGTGCTACATTGGCAGTTCCGCAGCAGTTGGAGTTTTCCCATTATCCTTGGTCTGACAGTGGATTGGACCCTGCTTCAGCATGTGCGCTCACCTCATCTTTCCTGGAAGAAAAAGTTGGTGTCTCGGGGTTCAGACGGCTCCTTAGAGAAGTTTCCTTGCGTTTGCCTGTCCAACGATCAGCAAAAAAACTGACTACTCCTGCCGCAGGTACTGAGCTTTTGCCGAGGAAAGATTATCCCATCCATTCTAGGTCAATTCCCTGGTAGAAAAACATTTAGCGATCTGTGCTTGTTTCTGAAGAGTAGATATCAATTATACCGTGGAACCTATCGAATCCTGAGTCGAGATCATAAGCCCACCTTGTTTGCTTTGTGAGCTAGCGGGTGAAGCACTAATTTTCAAAGATCAGAGTGAATGGTAGCTGCTTTCTTCAAAAAGTCAAGTTCCACATTCTTTTGGCTGAAGAGCAAACCTAGCCTCTTGGTTAGGCTGCGTTCTAAGGTTAGATTACCTGTGAAATTATTTCTGTAATGTCCTGCACTTTCAACTTTGCTCCGGTATTTTTTACCGTATCCTTAAAATTTCCATAACAGAAAGGGCAGGTACTGGCAATAATTTCGGCACCGCAAGCTTCTGCCTCCTCGATTCTCTTTTTGGCCAGTTCAAGAGTCATCTCAGGATAACCAAACTTCACCACTTCTCCTCCCGCACCACAGCATCTGGCCGATTCTTTGTTCTCTTCCATCTCAACTAAATCTACTCCGGGAACATTTTGCAGTAGATCTCTTGGCTGCTGATATATCCCCATATGTCTGCCTAGATGACAGGGGTCATGATAGGTCACCTTTCCCTCCAGCTTTCCCTTAAATGTTGGCTGGTGCTTCTCAAACTCTCTTGAGAGAAACTCAGTTATATGAAAACTATTAAAATTGACCTCTAATCCTAATCTTTCTGGGTAGTCTTTGGCAAATGTTCTGTAACAAGCAGCACAGCTAAACACCATCTGGCTCGCCCCTGAAGCTTTGATAATCTCGAGGTTATGTTCAGCAATCTCTTTTGCTAGCCCTACTTGCCCGGTTCTTATGAGGGGAAATCCACAGCACCACTCTTCCCCCAGAACCTGGTAGTTTGGTCCAAGTTCATTGAGAATTATACAGGTTGACTGAGCTATAGTGGGGTATTGATAGGCTGAAGCACATCCTGTAAAATATAAAAGCTCCGCGCCCTTAGTCGGTTTTATTTTCTCCTTTATTCCCGCAAGTCTATCTTTCTGCCTTTTGAAATAGGGATTGTGATTCTCCTTTATGCTTTCCCCAAGTTGAAGGTATTTGTCCAAACCCTTTCCTGCATCCACAAGATCCCATTTTAAGGCCTCAAAAATCTCGGTAAGGTCGAATGCACACCTTTGAGTACAGTAGCCGCAGCTCAAACAACTGGAAATCCGATCAACAAGGGATGCATCAATTTCCAATCTATCCTCCAAAAGCCCTCTGGCTATATACATTCTTCCCCTGGCCCCATACGACTCAAAGCCCTTCAGGTTATATTCTGGACACCGATAAAGACAGTATCCGTCTGTGGTCCGATTACAAACATAAATTTTCTCTCTAAATTTTTCTAAATTTTGCATCTAGTTCTCCTTATCTGGTGAATTTTTTCCCCGGATTCATGATGTGGTTAGGATCAAACACATTCTTAATCTTTCTAATCACTTCAAATGTAGATCCATCATATTGATCCTTAAAAAATGGTGCTTTTATTGAGCCTACCCCAGAGATACCGGCTATGGTTCCCCCCGCTTCTATGGCCGCATGTGCCATTTCCTCAACATACTTCAACCATCTCTCATACTCTGTCTGGTCACGCTGATCAATAAACATAGCAAAAGTAAGGGTGGGGAACATATCCGGAGCATTATGAAAAGTACCTCCTCCGTACATCTCCAACTTATATTTCTTGCTAAGCTGGAGGTAAAGTCGAAATACTGGACCGATTTTTCCGATAGGAACGGCGAAATCAATGGTAGCAAATCTTTTTTTCTCCTGGGTTTTCGGCCAGGGGTTAAAAGGCATACCCTGTCTTGTCTCCCACCAGAGATTGGCCACCTCCGGGTCTCCCAATTTGCCATCATCTTCTTTGATGACCTCAGCCATAGTTTTTCGTTGAGCCTCGACCAATTCCTCTCTTCCAGCAAATCCTATGAGAATACCACCTACATCTGGCGCAACTTCTGGTACCTCCTTCCCTTCCTCCAACAACTTTTTCTCAATGTAGTGTCTATACCTTGTTCCATCATGGCATGTCATTATTTCAGGAGCAAGGCCTGCTTGAAGCATCCTCCCTATATTCCTAATCATACCTTCCCATTTGGGATAAAGGATCATATCAACTTTTCTGCAGGCAGGTTTTGGGTAAACTTTAAGGATAGCCTCTGTTATCACACCCAATGTCCCTTCACTGCTCAGGAACAGCCGGGTAAGATCATAACCGGCGGACGGCTCGTAGACCTTAGATCCAGTCTTTATAATTTCTCCTGTGGGCAGTACTACCTCCAGGGATATCACTTGATCAATAGCTCTTCCCCATCTTGGACCAAAAGCTCCTCCTCCATTCACAGATATCCTTCCCCCCACCGTCGTTCTTATCCAAGAGGCGGGTCTGTCACCATAATAGAGCCCTCTTTTCTCAAGCTCTTCATTGAGATCTCTAATTAGCAGCCCTGTCTGCACTCTAACTAATCTGCTATCCTCGTCTATCTCCAGTATTTTGTTCATGGTAGAGGTGTCAATGACAATTCCCCCTTTCAAGGGAACACAGCCTCCCTGCATGCTGGTTGCACCCCCCCGAGGAACAACAGGTATCCTGTACTTGTTGGCTAGCCTAACTATCTCGGAGACCTCCTCCGTTGTCCTGGGCCTAACCACCAGGTCAGGTAAATATTCCTGAGAAGTTGGCAATGGACCCCAATCACGGGTATAGCACGCTCGATCACAAGCCTCACTTGTAATACCTTCTTCACCCACAACTCTTTCAATCTCCTCATATACATCCTCAATTGCTCTTACATCCGGAGAGCTGCTTCTGGTTATATTCACACTCTTCCTCCCTTCTCTATTTTTAGCTTCCTTATTTTTGTCAGCCGAATTCTCCCATTCCCCACAGACGGGGAAATACCTTTACTTAGCCGCACGTGGTAAAGACCGTAAAGTAGCAATCATTGCATAAATCTCTCTAAATTCAAATGATCAAGCTGAGCAGGAGATTCTTCTTTTATAATCAAATCCGCCACTAATTTTCCCGTTATAGGTGCCAGGGCAATTCCGTCTCCCTCATGACCAGCTGCTATAATGAACTCTTTTAATCCCGGTGCTCTCCCTATAATTGGTAGTCCATCCGGGGTAGTGGGTCTGAGTCCGGCAAAGGACCTAATAGCATGAACTTCTCGCAAAATTGGCATGGCCTTGGTAGCACAGCCTAAAATAGCACAAATCCCCTCATACGATGTCTTCTTATTATATCCTACAAATTCTCTAGTGCTTCCTAGAATAAGATTGCCCTCTTCGCTCTGCTCAACAATAAGCCCTGCCCCTAATTTCCTAATATTTTGATCGGTGATCTTGGCTGATTTTTTCGCCCCTTTTGCTGCCAGATAAGCAGTAGAGGTCAAGATCCCTTTAAGAAGAGGAGGAACTTGTTCAGTAATCACTATTTGTCCTCTTCGGGGTTTTATGGGAATTTCCAAACCCACCATCTTTCCAACTTCGGGAGCCCCCACTCCCGCAGCATTAACTATTATTTTTGTCCTTATTTCCCCCTCATTGGTCACCACACCAGTTACCTGACCATTACTTACCTTGATGCCCTTTACCTGGGTAAACGAATAGAGCCTGGCTCCATAATGCTGGGCGGCCTGAGCAAAACCCAGGGTTAATTTAATGGGGTGAACCTGGGCATCTGTCGGACTATAGGTTGAGGCCAACAAATGATGGCTCAGGTAAGGCTGCTGTTTTATCATCTGGTCTTTATCCAATAGCTCCACTTCTAACTCAAACTCTCTTTGTCTTTTGACCAGGGAGGACATACTCTCAAATTCTTCCTCCGTCTCGATTACAACCATACCTCCATCTTTTCTATATTCTATATCGTAAGCTAGCTCCTCACCCAGACTCTGGAAGATTTCCGCACTCTCGAGGGCCATCTCTAGTTTAGGTCCGGGTTCTTTCGTTTGTAACATGATAAATCCATCACAGGCACTGGAAGTTCCTGAAGCTATATCGTCCTTATCCACCAGAGCAACGTCTGCTCCCTCCCTGGCTAAGTAATAAGCAATGGAGGTGCCGATGACTCCCCCACCGATGACTACTACTTCGGCTAGCTTGGCCTTCATTTATCCTTCCCCTTCAAGACCTCAAGCTTAATGGCTCGCAAGGGTGGACGGATGGTAGGAGGCTTAAGTTCGCCCGGGGACTGGCCTGTGGCCTGAGCTAGAAGCCTTCTGAGCAGAGGCTCACAGGTGCTGCCCTTACATAAACCCATCCCGGCCCGGGTTCTCCTTTTTATGCCGCTAATAGTACGAGCTCCTGAATTAATTGCCTCTACTATTTCACGCTCCTCTACTTCTTCGCAACGACAAATCATTACATCCTTTCTTATGTTATTTGTTTGCTTCTTTCTCATGCTCTTTGTTTCCTTACTATACCCCTAACTTTCTGGGCAAGTTTCTTAGGTATGGCTATGGAGACAACTGGTGTGTGATCGTATTTCTTTGGATTTTTTACCTTTAAAACTTTAGCCTTCGTAACAACATTTCCTTCCCGATCAACAGCATCTACCTCAGAACCGACCCTTGGAAGAGGAAGGTATTCATAGGGAAATTCAACCAGGGCCTTATCCTTAGAAAAGGTAGTATCTACTAGAAAAACGGCTAATCCTGGACAGGGAGGAATGCATAGCCCACAGCCCCTGCATTTATCTTCAAATAAAACAGGTAAGTTGGTTATGGGCTTACCCACTTTAATAGCCCCAAAAGGACAGGCTAACTCACAGGGATCACAGGGTATCTCCTGAACACACTCAATAACAGCTACCGCTCCTTTCCTCAGCCGATTCTTACTGGGAAATCCAGGAGAACTCACTAACTCCTCCATTGAAGGTACACCAGTAAAAACTATTCCCTGTTTCATCTTCTCTGCCAGGCCTCGAGAATCCTCTGTTTGGTTTTTTGTCTTTCCTCTCCAAAGGGACCAATTCTTAGGCTCTTCAGTCTCTCACCAACTGCTTCTCTTATCTCCTCAGCCTTCTCTTTTCCAAGATAGCCCATCTCCATGGCCACTGAGATACCCGCAAGACGCCCCTCTTCCATAGCCGTACTTGCTTCTTCCACTCCTGCAATGTCTCCAGCTACATATATTCCGGATACCGTGGATTCCATATTCTCATTATGCACGGGGACAAATCCACCAAGCTCAGAAAGATAGACAAATTCACAGCCTGCTATCCAGGCTAACTCAGCTAAAGGTCTCAAGCCAGCAGCAATACAGACTGTATCAACCTGGAAAGTCTTCTCTGTATGAGGTATAGGATTCCAGTTTTTATCCACCCCTGCAACAATAGCAGCTTCAACTTGGTCTTTTCCCTTAACCTCCTTAACTGTATGGGAGATCAGGATAGAAACACCAGCCCGTCGGATCTTGGAGGCATGAACTCCATAGCCTCCTATCTTTTGAGCAGCTTCAACTACAGCAACTACCTCTGCTCCAGCCTGAAGAAGCTGGTAGGAGACGATCAGGCCAACATTGCCAGAACCAACCATCAAGACTCTTTCCCCGGGGAGAACTCTATGGATATTGATCATAGTTTGAGCGGCTCCCGCCCCTATAACTCCGGGCAGGGTCCAACCAGGAAAGCTAATCGCATTCTCCGATGCCCCGCTAGCCAGAATGATCTTCTTCGCCTGAATGGACTTTGACCCCTCTTGATTTGCTACCCCCAGAATCTTATCTTCAAACAATCCCCACACGATAGAATTAAGCCATACTTTCACTCCACTTTCCTTAGTTTCCTGAAGTAGGCGATTACCGATATCCATCCCTCGAATCCCTGCATGATGAGCTTTGGAGCCAAAGAATTTATGAATCTGCTTGAATAATTGTCCACCTGGCTTAGCATTCTCATCAATCAAAAGAACCTCTGCGCCAGCTTTGGCCGCTTCTATAGCTGCTGAGAGGCCAGCTGGACCAGCTCCAATTACGGCTACTTCAGCACTTAGCATCCGGGGCTGCCCCATTCCCCAAGACCAACTTGCGTTTTTATTCTCATTCCTTCCCTAACAGCCGTAACACAAGTTCTGATATTGGGGATGCCATCCACTATCATCACACAATCAGTGCATCTTCCAATTCCACAAAATAGGAAGCGAGGCTCACCCTTTTTCTTAGTTTTTCGACACACCCGGATACCGTTAGCCAAAAGAGCAGCTATAATTGGCTCCCCTTCAGAGGCCTCTAAGGTATTACCATCCACTGTTATTTTAACTACCTTCTCTTTCCTAAGTTTTCCTAGGACTGGGTGATGGAGAACTCGCATTTAGATCTCTGTTGGAGAGTATTTCTCAAAGCTCTCTTTCATCTTACTGGATCAAGCTTTTTGGTGTTAGGGTGTTTCTCAAGGGTTTCTATAATTTCATTCCTTGTATTACCAATATGCATTTCCAGAATTTGTTTAGCTTTCTCAGCATTCTTTTGCAAGATGGCATCTATTAATGCCAGATGTTCCTTTGCAGCTTTGGTGATTCCTCCAGATATCCGTCGATGAGTATATTGACAGATTCTTACAAAATCGTAAATCTGAGTGTAGAGATCTTGCAGTCTTTTATTATCAGAGCTTTTTACTATCTCTAAATGAAGTTTTTGGTTTAGGATGTGCGGCTCATCCTGTTGCCTTTCGATCTTTTGCCTTATCTCTCTTAACTTTTTCGTATCCATATGTGCTACAGAACTTCTTACCGCGTAACCTTCCAATAGCTGTCGTAAGTCATAGATCTCTATAATATCTTTTACAGAAAGTTTAATCACATAATATCCCACTGCTGGGACAACCCTCACCAACCCATCCTTTGAGAGCCTCATTAGAGCGTCTCGAATCGGTGTCTGACTCACCTCGAACTCTTGTGCTAAGTCCTGGAGGCTAAGCCTTGCTCCCGGTTCTAAAGTAAGAGTGATAATCCTTTCCTTCAATATACTATATAGCTGGTCAACCAAATTTCTTTTTAACTCCATGATTTAGTCCTTTTCAATTTGTTATATCTTGTATATTATATGATATATTCTTTCTCCGATTTGTCAAGTTTGAAAATAGTAGCTATAGCCTGAGGGATTATTATTAAGAGGGTATCCCCTACCCTTCTGTATGCGGAGATGATTTATTTGATATGGGAGACCGGCGGGATCTGTGCGAGGAGGAGGATATCCTCCCTGCTTTGGTGGGTATCTGGGAGCTCACCCCAGGTTCAATTCCTTCTGACGTTTGTTGAGTAGCGTGTCAATGGCAGTGATATCTTCTTTAGAGAGCATCGACTCTCCCGTGGCAACAGTTTCCTCAATTTGAGATGGATGCCTTGCACCCACAATGGCTGCAGTTACTTCGGAACGCTGCAACACCCATGCTATCGCTAACTGCGCCACGGTCCTATCGCTCCTTTCAGCAATAGAGCGCAGGCCTTCAACCAATTTAAGATTAGCACTGAGCTCCGGTTCCTGAAAGCGTGGATCCTCATGCCGGTGGTCATCCTGGGGCAAATTCTGCACGCGTTCTCTAGTAAATCTTCCTGTTAAAATCCCCTTTTGCATGGGACTATATACGATTATTCCGATATTGTTTGCCGAACAGTAATGGAGAAGTTCTTCTTCGATGCCACGCTCGAGCATACTGTAAGGTGGCTGAAGAGAGGCTACAGGATGAATTACTTGGATACGTCTGATTTGTTCTACACTAAAATTGGACACCCCGGCATAGCGAACTTTACCTTCTTTTATCAAATCTTTTATGGCACTCCAGGCTTCCTCAATATCCTCATCGGGATCTGGCCAATGAATCTGGTAGAGGTCGATAACCTCTATTTTGAGCCTCCTCAGGCTCCTCTCAACCTCAGAACGAATACTCTCTTTCTTCAAACAACCGTAGGGGTTCCCATCTTTATCCCAGAGCCGGCTGCACTTAGTGGCAATGATGGGTCTATCTCTTGATTCTTTAATCGCCTTACCCACAATTTCTTCGGAGTGACCCAGCCCATAAACCGGGGCTGTATCTATCCAGTTTATTCCCTTCTCCAGTGCCCGCCGGATGGTAGAAATAGATTCTCTATCATCTTGGGGACCCCAGCTGAACTTCCAACCAGCACCTCCAATTGCCCACGTGCCCAATCCAACAGTGGATAAGTTAAGATCTGTCCAACCTAGTTTTCTTGTTTGCATAATCTTGCTCCTTTTGTAGACGC
>Ga0209979_1003344_pt1 | contig 14237 bp, 10 predicted proteins | sample AnhtaG_FD_183114 | JGI IMG/M metagenome (GOLD analysis project Ga0209979, IMG submission 183114) | Deep subsurface microbial communities from Anholt, Denmark to uncover new lineages of life (NeLLi) - Anholt_01485 metaG (SPAdes) (version 2) | ecosystem: Environmental > Aquatic > Marine > Oceanic...
TCTCCACCGTCGGGGCGCTCTTCGCTTTCTTTTGTGCCATGGTGCCTACTCCTCCTGTTCCTCGCTGCCCGCTTTCAGGTTCCGCAGGGCGGCAACGGCCTCCGCGATATCCGAAGCCGTCTCCTCCAGAGTGCCGATCTCGTTGAAGCTCGCCTCCATCCCGACATCCACGCCTTCCAGGGGATCAACAAAGGCGGTCTCGATGGCGATCTCTCCAGGCGGCCTGCCCCCCGGAGCCAGCAGCCCCCGACCCATCCCAGATTCCAACTGCCTGGCGAGATCGTGGAGGGCGCGGTAGAGGGACTGGATCATCTGGCCTTGCCCCTGAGCCTCGCCCCCCCTTCTTCCCCCCAAAAATTGAGGGAGCAGCTCAAGCATCGTCCCTCGCAGTGATGCCTCCCCTTTTGGCGTAAGCTGGTACACCCCTGCCCGACCGGCCAACGACAGATAGCCGCCCCTCTTCAGGTAGCGGCAGAGGAGGTCTACGTAGCCAGACGTCAGGTCGCAGGCGGCGCTTATCGTCGTCACCCCCGCCACTCCGCCCTCCCGCTGAATCGCTTTCAGGATCTCTAGCTCACTGGAAGTCACTGCGATCTCTTCGGACCCTCCTTCCGCTGGGGATCACACCCTTGGAACGGAAATATGACAACGAATCCTTCGACAGGCTCAGGACAGGTTCAAGGATTTATCGAAATGGAATTCGGTGCATCATTCGTTTAATCCTCTAATTCGATGTCATATACCTCAACCATTCGAAGCGTCCACAACGTCCTCAGTCAAACGCCTCACGCTAAAGTCCCTGGCGATCATCCGCGTGGTCTCGTCCAGTTCCTGCATGGCCTGCTCCGACTTCTCGGTGTCGCCTGCCCGCAGCGCCTGGCGCAGAGCAGCCACCTCGCTCCTCACCCTGCTCTGGAGTTCCGGTGTCAGTCTGTCGCCGTATCGCTCCAGCGTCTTCTCGGCCTGGTAGGCCATGCTGTCGGCGCGGTTGCGGGTCTTGATCTCCTGACGGCGCTGCCAGTTCCGCTCGTCGTGTTCTTTGGCCTCGGCCACCATGTGCTTGATCTCTTCCTCTGAAAGGCCGCTGGGGGCGGTGATGGTGATGTGCTGCTCCTGGCTGGTGGCTTGATCCTGGGCCATGACCTGCAGGATGCTATCGGCGTCAATCTTGAAGGTGACCTCGATCCTCGGCTCGCCTCGCGGCGCGGGGGGGATGCCGTCCAGGATAAAGCGCCCCAGGACGGTGTTCTCCACGGCCATGACCCGCTCGCCCTGCACCACCACGATCTCCACGCCGGTCTGGTCGTCTTTGGCTGTGGTGAAGAGCTGACTCTTGCGCGCCGGGATGGTGGTGTTGCGCCGGATGAGGGGATTGGCAATGCCCCCCTTGGTCTCAATACTCAGGGTCAGGGGGGTGACGTCAATCAGCAGCAGGTTCTTGACCTCGCCGACGAGAGCGCCGGCCTGAATCCCGGCTCCCAGGCCGACGGCCTCCTCGGGATTGAGCTCCGTGACGAGCAGTTTGCCAAAGGTGCTTTTGACCTTCTCTCGTACCGCCGGCATCCTGGTCTGCCCTCCCACCAGGATGACCTCGTCAATGTCCGTCGCTTTGAGCCCCGCGTCGGACATGGCCTGCTGGCAGGGCTCGACGGTCCTTTCGACCAGATCCTCCACCAACTGCTCCAACTGCGCTCGGCTGAGGGTGGTGTTGAGGTGCAGCGGCCCTCGTGGCCCCTGGGCGATGAAGGGCAGGGTGATCTCGGTCTGCAACCTGGTCGAGAGCTCGATCTTGGCCTGCTCGGCCGTCTCTCTCACCCGCTGCAGCGCCATCCCGTCCGCTCGCAGGTCAATGCCATGCTCACGCTCGAACTCATTGCAGAGCCAGTCCACAATGCGGCGGTCGAAGTCGTCGCCGCCCAGGTGGGTGTCGCCGTTGGTGGAGAGCACCTCGAAGACGCCGGCGAAGAGGTCCAGGATGGAGATGTCGAAGGTGCCACCGCCCAGGTCGTAGACGGCGACGGTCTCCCGCCTCTCAGGGGGGAAGTCGTAGGCCAGGGCCGAGGCGGTCGGCTCGTTGAAGATGCGCAGTACCTCCAGCCCGGCGATGCGGCCGGCCTCCTTGGTGGCCTGACGCTGGCTGTCGTTGAAGTAGGCGGGCACGCTGATCACCGCCCGGGTGATCGGCTCACCCAGGTACACCTCGGCATCCCGTTTCAGCTTCCGCAGGATCATGGCCGAGATCTCCGGCGGGGAGTAGTCGCGGCCATTCATGGACACCCGCACATCGCCGTTGGGCGCGGCGCTCAACTGGTAGGGCACCAGTCTCCGGTCGTACTGCACCGTGCCGTCGGTCAGCTTGCGTCCCATGAAGCGTTTGATGGAGAAGACGGTGTTTTCAGGATTGGTGATCGCCTGTCGCCGGGCCACCTTCCCCACCAGCCGTTCGCCGTTCTTGCCGATGGCCACGACTGAGGGGGTGAGGCGGTCGCCCTCGGCGTTGGGGATCACCAGAGGCATGCCGCCCTCCATCACCGCCACGACCGAGTTGGTCGTGCCCAGGTCAATGCCGATGACCTTGCTCATATACCCCTATCCTTCAGACTTCGGAAGTCTCAGAAGCGTCTTGCACTGGCGAAGATCAAGCCGATCTCAAGGCGATTCCGTTTCGGGATGCCTATCCAAAGACTTCCGAAGTCTTATTTGAAAGGTATTGCCTCTAACCCTTGATTTTGCCAATCAAAAGGGGGCTAACGCCATTTCCGACGAGCCTAGCCCCCCGCTCTGCCATGCCTTCTGTGCGTGGCTGTGCATTCACCTTCCGTATATCCATCGGCGTCCCCCAACCGGGAAGAGGACAATCCGTGAGCCAAGACCAACCCACTCTACGAGTCTGATCGGCTCTAGTTGCCTGGCTCCAGTGGGTGGCTGTGAACAGGCTCAGCACCCCCTCCTGGGCGGTCGCCCGGATTCGTCGCTTACCGCAGTCCCACTTCCTGTTCCGCAGCATGGATGGCCGGCTCCAGGGTAGCCAGCAGCGAGCTCCGCTGGGCGTTGATCTGGGCCATGCGGCCCTCGATGCGCTGGGCCCTGGCCGTCCACATGTCGTATTGCTTCTGCAATCGCCCCTCTTCCCGATCCAGTCTCTCCAATTGCTGGTAAATGTTCCCGGTGCCGGTGGAGTGGCGGATGTTGCCCTGGTGAGGCATGTCGTGCGCCGAGCGCACGTCGTCGCAGTATTTGATTGGCATCGTCAATCCTCCTTTTGGCGTATGGCATATGGCGTATAGCATATGGCGTATAGCTTATGGTGGAGCATCGGCCATAAGTCATCGGCCATAAGCCATCGGCCATAAGTCATCGGCCATAAGTCATCAGCCATAGTTCATCGGCCATAAGCCATCAGCCATAGGCCATAAGCTATTAGCTACCTGGTCTTGCCAATGAGATCCAACAGAATGTCGCGCCGCTCCCGGTTGGGATTGCCGTGGGGATTCAGCTCCCGTGACAGCACGTCCAGGCAGATCTGGCCGAAGCTCAGGTCCCCGCCGTTGGCGGCCACGATCTTGCCGATCATGATGCAGTTGCGCACCGTGGGGTTGGTATCGGTCGCCTCGCGGAAGCCCCGGATCACGTCCACGATCCGCTCCGCCGTAGCCTCATCAATGCCAGTGCGTGCCCTGGTGATCAACAGTTCCGTCTCTCGGTCGAAGTGGCCGATGTCAATGGTGATCATGCGGTCCACCAGTGCCTCCTGGCTGGGGTGCACGCCGGCGTATTCGGTGGGGTTGCTGGTGAAGATGGCCCGGAATTCGGGATGGACGCGCAGGTAGCCCTTCTTGCTCTTGATGGTGGGCAGGATCAGGATGCGCTCCTCCAGGACGGGCAGGAAGACGTTGTTGGCCTCGGGCCGCGAGCGGCTGAACTCGTCGTAGACGAGGGTGTAGCCCTGCTGGCAGGCCATGGTGAGTCGGGCGTCCACCCAGCGGTAGTCCACCCGGTCCTCGGTCTTCATCACCGAGTGGATGAAGTTATCAATGACCCGCTTGCGGCTGTAGCCATGCTCGCCGCCGATGAGGTCCGAGGTGGCGAACTCGTCGTCGCCCACCAAGAGCATCATCGGCCGGCCGATGCGCTGGGCCAGTTGCAGAGCCAGGGTGGTCTTGCCGCAGCCGGTGGGCCCGCGGAAGTGGATGGGGAAGCCGCCCTCGGCGTAGGCCACAGCCCGGTCCAGGATGCTGCGCACGAAGGGGGTCTCCACGAAGTCGGCACGACCCAGAGCCTCCATGCCCGGCGCGCCAGCCTCCGGCATCGGCAGGCCAGACGTTTGTGCTTCCTGCACCATCCTCTGTGCTCTCAGGTCGCTGAGGGGGCCCTCGTTGGCATATCCTCCCCGGGGGGCTTGCGGTCGGATTGTTGTCATAGTCCTCTCCTTTTCACGTTTTTGCTACTGGACACTTTCATCGAACGGCCAGACTTTTATCACGAATGGCGCGAATAAACGAATTTCACGAATGTTTTTCAATGGATTTCGGCGAAATTTGTGTCATTTGTCCATTCGTGACACTCGTGTTCAAAAACTGTCCGATGGTGAATTCACGTTTCATGCTTCACGTTGGCACAGGAGAATGGTGGACCCTGCCATCGGCAGACCTGGCAGGCCCTCCTTCAGCAGGGCCCAACCATCCTCCTGCGATTCGCCAGTTGACTCAGATCAGGTCCTTGGCCTGGGCGATCCACCCTTCCACGTTGGCCAGCGGGCCGAACTCGCCAAGCTCCCGTAGTTCGTCGGGCGAGGCCTCGGCCAACTGGGCGTAGGTGGTGATGCCGAGTCCGTTCAGTCGCCTCTGCGTGCTCGCACCGATGCCCCGGATAGCCGTCAGGTCGTCGGGAACCACTTCCTCCACCGGTGGCGGAGGTGGTAGAGCTACCTCGACCTCTGGCGGCGGCGGTGGGGCTACCTCGATCTCTGGTGGTGGAGCTACCTCGACCTCCGGTGGCGGTGGTGGTGGCGGTGGTGGTGGCGGGGCCAGGTGCTCCTGCCAGGCAGCGCGGGCCTCGGCCATCTCGGTCGCGTACCCATCCAGTTGGCTGGACACCTCGGCCTTGCGGGCCGCGTCCAGGTTCTGGAGCTCGGCCATCAGGGCCGCGTTGTCGGCTTCCAGCCTGGCGTGAAGCTCTTTCGCCATGGCTTGATGCTCGGCGTCGTACTCGGCCAGCATGGCACTGACCTCGGCCTTGCGGGTCGCGTCGAGGTTCTGGAGTTCAGCCATCAGGGCGGCGTTGTCGGCTTCTAGCTTAGTGTGAAGCTCAGTGGCCATGGCTTGGTGATCGCTCTGATACCCGGCCAACTGACTGGCCACGTCCGCCTTGCGGGCCGTTGTTCCCTCGGCCAGCGCGGCCATCAGGGCCGCGTTGTCGGCTTCCAGCCTGGCGTGAAGCTCCGCAGCCATGGCCTGGTGCGCCGCGTCGTACTCGCTCAGCATGGCACTGACTTCGGCCTTGCGGGTCGCGTCGAGGTTCTGGAGTTCAGCCATCAATGCCGCGTTGTCGGCAGCCAGCTTGGCATGTAGTTCAGCGGCCATAGCCTGGTGATCGCTCTGATACCCGGCCAACTGACTGGCCACGTCCGCCTTGCGGACCGCGTCGAGGTTCTGGAGTTCGGCCATCAGGGCCGCATTGTCGGCTTCCAGCTTGGCGTGTAGCTCAGTGGCCATGGCTTGGTGATCGCTCTGATACCCGGCCAACTGGTCGGCCACATCCGCCTTGCGGGCCGCGTCGAGGTTCTGGAGTTCAGCCATCAGGGCCGCGTTGTCGGCAGCCAGGCTGACGTGAAGCTCCGCAGCCATGGCTTCATGCGCGGAGTCGAGCTCCGCCAGTAGGCTGTCCACGTCCGTTTTGCGGACTGCCGTGCCGACGGCCAGTTCGCCCATGAAGGCGGCGGTATCAGCCTTGTCCGCCGCGATGGTCTGGGCCACCTCGTCCATAAAGGCGGCGGTGTCAACCCTGAGGCCGAGGATCGCGGCTGTCCTGGCTTGCTGTGCGGCCACGAGCTCCTCGCCCAGTGCTCGCATTTCCTCAGCAGTAGGCATAAAGTTTCACCTCCTTTCCCCGTTGGTGTCTATGCCACGTCCCCAACAGGGACGATTAGTTTGGAAGTCAGCGCTCGCCGGCGGACGAAGGTCGAGACCATCCGCCCTTCTCGCCTGGGCGGGGCCGGCGGGAGGCCTCGACCTCGTCACCGGCGGCGTGCTCTAGTGATCTAACGGCTGGGTCAGGTGATCTAGGCGGGCGGTGCGGCCAGTGGGGTCAAGCCGATGGCCTCCGCGTACTTGAGGAAGGTGTCCACCCCGGCGATCACCACCCGGGCCTCCACGGCCAGCAACTCGATGCCGACCAGAGAGACGCGCACCCAGGCGTCAACCACGATGCCCTTGTCCAGGATCCGGTCAATCACCTCAACCAGGCTCGAGGACGCAATTGCCTTCTCTACTGCCATGCTTTGTCACCTCCTTTCGCTATCCCCGGATGCCCATCCGGGGGAATTAGATGGTAGGGGCCGTTAGGCCCCTGCGTGCGCCTGGCCCAGTACTAGGCGGGCGGCGCGGCCAGCGGCGTCAGGCCAATGGCCTCGGCGTACTTGAGGAAGGTGTCCACGCCGGCGATCACCACCCGGGCCTCCACGGCCAGCAACTCGATGCCGACCAGAGAGACGCGCACCCAGGCGTCAACCACGATACCCTTGTCCAGGATCCGGTCAATCACTTCAACCAGGCTCGAGGACGCAATCGCCTTCTCTACTGCCATTCTTTGTCACCTCCTTTCGTGAGAGACTGCTCGTAAGAGCATATATTCAATGCAGCATCTTGGATGCCGCACTACGAGCCGAAATGTTAAACTTCGCGCCAAGTGTCATTGCGAGGAGCGGAGCGACGAAGCAATCCCCACCGTTGTGTGCAATTGCAGGCGGGAGATTGCTTCGCTGCGCTCGCAATGACAGGGTGAGTAGCTACAAGAAAACAAGAAAATTCAAGTGCCATCCAACGCCCATCTACGGGCGTGGATGACTTGAACTTGCGGGACGGCCAAAGGGGACCTTTGTTGTTGCTGCATCGTTGCCGCATCGCTTGAGAGCGCTTGTACTCGACCCATCGTGCACCCCTTTCTACCTGGGCGTTCCCCGATAATATTATACCACAAAAAGCCGCAGATGGGGGGATTTTAGCGTAAGGTTTAGGTTAGAGTTGCGTTAGGGTTGCGTTAGGGCGATTGCGGAAACCGGATCGGGGATTGCCCTGATGTGAGGGGGTTGCACTCCCGAACGAGGGCTGGACGTGAAACGTGAGGACGTGAAACGTGAATCACGCAATCAGGTTTCACGCATCACGCCATCAGGAGGACCCGCCCTCTCAAACATGTAGCCATGGCGGGACACGGTGAGGATGTAGACAGGATGAGCGGGGTCGGGCTCGATCTTGGTGCGCAGGTTTTTGATGTGCCAGCGCACCAGACCGGGGTCAGCCGTTTTCGGAGGGTAGCCCCACACCTGCCGCAGTAGTTGCCGGCTGGAGTAGACTTCACCGGGGTGGGTCATCAGGTGGTGAAGGAGGTCGAACTCGGTGGGGGTGAGCTGCACGGTCTTCTCCCCCACGCGCACCTCGCGGGTGTGCAGGTCCAGGACGAGGAGGCCTGCTACTAGCAGGAGGCCTGGGCTTCCCTCTGGGGCAGGTCGGCTCCGGCGCAGCAAAGCCCTGACCCGCGCCTTCAACTCCCCCAGGTCAAAGGGCTTGGCCAGGTAATCGTCGCCCCCTTCGTCCAGCCCCTTGATCCGGTCCTTTATGGCACTGCGCACCGTCAGGAACAGAATGGGCACGGCGGCCAGGGTGGGGTCCCGGCGCATCCTACGACAGACCTGCAGGCCATCCAGCCGGGGCATGGCGATGTCCAGGATGACCAGGTCGGGGCGATGGCGCTGCGCAACGGCCAGGGCCTCCACCCCGTCGTAGGCGGTGAGCACCTCGTAGTCCTCATCGCTCAGGCTTTGTCGTACCGCCCAGACCAGGTCCTGCTCATCATCCACCACCAGAATGCGGGCCATCGGCATTGCCTCCTTTCCTGGCTCGCTTCACAGCCTGACGGGCCATCAGGCGAACCTCCTCCAGATCAAAGGGTTTGGAGATGAAGCCGACGAAGAGGTTCTTCTCCAGCCCTTCGTTGATAGCTTTGTCTTCCTGATAGTAGTAACCGGAAATCAGGACAATGGAGGTGCGTGGGCTCTGCTGGCGGATCAGGGCGGCCAGCTCCAGGCCGTCCAGGTCGGAGAGTTTGGCGTCTATGAACACTACCCGGAAACTCATTTCCCCTACCAGGTCCAGGGCCTCTTTGCCACAGGTCGTCGTTGTGATCTGGTACCCCTCAGAGCTCAAGATGTTCTCCAGGGCCCAGCACATGTCTGGCTCGTCGTCTACCACCAGAATATGGGGCCGCTTACCTAGCTTAAATCTAGACACTGGCATCTTCCTTTTCATCCATCGCTCGGCTCGACTGAGCGTCCGATTGAGCTTGCCGAGGTCCAGGCAATCTGACGGTGAAGGTAGTTCCCACCCCCACCTTGCTTTTAACGTCTATTGCTCCCTGGTGCTGCTTGACGATGCTGTAGCTGATGGAAAGGCCCAGCCCTGTCCCTTTGCCTACTGGCATGGTGGTGAAGAATGGATCGAAGGTCTTGCTCAAATTCTCCTTCGGGATGCCGCAACCCGTGTCGGCAAACTCTACTGCCACCTGGTTAGCGGAGTTCGCTCTAGTGGTGATGGTCAGGCTTCCCCCGTCGGGCATGGCGTTGCAGGCGTTGAGGATAATGTTGCTGAAGACCTGCTGCAAGAGGCTCTTGTTGCCATCCACCGGCGGCAGGTCGGAGGCGAAATCCTTCCCCAGCTCTATCTGCTGTACCCTGAGTTGATTGGCCAGTAGAGATAACGTCTCATTGAGAGCCCTGTTTATGTCCATCGGTACCATGCGCTCCTCAGGGGGGCGAGCAAACTTGAGCAGGTTCTCTATGATGTACGAGGCCCGCTGGATGCCCGAATGGATCCTCTCAGCAGCCGCTTGCCTGAACTGCTCGTCGTCGGGCCTCTCCAGCAAGAGTTGGGCCGCAGCGGAGCTTATGGCCAAGGGGTTGCGGATCTCGTGGGCGATGCCCCCGGCCATGACCCCCAAAGAAGTGAGCTTGGCCGACCGGATCAGTTGAGCCTCCAGTCGCTTTCTCTCGGTGAGATCCCTCCCCACGGCCACGAGACCCACGATGCGGCGCTCATCGCCGAGCATGCGGGAACCGGCCCAGGAGATGGGGACTTCCTTCCCTTTCTCAGTGCTCAGGATGGTCTCCACGCTTTTCTTTGTGAACCGGCCCCTTGCCAACTGCGTCAGCCATGCCTCCATCTCCTGCCGGCTCTCTTCCACACAGAGATCGGGCAGATGCTGGCCCTTCACCTGCTCGAGCTTGAAGCCTGAGGTGCGTTCGGCAGCCTTGTTCCAGGTCAATATCCCCCCTTCAGGGTCCATCGAGGCCACCAGGTCATAGGCGCTATCCACCACGCTGGCCAGGTGCTGCTCGGCGCGCCTCACCTCCTCGCTCAGGCGCTTCTGCTCCGTGACATCGTCCATGAGCAGCACCGCGTTTTCCACCTCGCCCCTCTCGTCCTTCAAAGGGCTGACACGATAGAAGTACACTCGGCCGAAAAGGCCGGGAAGCCTCTCCATCTCCCCACCCCTGAAGGGCCTGCCAGTTTCGAAGACCGCGGTTATCCTCTCCTCCAGCCTGCTGGAAGACAGGACGGCGGGAGAGAAGACCTCATTGATTCTCCTCCCGATGGTCTCCGATTCGCTTCTCCTTGCTTTCTGCAAGAAATTCCGGTTGGCAGATACCACCCTCAACTTGCTGTCAATGGTGAGCAGAGAGGAGGGAATGCTTTCAATGATGCTGTTATAGTATTCCGTACTCTCCCGCAGCGCCTCCTCTGCCCGCTTGCGTTCGGTGATATCTCTGGAAACAATTTGGATGCCGACTGGACCCTCCTGCTTCTCGATTATTCTGCCCTCTATTTCCACCCATATCCACCTTCCGTCCTTGCATTTGAACCGAGTTTCCAGACGGCGGGCGGGTTCCCCCCTCAATCTGCTCTCCATCCGTTCCGCGAGCAACTTCAGGGTTTGATCGGAGAACATACCAAGTTCGAACCCATTCTTGCCGACGACTTCCTCTCGCGAGTAGCCTGAAACTTCTTCAAATCTCTTGTTGACATAGGTGACTTTGCCCTTGATGTCCACATTGCATAAGCCGATAGGGGCTTCTTCTGTCAAAGCCCTGTATTTCTCCTCGCTTTCCCGCAGCACCTCCTCCGTCCGCTTGCGCTCGGTGATGTCGCGGAAGACCAGAACGGCACCGGTGACGTTTCCTTTGTCATCTCTGATGGGTGCAGCACTGTCATCGACAGGTATTTCTGTTCCATCCCTGGGAATAAGGGTATGATTTGCCAGACCGAGAACAGCGCCCTCGCGGATTGCCTTCGTTGCCGGGGTCTCAGTAACTTTATGCCTTTCTTCGTCTATGATATTGAATACTTTTGTCAAATCTCTGCCCAAGGCCTCTTCCTGTTTCCAGCCCGTCAGTGCCTCGGCAACGGGATTCATAAACTTTATGCATCCCTTGGCATCGGTGGCGATCACCGCATCGCCTATACTTCTGAGTGTGGTGGCAAGCCACCGTTCGCTCTCTTTTAGTTTCCTTTCCATCTTGTGCTTGTAGAGAGCCATCTCGATGGCGGTTTGTAATTCTCTTACTTCGAACGGTTTGAGGATATAGCCAAAGGGCTCCGTTATCTTGGCTCGCTGCAATGTGTCGTCATCCGCATAAGCCGTGAGATAGACCACCGGGATATCGAAACGGGCATGGATTTGTTCGGCCGCTTCCACGCCGTCCATATCCCCTTCCAACTTAATGTCCATCAGCACTAAATCCGGGTGCGTCTCTGCTGCCTTTTGAATGGCTTCCTGTCCGGAAGAGGCGATAGCAGAAACAGCATATCCCAAACTGAGCAGCCTGGTTCGTATGCTCTCGGCTACGATGACTTCATCTTCAACAATCAAGACCTGTGCATTTGTCATGTCTTAGCTCCCTTCCCTAGCGCTTTGGTCTTGCAAATGTAATCTTGAACGTTGTTCCACCGCTTCTATCGAGCTCGATAGTACCCTTAAGCTGACGGGTTAACATATTCACCAATCGCAACCCTAAAGTCTCTGTCTTTCGGAAGTCCAAATCTTCTCGGAAGCCAACACCGTTATCACTGACAATCAGTGTGAGCTTATCATCGTCCGAGTGAAGGTCGATGCGGATTTCGCCTTTAGATTCGCTTCGCTCACTACAAGCCCTTCCCCCTGGAAAGGCATGTTTCAGAGCATTTGTAAGCAGTTCATTTATGATCAAGCCACAAGGAATGGCCGTATCTATGCCCAGCAAAACATCATCCACATTGATCTTCAAGGTGACGGCATCCCAATTGACTCCGTACGAACGGAACAAATGAGCTGCCAGATTTTGGACGTATTCAGCAAAGTCAATCCTCGCCAGGCCTTCAGATTGATACAATTGTTCGTGGACGAGCGCCATTGATCTGACGCGGTTCTGGCTTTCCTTGAACATATCGAGGGTCTGTTGATCCTTGATATACTCGGACTGGAAGTCGAGCAGACTGGAAATGACCTGCAAATTGTTTCTAACCCGATGGTGAATTTCCCTTAGGAGCAGCTCTTTCTCTTTGAGCGATGCCTGGATTTGCTCCTCCGCCCGCTTGCGCTCGGTTAGTTCCTGCTGAGCCGCCGCATACAGCTGCGCGTTTTCGATGGCAATGGCCGCCTGGTTGGCGAAGGCGAAGACCAGTCGCCCATCCTCCTCGCTGTAGGCCCCCGGCCGGCGACTATCTACGGTGAGGATGCCGATGACCTTGTCCCGGACGATGAGGGGCGCTCCAATCCAACCGTGAATGTGAGCGATCGCCGGATCCGGCTGCCAGTGTGGGTCGTCCTCAACGTCCTCGACGATCAACGGATGCCGGGCGCGCGTCACGGCTGAGGGAAGAGTGTCCTCATCGGTGCCGAAGGAGAGCCGCAGCGCCGCTTCCATATCTGCGAATCCCCGGGCAGCCGTTACTTCGAACCGGCCGTCGTTCAACAACAACACGGCGGCGCTGTCGTATTGGATCACCCGCGCCAGTTGCTCCAGGATCAGGGACAGGACTTCATCCGGATTGAGGCTGGTGTTGACGACGCGCGCCGTCTCCTGCAGCGCCTCGGCCACCTCGCGGCCGCGCTGCTCAGCCTGGTACAGCCGCGCGTTCTCGATGGCGATGGACACCTGGTTAGCAAAGGCGGTTATGGCCGGCACATCGTTTTCGGTCAACTCCTGGGAATCCACCGCCAGTGCACCAATGACCTCGCCTTCTACCACAAGAGGGGCAACGATCCCCTTTTGCAACCCCAATATGTCCACCAAGTTACCGGTAAGTCCTCTTAGATGGGCAGGCAAGAATCCTTCTATCCGTTCACTGGCCTGGCCAAAAACAGTCACCCTATTCCCCAACACCTCTTTTTTCATGTATCCTGGTATCCTGTCCAAGGGGAATCTAATATTACTTAATCTAAGCCCTGTCAGTTTTTCTGCACGCTTTATTAGTTCAGGGCTGAATGAGATATGTGCGATCATTAGATTCCTCTGGTCTTCATCTACCAAGAATATGGTAGTGAGAAAACCAAGTTTCTTCAGTTCACTCGCTACAGCCTTGAACACATCCTCTGGCTCCAAAGCCCTTTGCACAGCCAGGGTCGCCGCGTTCAAAGAACGCAACGTTGCTTCCGCCCTCAGAGTTTCATTCCATAGCCTCCTGGTTTCGCGCACGTCCCGGGCCACGCCCACCACCGCCAGCAGCTGGCCGTCGTCCCCCCGTATGACGGAGCCGTTGACCACGACCGGAATCCGCTCGCCCGACTTAGCCACCAGCGTCATCTCCACGTCCCGTGCCGCTCCCTCGCGCACCAACCTAACCAGCCCGGTGCCCCTGAAGAAGGCTTCTTCTTCTTCTTCTTCTTCTTCTTCTTCTTCTTCAAAGATCGTGCCAACCGGCTGACCGATGATCTCCTCTTCAGAGTAGCCCAGCAGCTCCAGGGTGGCGCGGTTCACCGTGCGGATAGTGCCATCGGGGTTGGCCACGATGACCGCATCCAGCATGCTTTCCAGGATGCTGGCCAGATGGCGATAACTGGTCAGAAGCTCTTCCTCGGGCGCGGTGCCTGTCACTTCGACAGGCTCAGTGCACGGCCTGAGCCCTGCCGAAGGGCCTTCCCCCGCATATCCAGCTCTCTCGTCCATTCTCCCTCCTCCCAGACTCAGTACTCCGCAATTGGATAGCGGCGCGGGCTCCCACACCCGCAAGCCGGCGGCGTGGGAGCCGCCATACTAGGGATTTGCGGCTCGCCGACGACGGCCAATACGATTGGCCTGCTACCCCTTCTGGCAGAGGGCTTAGGGCTGATAGCAAATGGCGAATGGCGGATAGCGGAAGTGGCGCTGCTATCTCAGCCATCTGCTATCTGCCATCGGCTATCTGCCAACCATATTTTACCATGACTGCCACTATTTTGCCACATCCGGCACCTATCTTCGTTATAATATTACCCTCCAACATTTGCGTTGTCCGCGAGAACGTTGTTGGGAACGTGTCATTGCGAGCCCTTCGATGCCTCAGGGTAAACTCCGCGAAGCAATCTCCTGCCAGGTTGGGGATTGCTTCGTCACTCCGTTCCTCGCAATGACATCCATGGAAGTTTGGTTGGGGCCAAGCCGCGCTATGTCTTGGAAAAGTGACAGGGGATGAAGCTGTGCTCCTCTGCTCCCCTGCTCCCCATGTCGTTGTCTCCCCTGCCCTCACGGCCTGATCCTGTTGCACCTGGGTAGCGAGCCGTAGGCGGCGCTGAAACAGCGGCACAGCTCTTTCTCCGCCTCTCTCAGGTCCCTCCGCACAAGGATGTACCGGAAAGAACACCTGTGGCTGTCCAGTAGCATTCTCAAGTCGCCGTTCTTCGAATTCGGTCCCAGGTGATCCCTCAGCCGCTTCCTGAGGTTCTTTGCGCTGCCAATGTACACCACCCCACTAGAGCACAGAGGATAGTCAACCTCCACGTCAGCCAGC
>Ga0209979_1003346_pt1 | contig 14234 bp, 8 predicted proteins | sample AnhtaG_FD_183114 | JGI IMG/M metagenome (GOLD analysis project Ga0209979, IMG submission 183114) | Deep subsurface microbial communities from Anholt, Denmark to uncover new lineages of life (NeLLi) - Anholt_01485 metaG (SPAdes) (version 2) | ecosystem: Environmental > Aquatic > Marine > Oceanic >...
CGTCCGGCGTGGCGCCCGTCACCTTTCCCGTCAGAACAGCGCCGCCGCGGACCACGTGACAGTTCCCGAACTCGGCTCCGTCGCGCGGATCGCGGCAGATCTCCTTCATCGGCTCATCCCGCAGCCGCTCGACGAGCGCTATCAGATCGTCGAGTCGCCTGTCGTCATTGCCGTGTTTCGGAGCTTTGAGCAGTTTATGGCGAAGCGCGTCGCAGCCGGCGAAATTGGCCTTGCAGGCGGCGACCACTTCCTCGAGTGTCGCTTCCTGCTTCTCATACACGACTTCGCGAATGGCGGCGAGACTGTCCACCATATTGGCGAAGGACGTGCCACCGCAGGACAGGATATTGTACTTCGTCCCCTCAGCCATATCGCGCCCCCGCTCGATGCATCCAGCGAAGAAGCACGAAGTCAGCGGCGTCTTTCCCCAGCGCATCTGCGCCTGCAGCAGGCCGAGGCCGTTGGCGTAGGACAGCTCGATTTGGCGACGCATGACCCGGCCCACGCAGGCGATGAGGTCGTTGAAGGATTTCAACTCAGAGGGCGGGGGCACATCCGGCTCAGGAGACCGTTTCCCGCCGTAACCTCTTCCCCCGGTCATGGCCGATTCCAGGGCGTTCATGTACGCCACGTGTGCGCCGGGATTGAAGTGGGCCTTGCCGGGGATGCCGAGCTCGTTGCACCCAACCGGCACGTAGTCGAACGCGTCCTCGCGCGAGACGCCCAGTTCCACAAACATCGCGGGAACGGCCGCGTCGCTCATCATGAGCGGGAAGCACGTCGAGCCGGCCAGGTTCTGCAGGCAGTGGTCGAAGAAATCCGGATCGATGTTGGGATGCCAGCGGACCCATACGAGCGGCTCAGGCACTGACACGTTGCCCGCGGCCATAATGAACAGCCACGACAATTCGTTCGTTTGATCCCTGCCGTCCGGGGTCGATCCGCTGACGCACAGGCCCTGGGTCAGATTATGCTCTATGCCCCAGAACGTATTATCGCGCTGCTTGAGAATGAAGTTCTCGCACAGGGCCAGCGTCTGGTCGTCGTCGAGGCGTCCTGCAGCCTTGTCCTGCACGTAGAAGGGATACAGTATCTGGTCGAGCCGGTCGGGCGTGTTGGAATAGCCATGGCCTTCAATGTGAATTGCCTGATGAACGAACCAGATCAACTGCATTGCCTCGCGGAATGTCGATGGGGCATCGCGCGAGAGCTTGGCGGCGATCCGAGACATCTCCCTCAGATCATCGCGGCGAGCCGGGTCCGGGCACTTCGCAGACTCTTCGCCCAGGAAGTCTCCGTATCGTTCAGCCCACGCCATGACGCCGAGAAGCGCATGCTCGGCGGCAACGAGGAATTCGAGGCTCTCGGGAGCTATTTCGCCGGCCTTACGGTCGCGAACGCGCGCCAGCACCGAGTGCAGCCCGCCGGCCAGAAGTTCTCTGTAACTTGGGCTCAGGTGGCCCTGGTTGGAGGTGAACTTGTACTGCGCCACTTGCGTACGCTTCAGCGACTTCCCCTCGACCGTTCGCATGTAGGCGCGATACTGCCCCCACAGGTTTCGATCTTCCCAATACTCGATGATATCCTGAGGGACCTGGCCCTGTAGGTATCCTACGCGTTCGGGGTGCTCCTTGACGTAAATGCCGTTCTCGCCCATCCCCAGCTCGGCGTAGACCGGCATCGCACCAGGCGTCTCGGAGATCGAACCGGCAATGCGATCATGCGGGCGAATGTAGAGCGGCACAGTCTGCAAATGCTCCCGAAGCGCCATCGCCTTCTTCACGATCCAGGGCGCACCCTCGTTTTCCTGCCACACGCGGGTGAACACGCGCGCCCGTTCGAGCGCTATGGCCACCGGGGACGCGAGGATGTCGTCTCGCAGGGCATGCATTTCGCTCGTGTCGTGTTCAGCCGGTAGTGTGAATTGCATAATCCGATCTCCACCGATTCGCCAGGCACTGGGGGGGCAACAGATCTCCGCACGATCTGCTCGGTGTCCTGCCTGGCTCATCCGGCTTTGCCGGCGAAGGCGAGGTTGTGTTGACGTCGCTCCTCTAAAGTTCGGCGCTTCGCCTGCTCTCTCCTACGTGATCTTTCTGAGGGTTGACCCCGTTGCCCGTTCAGTGGCAGGCGGCAGGAGAGGCGGGGGCAGAGGGGAACTTGATGGGGACGACAATGCGACGTTCACTCAAATGGGGCATGTCGAATGAGACGGTCGGCGATCTTCGTCTCAGCACTAATCATCTGGGCTACGACTCAGACTTCGGAGGGCGATACCGTGAAGCTGTTTGACTATAACGACATCGGAGCATTGACGCGCGAGGGGATCACTGTGCCTGAATCGGGGACTTACGGGGTTTGGGCGTGGGCACGGGGCGGGAGCACATTTCGGGTCAGGATCGGTGAGACCTGGCTCGGCAAAGAGGACATCAGCGCGTACCGACCCTACGCCTGGGTGAGAGCCGGTCGGGTAGAGTTGACGGCTGGTGAGGCATACAGCTTTGAACTGGACGTCCAGCCGCCCGAGGGCGAGGACGGGGAGAGGTGCATCGGGTGGCTGGTGCTATCGACGGCGGAGGACTTCGATCCGCAGCGTGCCTTTGAGTTGATGCGAGTCCATCCGCATCGCGCCGGGCCGGTGGGGGATGCGCGGGTTGTGGAGAACCGGCACACCCGGACGTCGTTTCAGTTCCCGGAGTACAAGGCGAAAGAAGCGTGGGAGGCGCGGCGGGCGGAGGTGCGCCGGAAGATCCTGGTGAGCGCAGGACTCTGGCCGATGCCGGAACGCTATCCGCTGAACGTCAAAGTCGTCGAGAAGCTGGATCGCGACGGGTACACCATCGAGAGGCTCTATATGGAGACATGGCCCGGCGTGTACTTCCCCGGCACGTTGTACCGGCCGAAGGGGAAGAATGGCCCGTTTCCGGCCGTCCTCAACCCGCACGGGCATGGCAAGCTCGGCAGGATGTCGCCGCACCTGCAGACGCGCTGCGCCAACTTTGCGCTGCAGGGGTACGTTGCGTTCTCGTACAACATGATCGGCTTTGTGGACAACGATCAGATGGAGCACAATTTCCACAGCGATGAGGCGTACCTGTGGTCCGTTAGCGTCGGCGGGCTGCAGCTCTGGAACAGCATGAGGGCGCTGGATTTCGTCACCTCGCTGCCGGATGTGGACCCGGAGAGGGTCGGCTGTACCGGCTCGTCGGGCGGCGGCACTCAGACGTTCCTCGTCACGGCGGCCGATGACCGGGTCAAGGCCTCCGCGCCCGTGTGCATGGTCTCCTCGTTCTTCCAGGGAGGGTGCATCTGTGAGAACGCGCCCGGGCTTCGGTTGGACACGTACAACGTGGAGATCGCGGCGTGCACGGCACCGCGGCCGCTGATTCTGGTGGGGGCGACCGGGGATTGGACGGACCTGACGCCGGACGTGGAGTACCCCGACGTGCGGAGGATCTATCGTCTCTCCGCCGATCAGGAGAAAGTGGCCTACTACTACCAAGATGCGCCGCACAACTACAACGAGAATAGCCGCGCGGCGGTCTACAAATGGTTCGGGAGGTGGCTGTTGGGGGAGGAGGATGAGGGCAAGCTGCGGGAGGTAGAGGTGCAGGCGGAGACGGTCGAGGATTTGCGGGTGTTCAGCGAGGAGCATCCGAGGCCGGACGATGCGCTGGACGAGGAGGGGATCGTGAAGGCCCGCATCGCCGGGGCGAAGGAGCTGTTGGAGGGCCTGTGGCCGCGGGATGAGGCCGGGCTGGATGAGTTTCGTGAGGTGATGCGGCCGGCGCTGGGCGATGTGCTCAACGTGAAGCAGCCCCGGGACTTGCGGGCGAGGATGATGCCGCGGCGGCAAACCGGACGCACCAGGCGGGATGAATTCACTGTCACGTGCTACATTCTGAGCCGTCACGGCGCGGGCGACCAGGTCCCGGCGATTCTCTATGCTCCCACGGGGAGTGCAGCGAAGAAGACGGTGAACGTGATCGTCCATCCCGAGGGCAAAGCTGCGCTGGTTGACTTCGCCCGCGGCGAGCCGACCGATCTTGTGATGGCCCTGCTGGACAAAGACCACTCGGTCCTTGCTATTGACACGTTCCTCACCGGCGAGCACCACTCCCCTTTCGCCGAGACCGTGCGCGAGCGATACTGCAGATACTTCAGCACCTTCAGTCCGGCAGATGAGGCATTGCGAGTGCAGGACGTCGTGACGGCCGTCGCATACTTGCAGCAGCAGCAGGACGTGGCGGGCGTCAACCTCATCGGTCTGGGGGAAGCCGGGCTGTGGTGCCTGCTGGCACACGGCCTCGTGGACGGTGCCAGTCGGACCGTGGTCGATGCCGTGGGGTTCGACACGAGCGACGAGTCAGCCTGGATACAGCACCTGAACATCCCCGGTATCCTGCGGGTGGGAGGATTCGACACAGCCATCGCCTGCGCTGCTCCACGGGCTCTTCTGATCCACAATACTGCGGCGAACTTCAATGCCGAGCGCGCGACGCACCTCTACGAGATGCTGGGGAGCGGGGACAGCCTGAGGGTGGAGACGTCGCGAGTTTCCTATCAGCAGACAGCCGATTGGCTATCCGACTAGCGGGCCCGACGACCCGGTCCGTACGATCGCCCGCCCATCGGTGCAGGCGTGCGAAGGTGTTGGGCGTGTTCCCCCTGATCTCCCGCCCGAGGATGCTGTTGTCTGCAAGGCCGGCCCGCACATCCAAGGCCCCGACGCGGCAGAGGCTGTCCGGTATCGGGGGCTGGGCGGGAAGTTGCGGGGGGGGACAGGTGAGGGCCGGTTTGGGCGGGGAGTGCGCCGTCGCTGATGGCCTCCGATGAGCGGAACCGACGACCGAGAAGGGGCAGCGCAGGACGAGCGCGACAAAACAGCGAACGAGGCAGGGCACGACGGTCCGTGCGGGCAAGGGTAGCGGCTGAAAGAAAGGGGCACACTCCGATGGCGACGGACATGGAGCAGCTCTATGCCGAACGGCTGAAACGCTACGTCACAGCCATGCGAAACGAAAAGCCGGATCGGATTCCGATCCGTCCATTCGTTGCCGAGTTCACCGCCAAGTATGCCGGCTACACGTGTCAGGAGGTGACCCACGATTACGAGAACGCCTTTGCCGCCGTCCGGAAGTGTGCGGCAAATTTCGACTGGGACGCCGTGGTCGGCAACATGGTCTACGTGTGGACGGGGCTGACGCAGGCCATTGGGATGAAGTACTACGCCGTCCCCGGCATCGACATCCCGCCCGACACGGGTTTCCAGTACCTCGAGCCGCCCGAAGAGAAGGCGTACATGTGTCCGGACGAATACGATCAGCTCATCGAAGATCCCACCAGGTTTCTGTTCGACGTGTGGCTTCCGCGCATCTCGGCCGACGTCAGTCCCGTGGGCGAGCCGACGTCGTATCGCAACAACCTGTCCTTTCTCAAGGGCGGCATGGCGATGCTGTCGTACTTCAACGCGTTCGGGACGCAGGGCGAGCTGCTGCGGACCGAGTCCGGCACCGTCTCCGCCATCGCCGGGATACTCAAGGCGCCGCTCGACATAATCGCCGACAAACTGCGCGGATACATCGGACTGAGCATGGACCTTTTGGAGCGCCCGGGCAAGGTGCTCGCCGCCTGCCAGGCCCTGATGCCCCATCTGCTGCACGTGGCGCTCTCCGGCGCAGATCCCGAGCAGAACGTCCCCGTCACCATCTGGATGCATCGCGGATGCGTCCCCTTCGTCTCACCGCAGCAGTTCGACACCGTCTACTGGCCGACGCTCAAGCCGATCATCGAGGAGATCTGGGCCCGTGGGCACCAGGTGCTGTTCTACGCCGAGGGCGACTGGAACGCCCATTTGAAATCCTTCGCGGAACTGCCGGACGGGAGCATCATCTATCACGTCGATAAGGCCGACATCTTCGAGGTCCACGAGGCGCTTGGGGACAAGTTCTGCATCAGCGGCGGCATACCCAATGATCTGTTGGCCTACGGCACGCCGGGCGACGTGCGTGAGTGCTGCAAGAAGGTGATCGACGGTGTGGCCCGCGACGGCGGCTATATCATGGACGCCAGCGCCATCGTCCAGGACGACGCGAAGGTGGAGAACATCAAGGCCATGACCGAGCTCACCCGCGAGTATGGGGTGTACTCGTCCAGCGGGCCAACGCCTCAAGGCGATGACTCACGATCCGCTCGAGACGCTAATTCGTCCGACACTCGGGCTGGAAGCCCGACGCCCGAACAACGACAGCCGAAGAGGAAACCAGGTGTCTGCGTTCCCTGGGGGGAGAAGCTGAAGGAGCTGCCCGACATCTCGGGGGACAAGGAGCTCGTCAAGAGAGTCTGGGAAGACGTTGACGCCCTGGGCTACGTGTACATCTGGCAGTGCCTGCTGTCGTTCTGAGAAGTTGACCATGCCGCGCTGCGGCACCCGGAAACGATGAAGATGAGCAAAGGCAGGCGGGCCACAGGTGCCGGCCTACAGCAAGGCTCCGGGGAGAATCTTCGAACTAGTCGTTATGGCGCATCAGTTCCCGGCTGCTCTCGAACAGACCTCGCGCCGGACATCACGTGCCTGGCTCAGACAACTGCACTACTCGTGGCTCCCAGCCGAGACGACGCAGCAGCTCGAGGTAGTCCTCCGGCTCCATCTCTTCAGGCCGCTTGTCGGCCAGCGCGATCAGCACGCCCTCCATGACGTTGGTGCCGAACGAACGGCCCTCGAACTCCGGTGTGGTGGTAATGAGCCGGGCGACCCCACGCTCCCGCAGCAAGGCGACGTCTTCCTCCGTCGTCGTGTTGGTGACGATCATCTTGCCATCCATGCGCTCAGGAAGATTGCGGCGGATGTAGTGGAAGTCGCCCGCCACGATATCGGCCCATTGGAAGAACTTGCCGTGCTTGGGCTTGGTACTTTCCTGCTCGCCGCCCGTCGGGTACAGGAAGCTGATGGGCAGGCGTCGGAGAAAGGGAAGCAGCAGCGCCGCCAGCATGCGCAGGGTGCGCATGGAGCGGATCGGAATGGGCACGCCGAGGGCGAATATCAGGTCACCGAAGATCGTCTGGCAGCCGGCCTCCGTGAACGCCTCCGCCATCCCGAAGCGGTCCACCGCGCTCACGAGGAGCACCTTCTTGCCTGTGAGCTCGACGCTGCCCTGCTCGGCCAGCCAGCGAATCGTCTCGCGTTCCAGCGTGTTCTTCAGCCCGCTGCCGTCCACAATGGGTGTGGCCTTCGCCGCCTCTGCCAAGCGGCGCGATTGCTCAATAACGTACCTCTTCTTCCCAGCGACGAGGTACAGGTCAGTTCCGCCCAGGCCAATGGCGGCGACCTCACCATCGAGCCTGGCAATCATCGCACACGCCTTGTCGTAGTCGCCGTCCACGCCGATGCGCTCGATCGAAAGCCGCCGCCCCAACATCTCCACCTCGACCGCTTTGTTGCGTTTGGACGACCCGAGGCTGACGCTGACGACGCGGAGCGGGTCCGACTTGCTCCCCTGCTTGTCTGTCGTCATACGATCGTCCCTCCCGTGGGCACTCTCCGACCACTTTCCCGGCCAAGCGCCTTGCTCGTCTATTCCGACTTACTGTTCCCCGCGCCTGCTGCACCGTGTCGGCGTACACCATCTTGCGCAGCAGCTCCTTGGCCGGCAGCTGATGCTTCTTCCCGATCCGATCTAGCATGTTCAGGATGCGGTGATTCCAGCACCGCTGCTCCGCCGCCTCCGGATAGATCTCACGCAGGCCACCTCAGATACCCAGATGCCCGTCCCCGATGACCAATCGAGGCGCGCGCAAACCCCGTGACCTCAGATCCCGCAGCACGCTCGCCCAACTCGCGGTCGATTCCCGATGCCCGCTCTGCAGCGCCACCAGCACCTTCTGACCGTCGCTCAGCACCGCCGCCTTGCGATCCTCCACACCCGCCTTCACGTACACCCCGTCCACCCACAAATACACCACCTCCACGTCTTCTAACCGACGCTGCTTCCACGCCTCCATGTCCGCGTGCCACTTCTGCTTCAGACGCGCCACCGTGCTCGCCGAGATCGGAGCATCCTCCCCCAGCAAACCCCGCAACGCCAGGTCGAAATCGCCCTCGGCCAGACCGTGAAGATACAGCTCCGGCAGCAGATGGATGTTAGAGCCATCCCTCTAACAGGGATTGCCAGGATGTTACCGCCTTTGCCTTTTACACACCTTCTGAGTGTAGCCCCGGCCGGCGTTGAACATCCTTGAGGGCTGGGGGCGCAAACGGGGCTTTCGATGGCTGTGGCAAGCGCCGGACAAGCCAGAGAGGCTACAGCGCCGCTATCCGGCGCTATATCGGTGACCTGAAGTGCCAGTGGCAGCGGGGCTGGTCAAGGAACGATGAGGCTGATTGCGGCCGGCACGACGACGCATTGCAGGGGCGTGCGACCGACGAGGTCGCCGTCCATCTGCACGGGGGCGGCCGGATCTGCCTCCGCCTGCACAGTCCTGCCGCGGAAAAGGTGCACATGAGGGCTCTGCAGATGGCGACCGAAGAGCGCCATGATGTGCAAAGCCGCGAAAGCCAAGACGCCGCAGGCCCCAAAGATCGCGACGTCCAGCATGCCGTCATCTGTGCGGGCATGAGGGACAAGCTTCATCTTCCAGGCGTAACTGGATGAGTTCGCCACGATTACCGCCCACGCCCGGCCCTCCCACTCAGCGTCGTCTACTCTGACGTGCATCCGCCACGGCTGCTCCTTGGCCAGCGTGCTCACCATTGTACCCACGAAGGCCGCCTCCCCGAGCGCCGCCTTCAGCGGCGCCGGGACGCGGCGCACCACGTTCGCGTCGTGGCCGACGCCGGCGTGCAGGATGAAGTGCCGCTCGCCGGCGCGGCTGAGATCGAAGCGGCGCGTCCGTGCGGCCTTGATCACCTCGCAGGCCGCCTCCACGTCCGACGGGATGCCAAGATGACGCCGCAGCACGTTGCCGGTTCCGGTGGGGATGATCCCGAGCGGCACATTGGACTCGGCGAGGCCGTCCATTGCCTCTCGGATGGTGCCATCGCCACCGGCAACGACGACGGTATCGAAGCCCTCGACGGCAGCGTCGCTGGCGAAGATGCCCGCCTCGCCGGGAGTTGACGTCACGCGCGAGGTCACCTCGAGGCCTGGCCCGCGCAGCTTCTTCACCAACGCCTCCACGCGCAAGCCGCGCATGAGCTTCCGGGAGGCCGGATTTGCGATGAGAAGTGCGCGCATGGCGCTGCCCTCCGCGACCACTACGGCAGCGGCAACGCAATCGAGGTCCTGGATCGGCGTTGAACGTGCGGGTCAGAGGCGCGTTGTGCTGTTCGCTGCGAACGCCGCGATTCCTCTTGGGCGCAAATGCCCCGCTCACGCTGCCGACGTCGAGGCCCGGGGCACACGCGTCTCATGCTCCTGGCAAATGGCAGCTACCTCCGCGCCCAGGAGCAGGGAGAAGCCCGTGAGATTCAGCCACAGCACCAGGATCGTGATGCCGGCCAGCGATCCGTACAGGCGATCGTAGGTGGGGAAATAGGAAGCGCAGTACTGCAAGACGGCTTTCGTCAGCTCCCAGATCACGGCTGTGAGCACATGCCAAAGCGTGGGCAGCTCCGCGAGGCTGACGCCGAAGACTGTGGCGCCGTAGCCCTTCGCCGCGGACAGCGAAGTGGCGGCAATGGACAGCAGGAACAGTACGCTGGCCAGCACAAAGGCAGCGAAGGACACACCCTTGCGGGATATCCATCCCCGGGGCCGTGGCCAGAATGAACTTGCAGCCGGAGGCATCAGACTGAGAGGAGGAGCGGGCCGATCGGTGCTGCGTGGCGGGCGACAGCTTTGTCCCCATCAATCCCAGGACCGTTGCCACCGGCAAGCTCCCGGGAAAGAGGCCAAAGGGCCTTTCTACACCATCCATGCACGACACGACGGCGTAATGTCCCAGGTTCAGCGCACCAATGATTGCGCCAATGATCACCGTGCCGATCCAGGCCGTTTTCTTGCTCCCAATATTCATGCGGGTCCAGCCGAATCCCGCCGCCTCACACCTCGTTATGTGCCTCGAAGTTTTCGTCGTATGCCTTTCTGTAGGCGAGTACCTGTGGCTCGCCACATGCGCGTTTCAGTCGACCCACGGCGGACGCGCCAGCATAGGGATCTTCATCGTTTCCGGGTGCCGCCCAACGCCTCCGTCGCACCCCGCGCCTCATTCCTCCTTGCGGACGATGATCTCCCACTCCACCTCGCCAACCATCTCAGCCCTTAGCACGGTCTGGCCCTCCTCTGTGGCATCACGCCGAATGTTCGCCAGCGACGGGCCATAATCCCCAATAACGCGAAGCACCTGACCCACCTCGAGGTTGCTCAGAGCCATCCTGGCGAGCATTCTGGGGCGAGGGCACATATCACCCCTCACGTCAAGGGTCTTGTCTGGTGTGATCTCATTGTTTGACCTCATTGACTCTCCTGCTCACGCCCTCCGCCTCGGTAACCGCGTTGTTCGCCACCGAACTGATCCGCCTGGCGTTTTCGGCGCGGGACCGTGGCCACCTTTTTCCGTGGAGGGGCGCGGGGGCCCTGGCGGGGGAGGTGGCCCGTGCAGGACATAGCAGCGGCCCAGGAGGCCGGAGGGCGCGGGCGACGAAGGTTCGGGCTCATGGCTGAAGGGGGCGCACAGGTGATCATGTGGCTACGGCAGGGAGGCCCGTTGGCAGGGAACCATCGATAGCTGGACGATCGATGATATAGAAGGCAGTAGGCCGAAGCCGGCCTTGCAGACTGCTTGACGGAGAGATCGCTTTGCCCTGGTTGAACATCCTCGGCATCGCCGTCGGACTGGCAATGGACGCGTTCGTCGTGTCCATCGCTGCCGGGCTGACCATTCGGCACCTGACAGGCCGTCACGTCTTCCGGTTGGCCTGGCACTTCGGGTTCTTCCAGTTCATGATGCCCATTCTCGGCTGGCTGGCAGGCACGACGGTGTCCTCCTACATCAGCGCCTACGATCATTGGATGGCATTTGGCCTGTTGATCTTCATTGGGGGCAAGATGCTGCACCAGGCATTCTCGGGCAGCGAAGAGCAGACGAGGGGCGATCCCACCCGGGGGCTGATGCTGGTCACGCTCTCTGTGGCCACGAGCATCGATGCGTTGGCCGTGGGACTCAGCCTCGCATTTCTTCGGGTGTCGATTTGGATTCCGAGCGTGGTAATCGGGTTCGTGGCTGGGGCATTGACGACAGTCGGCATCCTGTTCGGCAGCCGTCTCGGTGGCAGATGGCAGCGCGGGGCCGAGATGGTCGGTGGCGTCATTCTGATACTGATCGGTCTTCGGATCGTGGTCTCGCATGTTCAGGGGTAGGAGGCGCCATGGTGCCACACCCCCGCATGACGGCCCGCATATACAGGACCGAAGACGAGATGGCCGGATCGATCACGTAGGACGAGAAGAGCATGTGATCATTGAAGTGGACGACATTCGGCCCCCTATGCTGGTGTATCTCCCCTGCCGAAGGCGTGGCGCTGAGGCGTGGGCGACGCATGTAATCGGGGGACCGAACCCGCTGCATGAGACGCAGAGGATGTGGAGCGAGGTTCCCGTTCGGCCCAAGCGACGCCGCGCAGGCCGTTGCCCGTCAAGTCCCTCCCTGCAAAGAGACCTCGATACTCTTCCCATCCTTGCAGTCGAATTCCAAGGTCGTCTTTATCGACGTCGCCTCAACGACGCGAGCGTTCTCGTGAGGCGCAGTCAAACGCCATTGGCCAGCCAATGTCACTCGCGTGGTCGCCGGGACGCTTTCACTATACACAGTGTCGCCCTTGATGCCGCCCATATCCGCAATGCGTTCGTTAACCAAGCGCAAGTCCGGATCGGAAAGCCCCAGCGCAATCGCGTTATCGATCTCACGCATCATGATCAGGCACGGAGTATCGACGCTCTTCAGCGCACCGTAGCCGAGGTCTGAGTTCGCCTGGAAGAGCACGTAGCCGGTGATGCCGGTGTCGCGGTGCCGGACGATGTGTGCTCCTTCGTCTTTCCTCAGAACCTCGTAGGCGGGACTCTCAGCGAAGCGCGCTACGGCTTCGAGATCGGACTGGACGAGGACGGCGTATTCGTACGAGGCGTGGTGGGGCGCCGTACCATGGTCAATCCACGCCGCCGCGAAGTCGCCGGCAGTCTCGCCCCTGCCGCGCTCGTGCATGGAGGTCTGATGGCGCCGGGTGATCTTCAGGCCACTGGCGTCGGGGATGTAGTAGCCGTTCCCAACGGAGTCCATCAGCCAGACGGGTTGTTCGTCGGCGAACTCCTTTGAGTAGGGGAACGCCTGCACCGCTTCCGGCGAGTGGGCCCAGATGGGCGTCTCGCGCGTGGGAAGATGGCACTGGAACAGCGTTGTCTCGGTCGCGTGCTCCGGATCATCGTTCTGAATCCCCGAGCCAAGGCAGATCAGCGTGTCGTCGAAACAGAACACGGTCTTGAGGGCGCGGAATGACTCGTCGTGCACGGTGTCGTGGAGCTTCATGGCGAAGATGCCGTTCCGGCCCTCGAGGCTTACGCCGCCGACGAAGGGCTCATCGGTGAAGAACCTGGCTTTCGCTTTGGGCCCTTCGCCAAGTGTGGACAGTGGGAGGTTGATTGTGGTCGCGCCCGGCCACCGGCTCCAATCCCAGCCTTCGTGCACGTAGCCGCTCTCCCTGTCGGTAACCGGATTGCCGCGCGCGATGATCTGCATGGCGCCGTAGCTCACATAGCGCCCGAAGACGTTCTGGTCTGCGTGGCCCTCGTAGTTCCAGACGTATTTGCTCCAGCCTTTCACACTGACCATCCAATCGTCGCGGCGATGAATCGTCAACGCGCCATACGGCTTGGTCCAGTGGCCGGTTGGCGATGGCTCGGGAGGCATGCCCATGTCCGCCAGTTGGGTCATCATCTGGAGGGAACCAAGGGTGTCCAAATACATTATCCCGGCGCGGCATTTCGGGATCAGTTCGTCGCGGATCGCCTCAGATGTGGGGTCCCATAGGCGCATGAAGGCCGTCCCCATCTCCTGGTCGATGGGCGTTCCGGAGAGCGCCATGTATGCGAAGCTTGGGAGGATCCGATTGAGTATCCCCGGCGCGAACGGCATGCGGCCGCTGATGCCGACGGGCACGTCGTACTTGTTGGCCATGACGCGGGCCGTCAGGAGGGCATTGCGGAGGTTATTCCGCGTTTGTTCGGACAGGGAAAAGGGCGTATCGTGCAGGAGCCAGAACACGAGAGCGGCGTTGTGGAAGCCGTGCGGCGCGTAGGCGTTGGCGTAGATTCCCCGATGGTGGAATCCGGTGTAGTCCGGCTTGATCGTCCCGGCCCAGCCGGGGGCGATGGCGCAGGCGCTGTTCAGCCAGTGCACGAGGTTCTTCATGGTGCGGACCTTCTCGGGCCCGTCTTCCATGCAGAGCACGCGGAGGAGCATGTGGAGGAGGCTGGTGCGCATGCGATCGGCGTTGGTGCCCGGGTGCTGCGGCCGCTCGTGGATCTCCCCGAAGTCGAGGTACCACTCCATGGTGGCCAGCTCCCGGTCGAGTCGGCCGGTTGCCTTCAGCTCGTTCCGCATGAGATACACGGCATGCATGTAGCCGGCGGAGCGGAGGGACTCGTGATCCAATGTGCCGAGGCCGCTACCCTCGGCCCAGCCCTGATCGTGGAGGTAATCGAATAGCAGCAGGATCTTCTCCCGACTGGCACGGTTGCCATTGAGCCGGTAGTCCATCGCGAGGGGGATCATGGAGTTCTGCAACACGTCGATGAACTTGGGCCTGTGCGGAGAGCGACTCGCGAACAGCGGCGTTCCTGTGATGGTGTCTCCATCCGCCACGATGTTGAGTCTCTCAAACGCGGCCTTCCCCAGGTCGATGTAGTGCTGCAGGGCCTTGTGTCGAGTTTTGATCGGCTCCCGCGAGTAGTCAAGCTTGTCTCCGAACACCCATTTCTCGTAGCGCTCCGCGATCAGCGCGAATGCCTCGACCTCCTCTTCCGTGATGGTGGGAGGCGCCGGATCGACCGGCTTCTCTTGACTCCAGTAGTACGTGCCCTGCCAGGCCTGGAGCCGGCTCTCGTTGACAAAGGGCACCTGGAAGTCGCCCGCGCGGAACCAGGGGACTTGTTCCGGGAAAGCCATCAGATCGAAGAAGACGGTGCCAGCTTCGGGCGTCCCTGGTGCGACGATCTCCATGACCGCCAATGGGCCGTTCCCGC
>Ga0209979_1003347_pt1 | contig 14228 bp, 10 predicted proteins | sample AnhtaG_FD_183114 | JGI IMG/M metagenome (GOLD analysis project Ga0209979, IMG submission 183114) | Deep subsurface microbial communities from Anholt, Denmark to uncover new lineages of life (NeLLi) - Anholt_01485 metaG (SPAdes) (version 2) | ecosystem: Environmental > Aquatic > Marine > Oceanic...
AAGGTATCCTTTACCTCCGGGTTGGTGATCAGGTCTAAATACCTCTGCCTGTATCTTAACTCTTTATCCTGGAGCCCATGCCATTTCTCAGGAAGAGGATGTAAAGATTTAGAAAGGAGCTGGAAATCTTTTGCCCGGATACTTTTCTCGCCGGTTTTGGTTTTAAAAACTTTTCCTCTGACCCCGATGAAATCACCGATATCAAAAAGCTCAAAAAACTTATACTTTTCCTCACCCACTTCATCTGATTTAACATAAACCTGAATCTTTCCCTCACCATCTAAGAGATGGAAGAAAAGACTCTTGCCGTGAGACCTCAAGGAGATTATCCTGCCACAAGCCCTGACTTCTCTATCTTCAGTTTCCAGTCTTTCAAAATTATCTAAGATCTCCTTTGTGGTATGGGTCCTTTTAAAGAAATAAGGATAGGGGTCAATCTTTTTCTCTTTCAAAGTTTTAAGCTTTTCCCGGCGATGCAGGAGAAGCTGGCTTAACCCTTCTCCAGATTTGGATTGCTCGGACAATTTCTATTCTCCTTAAGTTATTCTTCTTGCCGAATATAAAGAAAAGAAATTGAGGTGTCAAGGGGTATAGAAAAGGTAGTCGCAAGCTTCAGCTTGCGTATTATCGCAGACATAAAGTCTGCAGCTACCTTGGTTACCCTGCTTGCGGCAAATTCGTGTAGAGACGTATTGTCGAATTTGACCTTGAGGCAATACGTCTCTACAATTTTTTTGGCGACCCGGAGAGGGTCGCGTTACCTCCGTCTGAGGCGGATTCGTAAGGGGCGTATGGCCCATACGCCCCTACAAAAAATACAGGGTAACTGCAGCGTCGGGCTTTATGCCCGACGGAAAAAAGAACGTCCGGGATAAACCCGGACGCTACATTATTGTTCGTGCGGGAATTGGAATTCCCGCACCTGTTAATGGTTCGGGATTTCCCCGGAACGGGTCTTGACGACAAATCCCGAACCAACCGGAGTCGCGTAGGGGTGGAGCTTGCCTCCACCCGTATTCACCGTTGTCATTCTGAGTCCCGCCAAAAGCGGGAGGAAGAATCTGTCGGATTTGACCTTGCGGGAGATTCTTCGGTTGCTACGCTCCCTCAGAATGACAATTCTTTGTGTTCCCAGCCACTTTAGTGGCGTGTGACCCGACTAAAGTCGGTTTGAACGTTCCGTACTTGCCAAGTCAAAATCCCTTTCTTCCGTCAGGTCAGGGGACCTGACGGTCACGTGAGTTTTTTGTAGGGGAAGAGCTTGTCCCCTCCCCTTTTACCCTCTGGCGACCCTGAAAGGCTCGCACTACGAATTTCTCCCTCTCCTTTTTAAGGAGAGGGCAAAGGTGAGGTTCTATAAAATCATAGGGACAGAACATTGTTCTGTCCCTACAAAAAATAAATTCACAAAAGATATGGACTAAACAGATTTCCTAATACTTTTTAAAAACCGTCTTCATCTTAAGCCGGGCAATAGCACCGCTGGGGTCTAAATCCTTGGGACAGACCTTCTGGCAATTGAAGATGGTGTGGCATCTGAAAACCCCATTTTCTCTGGCTACAATGGCAACCCTTTCCTTAGCGCCTCCATCCCTGGAATCATCTACAAATCTCAAGGCTTTGAGCAAAGCATGAGGACCTAAATAGTTTTCATCCTTACCTGCAACCGGACAGGAACCATAACAGGCACCGCATAAAATACAATCCAGCCAGGCATTGATTTTTTTCCTCTGTTTTATGGTCTGGACATATTCCTTCTGCGGTGGAGTCTCCTTGGGGATAAAATATGGCTTGACCTCTTTAAAGCGCCCAAAGAAGGGATTCAAATCTACCACTAAATCTTTCAAGATGGGAAGATGAGATAAAGGCCTTAGAGTGAGCTTGTCCCCTAAGACTGAGATCTGGGTCTTGCAGGCTAAGCGATACATATCATTTATGTGCATAGCGCAGGAGCCACATACTGCCTCCCTGCAGGAAGCCCTATAAGCTAAGGATGGATCCAGATTCTCGTTTATATAGATCAAACCCTCTAAGACCGTCATCCCTTTCTCTTCCTCGAATTTGTATTGCTGAAGATAAGGCTCCCCACCCTTATCCGGGTCATACCTGAAAATATTGAATTCGACCATATTAATACTTCCTCTCCTCGGGTTTATATTTGGTTATCTTGACCGGGGAATAGTCTAAACGTGGACCGGTCTCGGTGAAATAGGCTAAAGTATGTTTGAGCCAGTTTACATCATCCCTTTTCTTTATATCCGTCCTGTAATGGGAGCCACGGCTCTCTTTACGGGTCAAAGCCCCAAAAGCCATTGCTTCAGCCATCTCCAGACTCCCTTTCATATCATAAAATCCTATGATATCATAATTATATCTTTTCCCATTAAAGGCTGGACGGAGCTTTTTTGCCTTCTCTTTATATTCTTTGATCTTATCTAAACCCTTAGTCATCCCCTGCTCATTTCTGAAGATACCGATTTTATCCACCATTACCTCAGAGAGCTCATTTTTTATCTTATAAGGGTTCTCCTCACCTGAGCCTTTCTTCAACTGGGCAATTTTGCTTTCCTCTCTTTTTAAAGCCTCCTCTAATACTTTAGCCTTTGGGCCCTTTTCCTTATCCTTCACATATTCTGAAGCCTTCTTCCCAGCCCTGGCACCATAGACGATAGTATCTAAAAGCGAATTCCCTCCCAGGCGATTTGCTCCATGCATGCTCACGCAGGCACACTCGCCTGCCGCATATAGCCCCTTCATCTTAGTTGCTCCATCGATATCTGTATCGATCCCGCCCATAATGTAGTGCGTCCCCGGAGTTATGGGTATCGGCTCATCAATAGGGTCGATCCCGATAAAGTTCAAACATAGATCCCTTATCCCGGGCAGCCTTTCCATAATCTTGGCTGCACCTAAGTGCCTCAAATCTAAATGAATGGAGCCGTCTGGAAATCCCCTTCCCTCTCTTATCTCTGTCTGGATAGATCGGGCAACTATATCCCGTGGACCTAACTCCATCACCTTCTCCGAAACATAGTTTTTCATAAACCTTTCGCCATCTTTATTGATCAGATAGCCACCCTCTCCTCTGCATCCTTCAGTCATCAGAATATGAGAGCGGGCTAAGCTGGTCGGATGAAACTGAATGAACTCCATATCTTTTAAAGGCACACCCGCCCAATAAGGGGCACCCATTGCCAAACCGGTATTGGTGAGAGCATTGGTGGTATTGGAGTAAATCCTGCCGATACCGCCGGTGCCGAAGATAACTGCATTAGCTCCCATGGGAACTAACTCGCCGGAATTTGGGTCATAGGCTATCACCCCATAACAGATATCATCTCCCACACCTAAGCCAAAGACTACCCACTCTTCATAAACTTTGATATTCTCTTTTATGATCTGCTCATATAAGGTCTGTAATAGATATAAGCCGGTTTTATCAGTCGCATAACAGGTGCGGGGAACTCCTGCTCCTCCAAAGGGCCTCTGAGCGATCTTACCTTCAGGTGTTCTGCTGAAAGGACAGCCCCAGTGTTCCATCTCGAAAATAGTCTCAGGCCCATTATAGGTTAAAGTCTCAGACGCATCCTGGTCTGCTAAGAAGTCACTCCCCTTAACAGTATCAAAGGCATGTTTGTCAATATTGTCCTCCTTACCCTTCTCCACATTGGCTAAAGCCGCATTTATCCCTCCCTGAGCCTCACCTGAATGTGACCTCATCGGATGAACTCTGGATACTATAGCCACATCCTTTACCTTCTTAGAAGCCTCTACTGCGGCTCTCATCCCGGCTAAGCCCCCACCTACGATTAATATCTCATGAAATATCATTTTTCCTCTCCTTTCCTAACCTGCGAAAACCCTGGGAATATATAAAACCACAGTCAGCACCATTACAAATAAAAAGATTATCATAGCCACCCATAAAAGCGATTTATGCTGTTTGGTCATAAAGAAAAAGTCAGCCACAATTAGCCTTAATCCATTTAAGAGATGAAAAGCCACGGCTCCGATTAAGAAGATCTCTAAGAAATGGAACAAGGGAGTCTGCACGCTTAAAAGCCAGGAGCTAAACCCTTCAGCAGAGCCGGTGAGAAGATAGGAGCTGGTGACTAAGAAATGAGGGAAAAGATATAAAAACAAGACCACCCCGGCTATGCGGTGTAAAAACCAGGACCAGGTTCCCACGTTGGGGTTTAAGTTAATCTCCTTGAAATAATGCCCTATGATTCCAGGTTTTTTCTCATACATATCAAGCTCCTTTTCTCAAAAGTTGATTGACTGCTAAGTATCCATAGACACACAGAAGGATACCCGCTACCCAGAGGAAGGTTTTAATCCCTTTGCTTGAACCTTTGCCCGGTCGGTAATCCTCAATCACTCCCCAGATACCATTGAATCCGTGAAAAACAGCAAGGGGGACAAAGAAGAGGTAGAAAACCTGCCACCAGGCGCTGGAGTATAGCCTGTCCGTAACCACCTGAAAATCCAGGTGCCATTTATCTGTAAAATGAAGCACTTTAAGATGCATGATTAAAAAGAAGGCTAAGCAGACCCCGGTGATCCTCTGCAGGAACCAGCCATAAGCCCCACCTGATCTTACCCTTTCATCCATAGAGGAACTCCTTTTTTAAAAGTTTGTTACTTTTATCACAAAGTAGTCTTAATTTATATTTTCCCCCTATAAAAAGTCAACAAAAAAATAAAAAAATCCTAAAACGAAGTGGAGTAATATAGTATAGAATGAAATTTTTTTCTAAAAAGCTTGACAAGTTAGATTTTAACAAACAGCTTAAAGTCAGAAATAATCAGTGTTAAAAATTAGACTAATTATAGCTAAATTAAAAACAGGAGGAAGAAAGATGCGACCTTTAAAAAATCTCCTACCGCTAATTATAGGAATTATTTGGGTTTTTAGCGGCTGGGGCATGCAAAACTCTGCAGTTTCTGCTGAGGATACTTTAATAATTGAACGTTTCCCAGCCCAGGTGGGCAACTCCTGGGAATACCGAAGAACGTTTCATACAGTTATCTACGATACTTTGTACAACGATACTACAGAATATCTTATTCTTGATAGTCTTCACTGCGAATTCCAAGCTATCGATACATTGAGAGATTGGGAGTGCTACAGATATTTCTCTCAGCTTTTCGAAGAAGGAGATACTTTTTCAGATATTGCCTGGTATGCACACCCTGATACCGCTTTTCTTGCAATAGCATATGGACCTCCTACACACGCTGGACCACCGTGGAAAATTGACGGAAAATATAAGCTAAAGCTTGGACAAGTGTACTTCAACAATATAAAGGAACTGAGTCGCTATCTATACCAAATAAGAACTTTTTCCTATAATGGCTTTAAACCTGATACAACATTTTGGGAGCCTCCGAAAAAATTGTTTGTTTTCCCCCTTTCAGTTGGTCGGTCCTGGATTTCAATGACTGATCCTTGGTTAGATGAAAGAATTGTAACAGAAGAGGGTTTCACGGTTGTGCCCGGAGGTAGTTTCCCCACCCTGAAGATTGAAATTAGGTACGCTGATCTAGATTTGGTATTATACGAATGGATTGCAGATAATGGTATAGTTAAAGATAGTGTACACATAAAGGGAATAGCCACTTATGAGTATGGGGAAATAATAGGGTATTTTGATGCCTATGATAAATACGAACTTCTCGATTATACAACAGACGTGAATGAGACTATCGAGGAAAATTTGATTCCAAGAGATTTTTCCCTAAGACAAAACTATCCAAATCCCTTTAATCCCACCACAACAATACAGTTTAGAGTTGGCATTTTAGGGTTTGGAGAAACCATCTACACCACCCTGAAGATTTATAATATCAAAGGGCAATTGGTAAGAACCTTGTTTGATGAAGAAAAATTATCTGGTGATTACAATATCATCTGGGATGGAAGAGATAACTCAGGCAAAGAAGTGGCAAGCGGGATATATTTCTATCAATTAAAAACTAAGGATTACACTGATACTAAAAAGATGGTTTTGCTGAGATAGATATTTATTTATTGTAGGGACAGAACAGTGTTCTGTCCCTACAGTTCTTTTCCCTCTCCTTTTTTCCTATACCGGATCCGTAGGAAAGGAGAGGGTTAGGGAGAGGTTTTCATGCAGAGACGCATGCAATGCGTCTCTACGTATTTTTAGCCAACTGTAGGGGTTCGATTTATCGAACCCTTTTTTCTGCTAACAACATTTACAAACCAACAAAGTCCTTGAATTTTCAAGAATCTGAAGTTAAATTTAATCCAAGCTTTTTATTTGGGGAATAAACTATGTACGATTTAATTTTACTCCATCCGCCCAGTGTATATGATTTCCGCAAACGCTCGATCATGTTCGGGCCAATAAGTGATGTCATCCCTTCGACTCCGCTCTTTGATATGTACCCTTTAGGCTTTGTCTCCCTTTCCTCCTATTTAACCCGCAGGAACTTAAAGGTAAGGATAATAAATCTGGCTGTGAAAATGCTTTCCAGTCCAGATTATGATCCAGAACAAGAGATAAAAAGCTTAAAAACTTTAGCTTTTGGAATAGATTTGCACTGGCTTCCACATTCACAGGGAGGGCTGGAGGTTGCCAAGTTAATAAAGAAATTCCATCCTGAAGTACCGGTAATATTCGGAGGGCTTTCTGCTACCTATTTTCATAAAGAGCTTATTCTTTACCCGGAAGTAGATTTTGTGATCCGGGGGGACTCAACTGAGGAGCCTCTTTATAGGTTAATTCAAGCGCTGAAGCAAAAAGGTGAATTATCCTCTATACCAAACCTGACCTACAAGGATAAAAAAGGAAAGGTAAGGATAAACCCTTTCAGTTTCATCCCTGAGAACTTAGATGGAGATGGACTGAATTACTCTCACCTCATCAGAGCGCTCTTAAGAGACAAAGACCTCTTGGGTTATTTCCCTTTTTATGATTGGGGAAGATACCCCATCACCGCAATCTTTACCTGCAAGGGATGTACTCAGAATTGTAGTTCTTGCGGCGGCTCCTCCTTTGCCTATTCTAATTTCTGTTCCAGAGAAAAACCCGCTTTTCGTGATCCGGAGTTAGTGGTTAAGGATATGAAAAAAATAGCCTTTTTCTTCAAAGGACCGATTTTTTTATTAGGAGACCTATTTCAGCCAGGAGAGAGTTACGCTTATAAGATTTTGAGTCTACTCGAAAAAACAAAGATAAAAAATCAGGTGGTAATAGAATTTTTCAACATTCCGCCTGAAAAATTTTTATACCAGCTAGCTCAAGCCATTCCCAATTTCAATATCCAGATCTCCGCTGAATCCCACGACCCTTTGGTCAGAGCCCATTTTAAGAGAAATTATGATAATACTGCTTTAGAGAAATTAATTGAGGATTCTCTAAAAGCCGGCTGTAGAAAATTCGACCTTTTCTTTATGATAGGGCTACCCCATCAGACTTATGACTCTGTTATGGAGACAGTTAATTATTGCGATTATCTCTTAGATAAATTCGATTCTCAAAAAAGGCTTCACCCCTATATCTCACCTTTAGCTCCATTTGTGGACCCGGGGAGTTTGGTTTTTGAAAACCCTGAAGAATATGGGTATAAGCTTTTATTCAGAACCTTAGAGGAGCATAGAAAAGCCTTAGAAAGCCCCAGCTGGAAGTTTATGCTCAATTACCGAACAGAATGGATGAGCCGGGAGGAGATAGTTCACAGTACCTATGAGGCCGCTTCTAAATTAAATTTCGTCAAATATAAACATAACCTGATGGAGGAGAAAAGATATAAGGAGATAGAAGCACGCATAAAAACAGCAGTTGAGGTGATGAAAAAAATCGATCAGATGGTAGAGGAAGGAAAAAATTTAAATGAAAAAGATTTTAAGGAACTCAAAGAGAAAATCGATTTAACCCGGGATTCTACCCTCTGCGATAAGGATGAATTGGAATGGCCCTTACGCTTTTTCCAGGGTAGTTTGCAAAGGTGGATTTTAAAATATGCCTTCTATTTTCTATCTCTTTTTAATTTCTTGAAAAAACCTTTCTTAAGATATAAAATGTAATCCTGAACAGAGCAGTTAATAGCAATATAAATCCAGAAAAACAGACCAAAATTTTATTTAAGAATCCTTTTTTGTATTTATTGAGAAATCTGAAAAAACTCAGATGAGAAGATAAGACCATCTTGGGTTTGACCTTGAGGGTTGACCCTCCTTTATGATGAAAAGCTTTAGCCTCAGGGAAAAAATAGAGCTTTTCCCCGTTCTTCTTTATCTTGTAGCATAAATCCACATCATTAAAAAAAATAGGAAACCTCTCATCAAAAACCCCTACTTTTTCCAATACCTTTCTACGCAGAAGAAGGCAGGAGCCCATAGGTTGATCCACCTCTTTTAAGGATTGAAAATCGAAATATCCCATCCTCCATCTGCCGAATATTCTACTTTTAGGGAAAAGGTAACTTAAACCGGTGATTTCCCAGAAAAGTATTGAAAAACCCGGGAACTCCCTGCAGGAAGGCTGGATGCTGCCATCTATGTTCAAAAGCTGAGGTCCCAGTCCAGCTATTTCCTCTCCTGTGGATCCAAATTCGGAATGCTCATCCATAAAATCGAGCATAAGTTTTAGAGTGTTCTCTTTCAATACAACATCCGGGTTCAAAAATAAAATATATTCCCCTTGGGCGATTTCTATACCTTGATTATTCCCCTTTGCATAACCTAAATTTTTTCGATTAAAAATCAGCCTAACTTCAGGTCCGAACTCCTTAATTATCTCTACAGTTCCATCCTCAGAAGCATTATCTACTACTATCAATTCTAAATCTATAGAGCCTTTAGTACTAAAAATAGATTTCAGGCAGTTTTTGATAAATTCTTCGCTATTCCAGGTAAGGATGATTATAGAAAATTGAGGCATAATCTACTCTTTCACCATTATATTAAATAGTTAAGCCAGTTTTAAAGACGCGTAGCCGAGCCTTCAGGGCTCGGCAGCAGAGGTCTAAAACCTCTGCTACGCGAGCTTTTACCATCATATTAAATGAGCTAAGCCAGTCACGTAGGGGTGGAGCTTGTCTCCACCCTTTACTCTCTCAACACCACATCAAAAAGTTGAGCCAGTTTAGAAGTCAGATATTTTTTTTCAAATTTCTTTAGTTCATCTGGACCAGTCTTCAAAAAAGATTTTCCACTTTCAAATCCTCTGTAGAACGATAAGATAGCGTTTTCTATCTCAGAGATATTCCCTGGAGAAATAACCCTACCTGCACCAAGTGACTCAACCATTCTGCCCGCTTCTCCATTTGGAGGAACAATAGCTAAGATCGGTTTTTTAGCCCCTAAATATTCATATATTTTACCTGTGGTTATAACTGGAGCAGATTCTGCCACAGTTAGCAAAGCCAGATCCGCTTTAAGTAATTCCATAACGCCTTCTTTATGAGGTAGATATCCTTTTAATTCAGTAACCTCTTTTAATCCATATTCATCTATCAATCTTTGTATATCTATCCCTATGGAGAGACCGACATGAGTAAATCTTAATTTATCCTTATCGATTTTTCCCTGTTGCAAAAGATTATGCAGGGCTTTTAAGAAAGGTTCAGCCGGGCAATCGGGGCTAAAGGTGCCGAAATAAATTATCTTAAAAACATCTTTAGATTTTTCAACTTTAAAATTGAAATCTTCCTGATCATATCCATTTGTTATTACTGCTATCCTTTTACTCTCAGGATAGATTTCCTTCAATCCTTGAGCTATGGTATGATTAACCCCCACAAATCCGTCTCCATTTTTCAAAAATAATTTTTGCAGACTACTTAAAAAGAACTTCTTAAAAGATGAGTAACTTTTTTTATCCTCATAAATTAAATATGGATCCCTGTAATCCGCTACCCATTTTATGCCGGTGATTTTTTTTAAAAAGAAGCCCACCAAATGGCAGGTTAAGGGTGGAGAGGTAGAAAATAAAAGGTCGAATTTTTCTTCTCTATATAGCTTAAACCCCTTTATTAAAGCAAAAGGAAGCCAGCCGATCTTATTGTCCGGAAAGGAAAACAGATTGCTAAACTTCAGCAGAGGTCTAAAACCTCTGCTACGCGAACTCAAAAAAGAAATGTCATTCTGACCCCGCCCTTGGCGGGGGAAGAATCTTTTGGCTTTTTTCTTTTTTAAATCAAAAACCCCTTTTCTCTGGAATAACTTTTTTAAAAGAAATACTAATCTCAAGGGATCGAAAGAGCCTGTTCTGTGGATTTTTATACCTGGGGGCAGTTCTTGCAAAAGGGAATGGTCCTGGCTGAAATATTCAATATCTTTCACCGTTAGAACTACTGGCTCCCACCCGAAAGAAGGAAGATATTTAACGAATTTGCAGACCCTCTGCACCCCTCCCATACCTAAGGGTGGAAAATAGTAAGCGATTATCAGGACTTTTCTTTTCTGGTTCTCGGTCGAATTCATCTTTTTAAAAGTTTTAAGAATCTACCTTCGATTGTTTTCATATTCTCTTCCCACAAAGCCTTTTCTCCTATGATTTTCTGATTTTCTTCTCTGACCTTATCTATTTCTTTGAAATTATTCATAACCCAAAAGATTTTTTGAGCTAAAGCCTGAAAATCTTTTGCTGGAAAAAGAAAACCGTTTTCCCCATCTTTAATCCATTCCCTATTACCCGGAATATCAGATACCACTGGCAGGAGTCCTGAAGCCATAGCCTCTAAGAGGGAAACTGAGGTGCTATCCGATAAGGAGGTCGAGATATAAATATCCGCTTTCTGGAAAAGTTCTTCTAACTCTTCTCTGGATATATATCCTTTAAATTCGATTTTTTTTTCTATCCCCAAGTTTAAAGAAAGCCTGCTCAGCTCTTCTTTTTGACTCCCTTCTCCTATTATCCAGAGCTTCACTTTTTTGTGGGTCTTTTCAATTATTAAAGCTATAGCCTTAATCAGAGTTTTTAAATCATAAACCGGCTCAAGACTTCTAAGGCTTAATAGTATTATCTCTTCTTTATCCTCAAATCCGCCATAGGCGGACCTCTCTTTTAATAGCTTATGTTCAACCCCCATCGGAGCATAAACTATTCTTTCATTCTCGATACCCAATTTACTCAATTCCTGAACCAAGTTAATCCCATCGCAGGTAACCAGATCAGCTCTGGAGAGAACATATTTAGTTCTTAATTTGTGCAAAAAAGATTTTCTCGGAGAAATAAGGACATCCGAACCCCAGACTGAGACCACCAAGGGTTTTCTTTTAGATAATGCTCCTAAAAGTCCATAGTTGGGGATGAAATGGGCATTAACCAGATCAGGATTGATCTTACGGATCAGATTTTTTATCTCCGGCAAAGCTAAAAGGTATTTAATAAATGGGTATTTGGTTTTAGGAGAAATGAAAATCTCAAAAGCTTTGGTTCCCTGGCTTTTCTCTAAGGAGATAAGATATGACTCATACCCTTTTTTTACAAAATAGTTCACCCATTTTTTAGTATGGAAGCTTTTTGCATTTGAGAGGAATAAAAACCTCATTTTCTCTACGAGCCGTATCCGCCTCAGGCGGATTATCGGCTATAAGATTCTCTTCAGTTTTTCAGCAGTCTTATACCAGAAAGTTTTCTTGGAATAGATAAGATAATCCTTCCTTTCACCTCCCCAAGCTTCTTTAAATCTGACCAGCCCTTCTGCATTTTTGGGAGAACCCCCTAAATTATAATATCTATACCCCTGGGAGATCCCCCACTGGATCGTATCTTTGAACAGGGCATCATTCGGCCTTAGATGCAGAGCCTCAAGCTTTGAGGCACCCTCCCAGTAATAGATTGTGTCTTTGAAAAGGTAATTTATCTGAAAAGCAATGATCCGGTCTTCAATTGTAGCCACTCTCCACAAAAGCTCTTTTTCAGATGCAAGGATATTCCAGATGTTTTCATATAAGCCCAGAGGGTATTTTGACTTCTTCAACCCAAGCCCTTTATCTCTTTTCTGAACCAGTTCATAACAATCCCTGATCCTTTCAGCAGAGGAAAGGGAGGTCACCTTCACCCCCTTTTTTTCTGCCTGAATTGCACCCCTTTTGACTTTATGAAGCGGATTAGCCACATATTTAGATAAATCCAATATATGAGTATATCCTTTAACTGCTTTATATCCGTATTTGCTCAAACTATTTTGATTCCTGTAAAAATCTATTACCTCCGTACTTATAACTTTGAGTTTTTTGAACTTAGACTCGATTTTATCATATAATCTTCTAACTTCTTCTGCTACTAAGTTCTCCTTCACCAAAAGCCCGCCATAGGTACCAAAAGGCATCGAATATACCCTTTTCAATCTGTACTTGTCAGAGAGGATAAAGGGGAACCCGGCTATATAATCACCTCTTTCATCTGAATAAACCATAAAAAGAGGGGTAAAATATACAAAGCTGGAAAACCACACCTTAGCCCAGGATGACTTATGATAAAAAGTGCTGAAAGGAGAATCAAAAACAAACGTCTCCCACTTCTTCTCTTCCAGTTCCCCTAAGTAGAGAAGCTTAAATCCCATACTTTACTATTCCCGAATAACCACAATTTTCCCCACACAGCTCCCGCGCTCATTATCATAGATGAGAAAAAGGTAAATCCCTGAAGCCACTAATTTCCCAGCCCTGTTCCTTAGGTCCCATTCCTTTCCAATCACTCCGGATTTAGCCTCTGCTACCCAATCACCGGCAACAGTATATATCCTTACTTTGGTTTCAACTGGAATATCGAAAGTAACCTTCTCCTCACCGCTCTTTGAGACCACCGGATTAGGATAAGGGTAGACCTGACAGAGATTCTCTGCTGGAATCCTGAACTGATAAGAAGAAAGGCCATTTTCCGTCCCTATCCAGACTTTGCCTCTTCTATCATCTATATTTATAAACCAAACATAATCATCCACCAATTTACTATTATTGGTGGTGAATACAAATACAAAGGAATCCCGGTCATTTATCATTCCTAAACCATTGATCGTGCCAATCCATTTGTTATTCATCTCGTCCACTGCTATACAATTGACCTGAGGACCTAAAGGCTCTGGCATATTCACTCCTATGAATCTGCCACTGCCTATATACGGGTTGTATCTGTCTAACCCCTCATTGGTCCCCACCCATAGGTTTCCCCTCAGGTCGATTCTGGCACATCTGACATCGTTCCCTGAGAGATGGTCATCAGTCTGGTTAAAATAATCCAAAGAATCATCGCTTTTATCCTGGGGCGTCCATTTATAATCCAGAAAACCTAAACCCATATCTCTGTGGCAGATCCAGAGATGTCCTCCTTCTACATAAAGAGAGTTTATCAAATTAGACTTTATTCTATTTATATCTGTAGAAAGATAAGGTTTCCAGAGATTATCCTGTAGAGCCACCACACATCTCCCTTCTACCCCTTCCCAATTCGCCATCCATTTAGTTCCAGCATCATCAATCACTACATCACTCACCACTGTAAATAAGCTATCCTTTAAAATGGGCCTCAGCTCACTATTGCTGGAATCATACCTGGACCAATTTCCCTGTGAATCTAACTTAAAAAGACCACCCCCCCAGGAGCCAAACCAGACATTCCCTTCGTAATCCAAAGTCACAGAGGCCATCGTGTACCAGCGGCCAAAAAGGGAATGTAGAGTATCCTGAAATGCAGTCCAGTCTGTCCCGTCAAAGGAGGAACATCCTCCGGACCAGTTTGAACACCAGATCTTACCACTCTCCTCTATGGCTATTTTGTGGAAGATATTCCCTGGAGGTCCATCTATTTCGAAATTTGTCCAGGTAGACCCAGTATAAGGTAAAACTGAAATCCCGGACCCTTCAGTCCCTGCCCAGATATTCCCGGAGCTATCGATCACTACAGAGTTTAGATTACTATTCTTTAATCCCAATATACTTAATTTAAACCAAGCTCCTTCTCTATAAATATAAACTCCCTTATTTGTCGCAGCATAGACTTCACCAAAGTAATATTTTAAATCCCGCACAATTATTCCGTTCAAACCTGAAAGTATCCAGCTCGAATCAGCGCTATTGTATTTAAAAACCCCATCATTTGTTCCGATATAGACCTCTTCATCTATATTCAAAACAGAGTTAACAAAATCATTTGAAAGTCCTTTTTGACCGGAGACAAATAAATACCAGTGAGAATAATCCAAAAGATTAGGGTCGTCTTTAGGAGCAAAGGCTACTCCTTTAACTGTCC
>Ga0209979_1003348_pt1 | contig 14226 bp, 13 predicted proteins | sample AnhtaG_FD_183114 | JGI IMG/M metagenome (GOLD analysis project Ga0209979, IMG submission 183114) | Deep subsurface microbial communities from Anholt, Denmark to uncover new lineages of life (NeLLi) - Anholt_01485 metaG (SPAdes) (version 2) | ecosystem: Environmental > Aquatic > Marine > Oceanic...
GCCTCCGCCACCGTCTCGAAGCCGTAGTCCTCTATCATCTCCGAGGTAATGACAGTCACATACGCTGGAGCCTCTGAAAGTCTCTGCTCGTGTTTCGAGGCGGTGACGATCACCATGTCGGTGAAGCTTTCTAAGGAGAGCTCCTCGAAGTCCTTGAACTCTGGTGGCAGCTGTCCCCGGAGCGTCAGAGGCAGAAGCAGTAGACTAAGAAAGAGAGTTGCACTGAGAATGGATTTGAAAGGATGAGGTTTGTTTTGAACAGACATTTCGCCCCCCAGGAATTGAAGTTTACCCCCTTGCACCTTTCTAATAGTCGGTAAGACAGGTAGACAATTTACCTTGCCGGGAGGTCTTTTGGGCTGGTTTTTGTCCCCTTGTGCAGCTTAAACGTTGAGATCAAATTCTCCCCAAAGCCGGAGAATTGCTGTTGACAGTGTCGGTAGGGTTTGCTATATTCGCCAACCAAGAGATGGATATTTTTTTGAGAACCTTTGTGAATATCTTCACTATGTAGAATGTTTGAAGTCTATTTCCCCCTTTTGGTTCTGATATTCTTTGCCACCGCGGTTGCAGTGATTATGGTTGTCCTACCCCGATTCCTGGGGAAGAAGGAGATTACGCAACCGAAGCAGACCCCTTATGAGTGCGGAATGATCCCGGTCGGGGACGCTCGGGAGAGGTTCCCGGTCAAATTCTTCCTCATAGCGTTGGTCTTCATAGTCTTCGACTTGGAGGTGGTCTTTTTCTACCCCTGGGCGATAATCTACAAACATTTAGGGCTTTTCGGCTTCATCGAAATGATGGTGTTCGTGTTCATACTCCTGGTCGCGTATCTTTATGTCGTTAAGAAGGGAGTGTTGAAGTGGGAGTAGAAAAGTTGCTGGGGAACGGGGTTCTGCTCACCACCGTTGACGCTGCCGTCAACTGGGCGAGACGGTCTTCGCTTTGGCCTCTGGGCTTCGGTCTGGCCTGCTGCGCCATTGAGATGATGAGCACCCTGGCCTCGCGCTTCGATTTGGCTCGCTTCGGAGCGGAGGTGATGCGCCCCTCCCCGAGGCAAGCCGATCTAATGATAGTCGCTGGCCGCCTCTCCAAGAAGATGGCACCGGCCCTGCGGCAGCTATACGATCAGATGGCGAATCCCAAATATGTCATCTCCATGGGAGCCTGTGCCTCCAGCGGCGGGATTTTCAAGAACTACGCCATCGTCCAGGGGGTTGATAAGATCGTCCCCGTGGACGTTTATATTCCGGGTTGTCCCCCACGACCGGAGCAGCTCTTAGACGGCTTCATGGCCCTCCAGGAAAAGATAAAAAAGGGCGGTTCCTTGAAGGGAGAGAGGGATTTCGGATACGACATCAGACGGAACCCGATTGACAAAGTTCAACTCTAATTGATGACCGGAGAGACCTTAGCTGAGAATTAGAGGATGGCAGAAGAGATAGCGGCCGGGATCTTAAAAGATAAATTCCCCGACTCCATTCTGGAGCTCAGTTATTTTCGGGGGGAGGAGACCATCCTGGTCAAGAGAGAGGACATCGCCGAGGTCTGTCTCTTTTTGCGAGACCATCCGGAGCTTCAGTTCAACTATCTCACCGAGGTTTGCGGGGTAGACTTCCCCGAAAGGGAGGCGAGGTTCGAGGTCGTCTATCATTTATACTCCCTCAAAACCTATAAGCGCCTGCGCCTGAAGGTCCGGACGGAGGAGGAGAAGCCGGTCCCCTCCGTCACCTCGGTCTGGCCAACCGCCAACTGGCACGAGAGGGAGGTTTACGACATGTTCGGGGTGAGATTCTCCGGCCACCCGGATTTGAGGAGAATTCTCATGCCGGAGGATTTCGAGAAGCACCCCTTGAGGAAAGATTTCCCCCTGTTTGAGGAATCGGATCTGTAAATGAGCACGGAGTTGGATCTATCAGGAGAGAAAGGCCTGGAAGCACCGAGCAAGGTCAAGGATATAAAGACCAAAACCATGATCCTGAACATGGGGCCCCAGCACCCTGCCACCCACGGGGTGTTGCGGTTGATCATGGAGTTAGACGGTGAGACCGTCGTCAGATGCACCCCGGATGTCGGCTACCTTCACACCGGTATAGAGAAGACCGCCGAGAATAAAACCTACTATAAAGCTCTGCCGCTGACCGACAGGATGGACTATTTAGCCCCGATGATGTACAATCTATGTTACTGTCTGGCGGTGGAGAAGCTTCTGGACCTTGAAGTCCCCCCAAAGGCTCAGTGGGCTCGGGTGATGTTAGCGGAGTTGACGCGGCTGGCAAGCCACCTGGTCTGGTTGGGCACCCACGCCATGGACATCGGGGCGATGACCATGTTTTTCTATTGCTTCCGGGAGCGGGAGAAGATTTTAGAGATATACGAAACCTGCGGGGGACAGCGCATGATGTCCTCCTACATCCGCTTCGGAGGTTTATATGAGGACCTGCCTTTAGAGTTGGACAGAATGGTGAAGGAAATCCTCGACACCTTCCCGGATAAGATCAACGATTATGAAAGTCTTTTGACGACCAACCGCATCTGGCTCAATCGCACCAAAGGAGTGGGAGTGATTTCAGCTGAAGATGCCATCGCCTGTGGGCTTTCCGGTCCCAACTTACGTGGGAGCGGAGTGAAGTGGGACGTGCGCAAAGCAAATCCATATTCCTCTTATGAGAAGTTCGATTTCGAGGTCCCGGTCGGAAAAAACGGTGACGTTTACGACCGCTACCTGGTCCGTCTGGAGGAGATGCATCAGAGCCTAAAGATCGTAAGGCGAGCGCTGGAGGGGATGCCCGAAGGATCGTTCATCAACCAGAACAGCAAGTACCTTCTGCCTCCAAGGGAAGAGATTTTCACAAGCATGGAGGCCTTGATCCATCACTTCAAGGTGGTGGTGGATGGTTTTCGACCGCCGACGGGAGAGGTTTTTCAGAGCATCGAGACCGGGAAGGGGGAGTTAGGTTTCTACTTGGTGTCTGACGGGAGCGAGAAACCGTATCGCTGGAGGGTCAGAGCTCCCTCCTTCGTGAATGTCTCCGCACTTCCTAAGCTGGTGGAGGGGCGGCTCTTCGCAGACGTGGTTGCGAACATCGGCTCCATAGACATCGTCCTGGGGGAGATAGATAGGTGATGGTTCTCCCTCCTGTTGGTTTCGGATGACCGCCAGCGGCGGTTAAACCCTCATCCGAAACCGAGAAGCTGAATGAATACAATGTCACTTTCCAAGGAATCGATAGAGAAGCTCCAGGAATTGAAGGACAAGTTCCCGGACCGAAGAACAGTTATACTTCCAGCGTTACACGTGATTTATGATCAGTTCGGCTATGTCGGCAACGAGCAGTTGAAAGAGGCTGCTGAGGTCGTTGAGCTGCCCTATGTGGAGCTGGCCGAAAACGCCTCCTTTTACACCATGTTTCCCAAAAAGCGGGTGGGAAAATACTTCATCCAGGTCTGCACCAACCTTTCGTGTGCCTTATTGGGAGCTGACAGTCTGGTCGATTACCTGTTGGAGAAATTGAATGTGAAGTTGGGAGAGATCACTCCGGATGGTCTTTTCACGGTGGTTACGGTGGAGTGTCTGGGCTCCTGTGGTAGTGCCCCGATGATGCAGGTCAACGACGAGTATCACGAGAACCTGACCCGGGAGAGGGTGGATGAGCTCTTAGAGGAATTCAGGCGAAACGGAGCTAAAGATGGGGAGAGTCCATGTTGAGAACCTTACTGCTCACAGCAGTTCTCTTCATCTTCCCGGCAGGGGCAATATGTTCCTCACCTGAGGTGCTTTACCTCGCCGCCAACAGCCTCTGGAAGGAGGGGGAATTCCGGGCCATCGTCAAATTGGTGAATGAGGAGTCGCAGGAGGAGGAAAGAAGTCCCGCTGCCACCTACTGGATGTGCAGAGCCTATATAGGCCTGAGTGACTACGACAGCTCTGTATTATACGGAGAGAGGGCGGTGAAGCTTGCCCCTGACAGTTCTTACTATCACCTCTGGTATGGGCGGGCTCTGGGGATGAAGCTATCCCAGGGGAGCGGATTGGCTGGCCTCTTCAAAGCCAAGAAAGTCAAAGGTGAGTTTCAGAGGGCGGTTGAGCTCGATCCCACAAACTATGAGGCCAAGTTGAATCTGATGCAGTATCTCCTCCAGGCCCCGGGGATTGTCGGAGGCAACAAGGATGAAGCATTAAGACTCGCAGAAGCCTTAAAAGAGAGCAAACCGGCGCTGGGTCATTTCGCCAAGGCTCTCTGTCATCAAGTCCGGGAAGAATATGACAAGGCCGACTGGGAATTCAGGGCCGCAACCGCTTACGATACCACCAACACCGAGTATGCGTTCAACTACTTCTATTTTCTGCTCGACCGTGAGGATTTCCCCAGGGCGGAGGTGGTCCTCGAAGAGATAGAACAGACTGACCTTGACGATCCGAACATACTCTATCAGCGAGGGAAGTTGCATCTTTTCAGCGGGAAGGAGCTGGAGAGGGGGCAGGACTGTTTCAGGAGATACCTTGAGCGAGAACCCTTACCCAATAGCCCCTCCGCGGCTGCGGCTCACTGGCGGATGGGGATGATATACGAGAAGATGGAAAAGCCCGATTCAGCCCGGGCCGAATACCAGAGATGTCTGGAATTGGAGCCGGATTATGAAGAGGCGAAAAAGGCCCTGAAGAAGCTGAAGTAGAGCTCAGATTTATGCCTGAGAAGATTCTCTTCAAACATATCGACGAGCCCGGTCAGGACACCATTGAGGTGTACATGAAAAACGGTGGGTATACCGCTCTGCCGAAGGTTCTCAAGGAGTACACTCCAGATCAAGTCACCGACATCGTCAAGGAATCCGGGCTTCGAGGCCGAGGCGGAGCAGGTTTCCCGGCCGGGGTGAAGTGGAGCTTCGTCCCCAAAGATTCGCCCAAGCCCAAGTATCTCTTAATAAATGCCGACGAATCCGAGCCCGGCACCTTCAAGGACCGGCAACTGCTCGAAAGGGACCCCCATCAGCTGATAGAGGGATCGATCATCGCCGCTTACGCCGTTCAGGCTCACACCGGCTTCATCTATATACGCGGGGAGTTCGGCTACGGGGCAAAACAGCTGCTGAGAGCTCTGAGCGAGGCGGAGGATAAGAATTTCCTGGGTAAGAATATTCTCGGTTCCGGATACGATTTGACAATCCACCTCCATCGAGGCGGCGGCGCTTACATCTGCGGAGAGGAGACGGCGTTGATGGAGTCGATCGAGGGGAAAAGGGGACTGTCCCGGGTCAAACCACCGTTCCCCGCGGTCGTGGGCCTGTATGATTGCCCCACGGTGATAAACAATGTCGAGACTCTCTCGAACCTCCCTCACATAATCAATAACGGCGCGGCGTGGTTCGCCTCCATAGGGACGCCGAAGTCAACGGGAACAAAGATATTCTCTTTGTCGGGGCAGGTTAAACGTCCCGGCAACTACGAGCTGCCGATGGGGACATCGTTGCGGGAGCTGATATACGAGTACGGGGGTGGAATCTACGAGGACCGCCAACTCAAAGCGGTGATACCCGGCGGCTCCTCCACCCCGATATTGACCCCGGACAAGCTCGATGTCAAGCTCGACTTCGAGTGTGTTGTCGAGGCCGGCAGCATGCTCGGCTCTGCAGGGGTGATCGTCATGGACGAGACCACCTGCATGGTCAACGTCGCCTGGAGGCTGACCAGATTTTATCAGCACGAATCCTGTGGGAAGTGCACCCCCTGCCGGGAGGGGACCTACTGGATGCTGAAAATCTTAGAACGGATAGAGAACGGCAGAGGAGAGTCGGGGGATGTAGAGTTGTTGCTGGATATATGCAATTACATCGAGGGATATACTGTCTGCCCTCTGGGAGATGCAGCGGTGCCGGCGGTGCGCTCCACAATCGAGCATTTCCAGGAGGAATACGACTATCACATAAAGAACAAAGCCTGTATGGTAAAGGGGAAGCCGGTTTTCAAGTAAGCCGAAGATGGACAACAGTAAGGTAAAATTGACCATAGATGGTCGGGAGATTGAAGTCCCGAAGGATAGCACCATTTTGGAGGCGGCCTTAAGCGTCGGCATAGATATTCCCTATTTCTGCTGGCATCCCAATCTGGAGTCAGTCGGCGCCTGCCGGATGTGTCTGGTGGAGGTCGAAAAGATGCCCAAGCTGGTGGCCTCCTGCGTGAATCCGGTGGCAGAAGGGATGGTGGTTCACACCAACACAGAAAAGGTAATAAAGGCTCGGGAAAAGGTTTTGGAGTTTGTCCTCACCAATCATCCCTTAGATTGCCCCACCTGCGACAAAGGAGGGGAGTGCCATCTTCAGGATCTGACCTACGATCACGGACCGATGATGACCCGCTACCGTGAGGATAAAGTCAGGTGGATCGTCGATACCCATTATCGCTTCGACGATCTTCAGCTGGGACCGTTGATCTACCGAAATCAGAATCGCTGTATCACCTGTTTCCGCTGCGTTCGCATCACCAGGGAGATTTTCGGTTACTCCGATTTAGGGGTTTTCGGGCGGGGCTCGAAGACGCATATATCTGCTCCGGGAGGTGAGAAGTTCCTTAACGAGTTTTCCGGCAACACCGTCGAATACTGTCCGGTGGGAGCCCTGACGGCCCGGAACTTCCGTTATAAGATCCGTCCCTGGTTGTGTGAACAGACCCCCACGGTCTGCCCTCTGTGCGGCGATGGCTGTAACATGACCGCTTGGTCACACGAGCGGAGGGGACACCTCCGCAATACCAGCAGGAGGAACGACTCAATTGACGAGGGGATGCTCTGTGACCGTGGTCGATTCGGCTCTGTTTTCTCCGATCATCCCGACCGCATCAAATCTCCAATGATGAAGGAGGGCGACACCTTTCGGGAGGTGCAGTGGGAGGAGGCCCTGAGTTTCATTGCCGACAGAATCAAGAAGATGAAATCTGAGAGCGGGCCGGAGGCTCTGGGTGGAATTGCCTCCGATCTGGTCTCCAACGAAGAGGCCTACCTCTTCAGCAGACTGATGCGACAGGGAATCGGCACCAATAACCTCGATTTCCGTGTGGACAGAAAAAGCCTCCTGGGTGCGGGAGCGTTGAGAATCCTCTTCGAGATGCAGAAGATGTCGGTTCCCTTAGAAAAGGTGGCGAGCTTCGACACCGTATTTGTGATCGGAACCGATATCGCCTCTACCCATCCGATTTACACCATGTGGTTGAAGAAGGGGATACGCAAAGCTGGCCTCAGAGTCCTGGCGGCGAATTCACGCAAGCTGGACTTCGGAATCTATTCGGTGCAGAATTTCACTTACAGGCCTGGGGGAGAGTTGGCTTTACTTCACGGATTGCTGAAGGTCATCGTGAAGGAGAAGCTTTACAGTGAGACGGCGCCATTCCGCGGGAGGCAGTTCTCGCGCTGGGCAAACTCCCTGCAGAAGACGAATTACGACACTATAGCTGCGAGCTGTGGTCTCTCTGAGGAGAGGATCAGCATTCTGGCGAGAGCCCTCGCCGAATCCGAGAATTGTCTGTTCGTTGTCGGTCAAGATCTGTGGGAGGGGCCCCTGGGGAGCAGTTGTCTTCTGGCGATAAACGATCTTGCGGTTTTGACCGAAAACAACGGCAACCCCAGGGAAGGCGTGAACCTGCTCTTTGATTCCGGCAACTATCTGGGAGCGTTAAACTGGGGGCTCACTCCCGATTATCTGCCTGCACGGAGGCACCGTGAGGATAAGGTGGGTCGGGAGAAAATCGAGTCGCTGTGGAACTGCCGTCTCCCGGAGGCAGAAGGTCTTGACACCATAAAGATGTTAGAGCAAATCCACAAGGGCAACCTCAAAGGCCTTTACCTCTATCAATCCGACCTCCTCTGTGATTTCCCCGATTGGGAATATATACACGATTGTCTGAGCAAGCTTGAACTACTCGTAGTCCATGACCTCTTCTTGACCGAGACCGCCAGGATGGCGACGGTGGTATTGCCGGCCACAAGCTTCGTCGAAACCGAGGGGACATTTACGAACACTGAAGGGCGGATTCAGCGCTTCCAGAGAGGAGCAGCGCCGCCGAAGGGTGTGAGGGAGAGTTGGCAAACGCTGTCACGTTTGGCCCGGAAACTCGGTGCCGAATTTGTCTACGAAAACCCACCAGAGATCTTCCGGGAGATGGTCACTCTTTCCTCCGACGCTGCCGGACTCGATTATGACAAATTAGGAGCCAGGGGAAGAATCGTTGCCTTGACCGAGAGGGTGTTCGAGCCTGCGCTTTACGAGGTCGAGTTTGACAGTTACGCCTCAGGTGACAGCGATTATCCGTACCTATTGCTGACCGGCGATCTGGTGTATCACCTCCGTCGCCTGACTAATTACAATGAGGACATGATGCTGGTGGCGCCGGAAGCTCATCTGGAGATCAGCCCCGAAGATGCCAAGTCCTTGGAGCTGAAAGAGGGTGACACCGTCAGGGTGGAATCGGCGAGAGGGGCCTTAGAGGTGAAAGTCGCAATCTCGAAGAAATCTCCCCCCGGGGTGGTATTTCTGCCTCGCAATCACGCAGATCAGAATGTGAATAGGTTAAGAGATAGAGAGAAGAGCTTAGATTACGTGAGAATAGCGAAGGCTTAGCAGATGCTGATCCCGATCATCATAATGGTCGTCAAGGTTGTGGTCATATTTGCCGGGCTTATGACCTGCGTCGCCTATATGACCTATGCGGAGAGGAAGGTGGTGGCTCACATACAGGTGAGGAAGGGACCGCTCTTCGTCGGCTATCATGGCCTGCTGCAGCCGATAGCTGACGCCGTCAAGCTTCTCTTCAAGGAGGATTTCACCCTCGCCGGCTGCAACAAGATCATTTATAATCTGGCACCACTGGTGACGTTCATCCCGGCTCTTCTGGCAATCGCGGTGATCCCGGTGGGAGACCAGATCACGGTCGCGGGCGAAACCACCAACTTGATGATATCGGACCTCAACGTCGGAATTCTGTTCATCTTTGCGGTGAGCTCCCTGGGCATATATGGGTTAGTTCTGGGGGGATGGTCCGCCAACAGTAAATACTCCCTTTTGGGGGCGCTGCGCAGTTCCGCCCAGATGATAAGCTATGAGGTCTCCCTGGGACTCTCGGTCATCGGTGTTTTGCTGCTCGCAGGCACCCTATCTTTGAACGAAATCGTCAAAGCCCAGAGTGGTGGAATTCTCGACTGGTTCATCTTCCGCCAGCCGATTGGGTTTCTCTTGTTTGTGACCGCCGCCATAGCTGAGACCAACCGTATCCCCTTCGACTTGCCGGAGGCGGAGGCGGAGTTGGTCGGCGGCTATCACACCGAATATGCGGGGATGAAGTTCGCAATGTTCTTCATGGGGGAGTACGCCAGCATGATCACGGTTTCGGCTCTGGCGGCGACACTGTTTTTAGGGGGTTGGAGTGGGCCAATTCTGCCGCCGGTGGTCTGGTTTCTCCTGAAGATGTCATTCTTTTTGTTCAGCTACATATGGATTCGGGGGACCTTGCCCCGTTTTAGATATGACCAACTGATGAGGTTCGGGTGGTTGGTGCTGTTCCCCCTGGCGCTCTTGAACACCATGGTGACGGCTTTGATTGCAATCTTATGATCTTGCGGTGGCGGATTTGATTGGAATTCTAGCGAGCATCTTCTTAGCGATCCCGAAGGGTCTGGCGACCACCTTCAAACACCTCTTCAGGAAAACGACCACCATCGATTATCCTCGCAAGCCGGCGAAATTCGCGCCGCGTTACCGGGGATTGCACTATCTGACTCGCTACCCTGACGGAGAGGAAAGGTGCGTCGCCTGCGGCTTGTGCGCCATCGCCTGCCCCTCGGACTGTATATATTTGGAGCCGGAGGAAAACGAGCGAGGGGAAAGAGTTGCCAAACTGTACGAAATAGACGAAATCCGGTGTATATTCTGCGGCTATTGCGAAGAGGCCTGTCCGGAGGAGGCCATAAGGCTGGGCTGGGAGTTCGAGTTCTCGCAATACGATCGCAAGAACTTCGTGTGGACTAAGGAGATGCTTTTGGAGAACTTCGACAAGTTAGAGAAAAGGAGAGCTAAGGGCTTCATCAGAGAAAAGAAGTTTCAGTTCCGGGCGGAGCCTGAGACATATTTCTAGTAGCGGTTTCGAGCATGGTTACGGCGGCATTCATAATATTTGGTCTGGCAGCGATCGTCTCGGCGATAATGGTGATATCCTTTCGTAACCCCATGGCCTCTGCCATCGCCCTCATTGTCACTCTGTGCTCCATTGCGGGTTTATTTGCGATAATGGGGGCCACCTTTGTGGCCGCACTGCAGGTGATCGTCTATGCCGGCGCCATAATGGTGCTGTTTTTGTTCGTCATCATGCTTCTGAATTTGAAGAGGGATGAATTTGGGCCGGATAAGAGGAAAATCCAGAAAACTCTGGCGATAATTCTGGGAGTGCTGTTAGTCGTGGAGGTCGGCATATTCATACAGGCGGGCTTAGGTGATTTCGGGCCCAGCCCGGCCGGAGATAAAGGCAGTTTCACCAGCACAGCTGAACTGTCAAGCCTGCTCTTCACGAAGTATCTGTTTGCGTTTGAGGTCACCTCATTGCTCCTGCTGGTCGCCATAGTGGGAGCGGTAATTCTGGCGAAGAAGAAGCTTTAGACACTGATGTTTATGTTCTGGAGAGAAGTCACTAACTGCTGAATACCGGATACTGAATATGCCTGTACCATTAGGATATTACTTAGGCTTGGCGGCAATCATTTTCACGGTTGGGGTCATAGGTGTCCTGGTACGGCGCAACGCCATAATCATATTGATGTCGATCGAGCTCATGCTGAATGCTGCCAATCTCACCCTGGTTGCTTTTTCTGTCTATTTGCAGGAGCTGTCCGGACAGGTCTTTGTCTTTTTGGTGATGACCGTCGCCGCCGCCGAGGCCGCCGTTGGGCTGGCGATCATAGTCATGATATTCAGAAACAAGGAATCGGTTAACGTGGATGATTTGAATATAATGAAATGGTAGAAGTTCATTCACAGCGGATTAAGCAGATTAAGCGGATTGAACCGATTCAATTGAAACTGCTGGTCTACCATGAATGTTCACAGGCAATCGCAGTCAGAGTGAACAATGCTCGATAAAGTCTGGTTAGTTCTACTTTTTCCACTTCTGGGGTTCCTCTTAAATGGGCTTTTTGGCTGGAAGTTCAAAAGGGGTTTGATCAATCTGATTGCCTGCGGGAGCGTGGGGCTATCATTTCTGGTCTCGCTGGGAGTGTTCCTTGACCTCTTGAAACTGGCCCCCGAAGCCAGGCATTTCGAGAAAATACTCTTCCCCTGGGTAGTCTCCGGCAGTTTCAAAACCGCGTTCAGCTTCTTAGTTGACCCCCTCTCGGCCTTGATGATTCTGGTCGTCTCCGGCGTGGCCTTCCTCATACATATATATTCGACCGGATACATGCACGATGACCCCGGATATGTGCGCTATTTCAGCTACCTGAATCTGTTCACCTTCTCGATGCTCTTGCTGGTATTGGCGAATAACCTCCTGTTTATGTATATCGGCTGGGAGGCGGTGGGCTTGTGTTCCTACCTTTTGATCGGCTTCTGGTATGAGAAGAAGAGCGCCTCCGATGCCGGCAAAAAGGCCTTCATCGTCAACAGAATCGGCGATTTCGGCTTCGCCTTGGGGATAATGTTGACTTTCGTCATCTTCGGCACGGTTTATTTCACCCCGATCTTGGAAAGAGCCCCGGAGGTGTTACAATACGGAGGCGCCGCCGCCACCGCCATTACCTTGTTGTTATTTCTCGGAGCGGTCGGGAAATCAGCACAAATCCCACTTTACGTCTGGCTGCCGGATGCTATGGAGGGACCCACGCCGGTGTCGGCTTTGATTCACGCCGCCACCATGGTGACTGCCGGTATATATATGGTGGCACGTCTGTCGGCGCTATTTCTAATGGCACCAGTCTCCATGCTGGTGGTGGCCATCGTCGGTGGCGTCACGGCGTTGTATGCCGCCTCCATCGGTCTGATGCAGAATGATATCAAAAGAGTCTTAGCTTATTCCACCATAAGCCAGCTCGGATACATGTTTCTGGCCTGCGGAGTGGGAGCCTTCGCGGCCGGCATCTTTCACCTGATGACCCATGCCTTCTTCAAGGCACTGCTCTTTTTGTGTGCCGGCTCGGTGATGCACGCCCTAGCCGGCGAGCTCAATATCCAGAAGATGGGCGGCCTCAAGAGATATATGCCGGTCACTTACTGGACTTTCCTGATGGGAACTCTGGCCATCGCGGGCATCCCCGGTTTCTCGGGATTTTTCAGTAAGGACGAGATCCTCTGGAAGGCATTCTCCAGTGCGCAGGGGCATTTTCTCCTCTGGCTTCTGGGAGCAGCGGGAGCCCTCATGACTGCCTTCTATATGTTCCGGCTCTTGTTTTTGACCTTCCATGGGAAGTCGCGTCTGACTCCGGAGCTTGAGAAGCATGCCCACGAGTCCCCGAATAAAATGACCGTACCTCTGATCATACTGGCAGTTCTCGCAGTCATAGGAGGTTACGTCGGCATTCCGCATCTGTTGGGCGGCGGCAACCGCATAGAGAAGTTCTTGGAACCATCTTTTGGGCACGCGTCGAAAGCGGTCGAAGCTCACCACTCCGGAGGAGTGGAGCTGTTGATGATGATAATCTCAGTTCTGATCGCCCTGGGAGGGGTCTATTTAGCTTATACCTTCTACATCAAGAAGACCGAGCTTCCCAAGAAGCTGGCTGAGAGATATCGCTCCGTCTACACCCTCATTTACAACAAATACTACGTGGATGAAATATATAATGCCCTGATCGTTCAACCTCTCAAATTCTTTGCAATAATCTGCTGGAGGTTCTTCGACGTAATAGTGATTGATGGTAGCGCCAATGGGCTTGCCAAGCTGGTGGGCTTGGTCGGGAATCTGATAAAGAGATTCGAAACCGGTTATGTTCGCAACTACGCCCTGGGATTCGTAGTTGGGGTGGTCATCATCCTGGGATACTTCATGCTCAGATAGGACCTTAATGAATATGGGTGAGAGTTTTCCGATCTTGACAGTAGTGACCTTCCTCCCGGTTCTGGGGATTGTTCTACTCCTGTTGGTCGATAAGAATCGCCAACTCCTTGTAAGAAACGTGGCGCTGTTCACCTCCCTGTTCACCTTCCTGGTGTCGCTTTTCTTGTATTTCAAATTCGATCCCGGCACCGGCGAGATGCAGTTTGTGGAGCTCTATTCCTGGATCCCCAGTCTGGGAATGGGATACCACATGGGGATCGACGGCATAAGCCTCTTTCTGGTGCTCTTGACGACGTTCTTAACGCCAATCGCTATATGGTCCAGCTACAACGCCGTCACCGAAAAAGTGAAGGGATTCATGATATCGACCCTGGCGCTGGAGACCGGGATGATAGGGGTTTTCGTCTCCCTGGACCTATTTCTGTTCTACGTCTTCTGGGAGGCGATGCTCATACCGATGTATTTCATCATCGGCGTCTGGGGGGGACCCCGGAGGATATATGCCGCCGTGAAATTCATTCTCTTTACGATGACCGGTAGTCTCTTGATGTTAGTGGCCATTCTGGCGCTCTATTTCGTCAATCAATCCTATACCGGGGTAGCGACATTTAACCTATTAGATTATCAGGGCATACAGATACCTTTCAATTATCAGATCTGGATGTTTTTGGCTTTCGCTTTGGCCTTCGCCATCAAAGTCCCGATGTGGCCACTGCATACCTGGCTCCCCGACGCCCACGTCGAGGCTCCCACCGCCGGGAGCGTTCTTTTGGCGGCGGTTTTGTTGAAAATGGGCACTTACGGTTTCCTGAGATTCTGTTTCCCCCTCTTCCCGGAAGCGACCATTCACTTCATCCCGCTGTTCTCGATTCTTGCCATAATAGGCATAATATATGGGGCCTTCGTGGCCCTGGTGCAGAAGGATGTCAAAAGCCTGGTGGCGTATTCTTCGGTATCGCATCTGGGCTTCGTGATGTTGGGGCTTTTTGCTCTGAATATGCAGAGCTTAGAGGGTTCTATCCTTCAGATGCTGAGTCACGGCATATCGACCGGAGCGTTGTTCTTACTCGTAGGTATGCTATACGAACGTCGCCACACCCGTCTGATAAGCGACTTCGGAGGCATAAGCAAGGTGATGCCGGTCTTTGCCGCCTTCTTCATGATTGTGACTTTATCCTCGATCGGACTTCCGGGGACCA
>Ga0209979_1003349_pt1 | contig 14223 bp, 15 predicted proteins | sample AnhtaG_FD_183114 | JGI IMG/M metagenome (GOLD analysis project Ga0209979, IMG submission 183114) | Deep subsurface microbial communities from Anholt, Denmark to uncover new lineages of life (NeLLi) - Anholt_01485 metaG (SPAdes) (version 2) | ecosystem: Environmental > Aquatic > Marine > Oceanic...
ACTCCGTGTATTCCAAAGGGAACATTTCCCATCATATCGCACCCATTTCTGTTTCTCCAAATATTCATCACTATAATTCGCAGAACCAGTCACACCAACAATTGTATCAGTAAAATACACAGTACCCGCCTCATTGGAAAGCTTCCAATAGGTCACCGGACATTCTATAATGCCATAGCTTGAAATGATATACCTTGTATAATGATCATGAACAGTCAAACTACCCTGACCGTTAAAATAACTTGTTGCTGGTATCACGGTAAACAATGGAATCATAACTCCATTGAACTCTACAAGAGGAAGATCTTGAACTACTTGACCGTTTTCAATTCTTTTTGCAATATCCTTGTTTATTGGAATGTTTCCTTTGCCTTGTCGTGTGTTTCGATTTAATAGTGTCATACCACACCATATGACTGTATGCATTGCAGCTATATATTTATATCGGTGAAATCCTATTAAGGATATATGATGCAGATGGTTTTAGTAAGATTAGCTCTGGATCGGAAGGAACTCGGAATGACCTCTGCAGATGCCCATAAATTCTTTCGTAGATTATATGGATATCATAGTTGTTCGCATTATGGAAGATATCATCATTGGGTCGATGGTTTAATGGATAAAATCAATGGCAGGAGAATCTCTAATGGTATGATAATGATCCCTGAAATCAATTTCAGTCAGCTGGAGGAGTATTTAAAAAGCAATGGTGTTACGGTTCAGGTTATTTCAGATAAGATATTCATTGAAGATGAAGAGTTTGATAGGATTGAGTCTATGGGGAAAGAAGATGTAACCCAGAAATAATAAAAAGTCTCATACCTGCGCCCGCAAAGTTTATATAGAAGTGTTCGTATGCTATTCTTCGCTTTTAATAAAAATTAAAGGAGGCAAAAGAAAATTATGATGAGTGGTCAAAGTGGTCAACAACCTATTATTATATTAAGAGAAGGAACACATAGAGAAAAAGGAAAAGGCGCACAAATGAACAACATTATGGCAGCACGAGCCATATCTGATGCTGTAAAATCAACATTGGGTCCAAAAGGCATGGACAAGATGCTTGTAGACTCAATGGGAGATGCAACAGTAACAAATGATGGAGCGACAATATTAAAAGAAATAGATGTCGAACATCCAGCAGCAAAAATGATTGTCGAAGTTGCAAAGGCACAAGATGAAGAATGCGGCGATGGAACAACATCTGCAGTAATTCTCACAGGAGAACTACTAAAATATGCAGGAGATCTGTTAGAACAAAACATACATCCAACAGTAATAACACATGGATTCAAACTCGCGTCAGAAAAATCAATAGAAGTTCTCAATAAACTATCAATGCCGATAAAAGCATCAGATAAAAAAACACTACGAAACATTGCTATGACGTCAATGGCAAGTAAAGGAGCAAGTTCATCAAAAGAAATCCTTGCAGATGTCGTCGTTGATGCAGTAACAAGTGTTGTAGAGAAAACAGATGGTAAAAACTATGTCGACATGGATAATATCCAAATCCAAAAGAAGCATGGAGGCGTCATTGGAGACACCAACATCATCAAAGGAATCATCCTTGACAAAGAAAGAGTTCACGAAGGAATGCCAAAAACATTGAAAAATGCAAAAATTGCACTTGTCAATGCAGCAATTGAAGTCAAAAAAACAGAAGTAGATGCTCGTATTCAAATACAAGACCCAACACAACTCCAAGCATTTCTCAATGAAGAAGAAGGAATGCTTCGAAAGATGGTTGACAGTGTTAAAAAGAGCGGAGCAAACGTTCTTATCTGCCAAAAAGGAATAGATGACCTCGCACAACATTTCCTAGCAAAAGCAGGAATATACTCTGTACGACGGGCAAAAAAGAGCGATATGGAAAAACTCTCAAAATCAACCGGTGCAACAATTGTCGCAAATCTTGACGATCTCACATCAAAAGATTTAGGGGCAGCAGGCAATGTCGAAGAGAAAAAGATCGGTGATGATAAGATGACCTTTGTCACAGGATGTAAAAATCCAAAAGCAGTATCAATACTTATCAGAGGAAGCACAGAGCATGTTGTTGATGAACTAGAACGAGGTCTTCATGATGCATTATTTGTCGTAAAAATTGCACTTGAAGATGGTAAAATGACTGCTGGTGGCGGTTCAACAGCAATATCAGTATCCATGGCACTCAGAGATTATGCACCATCTGTAGGTGGTCGAGAACAAATGGCAATTGAGGCATATGCAAACGCAATAGAAGTTGTACCAAAAACACTTGCTGAAAACGCAGGACTTGACCCAATCGATATGATGATTGAGATGCGTAGAGTCCATAATAAAGGTAACAAATACGCTGGGATTGATGTCAACAACGGAAAAGTTAGCGACATGTTTAAAAGCAATGTTGTTGAGCCTCTCCGTGTCAGCGTTCAAGAAGTACAGGCATCAACTGAAGCTGCAACAATGATCCTTCGAATCGACGATGTCATTGCATCAAAGAGCGGCGGCGGTGGAGGACCACCACCTGGAATGCCACCAGGTGGAATGGGTGGAATGCCACCAGGTATGATGTAGATAGGGATTAAATCCCCTTTTTCTTTTTTAATTAATTATGACAGCTAAAAAATCTAGTACGAAAAAGAAAGAAATGCAACAAAAAGATACTCTGCAGTCTAAACTAAAAAAACTTAAAGAAGAAAAACAAAAACTACAACAAGAACTCGAAGAAAAAAACGATAAACTTCTCAGAACCTGTGCTGATCTGCAAAATTATCAGAAAAGAACAGAAAAAGAATTATTGTTTCGGGAAGAAGAAACAAAGAAAAGATACCTTTCAGAATTAATTGAACTTCATGAATTGTTAAAAAAAGCGTATGAGGATGAAGACCCAAAACAGGGTTTAAAGCTTATCTTACAAAACCTTGAAAATTTCTTTGAAAAAGAACAAATAAAGCATATTGATTGTGTGGGGAAATCATTTGATCACACCATGCATCACGCAATCACAACGATAGAAAAAAATGATTGTAAAGATAACATAATCGTTGAGGAGGTAAAGAAAGGATATATGATAAAAGATAAAGTCTTCAGACCTTCTCAAGTGATTGTTGTAAAAAATAAAGAAAATAAAACGGTGGTTGATTAAATATGGGAAAAATAATTGGAATTGATCTTGGAACGACAAATTCTGAAGTAGCATTTGTAGAGGCAGGTAAACCAACAATCATTAAAAGTGCCGAAGGGCAAACCTATTTTCCTTCAGTTGTAGCTTTTACTAAAGATGGGGAAATGCTTGTCGGTGAAGCAGCGAAACGTCAGGCAGTAACAAACCCCGAGGGCACGGTACTACGAATTAAAAGGAAAATGGGAACCGGTGAAAAGATAAAGATTAGAGGGAAGGAATATACTCCTGAGCAGATTTCAGCGTTTATCCTGCAAAAAATAAAAAAAGATGCAGAGGATTTTCTTGGAGAAACAATTAAGGATGCAGTCATTACGGTTCCTGCTTATTTTAATGATGATCAACGTCAGGCGACAAAAGATGCAGGTAATATCGCTGGACTTACTGTGAAACGTATTATAAATGAGCCTACGGCTGCCTCGCTTGCCTATGGTCTTGATAAAGAAGGGGAACATAGGATCGCTGTGTATGATTTCGGCGGTGGAACCTTTGATATCACCTTGATGGACGTGGGTGAAGGTGTCTTTGAGGTACTTTCCACAAATGGTGACACGCAGCTTGGCGGTTCAGATATGGATCAAGCCTTGGTAGATTATATTGCTGAGGAATTTAAAAAACAACATAACATTGATCTGAGAAAGGATCCGAAAACGTTTCAGCGTATTTTAGAAGCGGCAGAGGCTGCGAAAATGGAGCTTTCCTCAACGCTTCAGACTGATATTAATCTCCCATATATTACGGTACTAGATAATGAACCGAAGCATCTGGAGATGAAGCTTACGCGGGCGAAATTCGAGGAGATAATCAGTCCTATTGTTGATAAGACGGAAAAGCCGTGTAAACAAGCATTGAAAGATGCAAAATTGAAACCTGCTGATATTGATCATATCGTACTTGTCGGTGGGACGACGAGAATTCCACTTGTTATAAAAACAGTGGAGACGATTTTTGGGAAGAAACCTAAGCGTGATGTTGATCCGATGGAATGTGTTGCAATTGGTGCAGCAATTCAGGCGGGTGTTCTCTCTGGTGATATCGATAAAGATATCGTCCTTTTGGATGTAACGCCACTCACCTTAAGTATTGAGACACTTGGAGCAGTGGCAACGCCTCTTATTGAACGAAATACAACGGTTCCCACCAAAAAAAGTAAGATATTTTCAACTGCTGCTGATAACCAGCCAAGTGTCGATATTAATGTCTTGCAAGGTGAGCGTCCCATGGCTGTTGACAATAAAAGTCTTGGGCGTTTTCATCTCAATGGCATTCTTCCTGCTCCTCGAGGTATACCTCAGATAGAGGTTACGTTTGATATCGATGTTGATGGTATTCTCAATGTCTCGGCAAAGGATCTTGGTACGGGAAAGGAGCAATCCATTCGCATTACTGGTTCAACGAAGCTTTCTGATGATGAAATTGACCGAATGAAGAAAGAAGCTAAGAAACATGAGGAAGAAGATAAGAAACGCAAAGAAAAAGTAGAGATACGTAACAACGCTGACGTGCTTGTTCATACTACAGAGAAAACAATTGAGGAACTAAAAGATAAGATTTCATCTGAGGATAAAGAAAAAATAGATGCAGCGTTAAAAGAGCTACGAGAGGCACTCACAGGTGATGATACAGAGAAGATAAAAGAAAAAACAGAGGCGTTATCTCAAATCTTTCAGAAGATTTCTGCAGAGATTTATCAGCAGGCAGCTCAACAATATCAACAGCAACAACAAACAGCAGGAGGAGAAACCGATGAATCATGGCAAGGAAAACCATCAGATGATGATACAACGATTAATGCAGATTATAAGGTAAAGGATGATAAGAAAAAAGACGATAAAAAAGAGGATAAAAAAGAGTAAGTTGTAGTATAAAAAAACCTATTAATGATGAATATTTATGGCTTTTTAGGCTTTAGAATCATCACATTACAGTTCACACGCTTCAGTACTTCTTCAGATACACTATCTAAAACAAATCTTTCTAATCCCTTTTTTTGATGGGATGCCATAACAATAAGATCATCATCATTTACAAATTTAACAATCTCATCAACAGGAATATCGCCGACAATGATTTCTGTTTTCGCATTTACCTGTTTTGTTTCTGCTGTCTTTTTGAGTTCCTCAAGAACTGCCTCATGTTCTTTTCTTAGTTTATTTCCAAGAGCCGTAGAAGCAATAAATTGACGGGAATCATCAATAGATATTATTGCAACGTCAACTCCAAGTAACTTTGCCATATCTACTCCTTTTTCTACTGCCATTCTTGATATTTCTAATTTGTCTACAGGGATGACAATTCTATTTGTTTCCTTCATAGTAACCAACTCTCTCCAGCATTATATGAATGTCCTTGTAATAGTTAAAATTTTTGTGAAAAAGTTAGTAGTTAATTATTTGGGTAACAACTGTAAAGGTACTGGGTAACAATTGTACAACAAGCCCTTTTAAAGATGATAGACAAAAAGGTAGTGAGGAGTGATAAAAAATGATGATTGTTGGACAAATATCAACCCCTGAAGAGGCAAAAGAGATCGAGTTTATCGCAAAGTCACTGGTGATTGGAAACCGAGCAAGAGTACTAGCCCGTAAAATAAACTAAAAGAAGTGATACATTGAATAAAAATTACTCTACAATTTGGATTTGGATTCAAGATAACAAATTATTCAAAGCAGTTTGTAATCCACTTAAGAGAAGCCTAACAATTTATAACGAAAACGATGAAATACTTGTTCAACGAAAAGGTTTAACTCCAGATCAGATAAAAGCAATTGAAATTGTTTTTTCAAAGATGAACGCCAAAAGAATAGACAATAATAAAGAACCATATACCTATTTATAAATAAATGAAGTATTTTTTTTAATTTCTCCATTGAAGTTTCACCTAGGATTTCATAAATCTTTTTGGAATATCAGATCGTGATTTTGATATATCAGTCACCAAATCCTAGATCAACTATTGAAATATTATTCAACTTAAGTATACCTTCATCCGTTATATTCTTATTCTCAAGCAACATAACTAGTACACGTGCAAGTCAAATCAAGAAATGAAATATTAAATGATATCATACGAGAGTCAAAGAAACATCCAAAAGGATGGATAGCAACTTTTGGGAAAGACTCTTCGCTTCTCTCAAATGATTATTATATAGTTAACCCCAACGTAGGCGTATATCTCTTGAAGGAATATCAGAAAAACCCATTTCAGATAAAGGGAATTGGAACAAAAATCGCACGACACCTCGATGAAGAAATTGAAGAAAAAATACATGAGAAAACAGGTGATTTTGGAATAATCCAGGGAAACATTCAAAAAATCATTAGAAACATCGATAAAGGCATACATCCGCAGAAAATATTTGAAGAGGGACTCAAAGGACATGATTTAGGTATTAAGATTCCTATGAAAGGAAAAGCCTCAACGTCAAAGGGTTCATTTACCTATATGCAGAAGAGTTTTTCATTAAAACAAAAAAAACTGAACGTAAAATTTGAAAAAATGATGTCAGAAGACGGCATCTACAACTCATATAGATAAACTATGTTCAGCTGAGATACTGTTTCACTTTTTTTTCTGCTGTTTTTCGTTTCTCCTGAATCTTGAGCAGTAGTTTTTCCATGCACTCGGCAGCATATTTTTTACAGATGCCGCACATCTGTTCTCCCTTCTTGCATGATTTGTAAATATCTTTTAACTCCTTATCATCCTTTATTAGATGATATAAAAAGAGTTCATAAATCATACAATCACTTGGGTTGCCGCCGTGTTTTTTCTGCTCTTCAAGGGTAACTGCACCACCAGTTTTTGCGTTCATAATCTTTCTCCGTGCCCCCTGCGGAGACTCAGTGAGAAAAATAGCGCTCTCAGGCTTTGATGAAGACATTTTTTCACCTGTAAGACCCGTGATGAATCTATGAAATGTAGCTGAAGGGAGAATAAACCCATATCCACCAAATTTGACTTCAGATTTTGCAAGAAGTTCATCAATCTTAGGGATATCTTCCTTGGTTGCCTTTTGAATATAGATTGCTTTATAGTCAGTTATTCGCTTCAAATCATTAAATTGTAGCTGATGAAGGATTTTTTCAGCGTTATCAAGTAATTTCTTCACCCCTGTATCAACTTTAACAAATACACCTATTTTACCATCTTTTGTTACAGTAACATTATACAGTCGATGGGCCTGTGCGATATCTCTACTGAGTCGTATATGGGGATCTTGATCAACTCCAACAGGAACAAGCGTTGGTCGTACACCACCATATTTTTCAAGTTGAACATGTAAAATATCACCGGTTTGCACAAGTGGTGAAAAAATATGCGTCATATTCGCTGAGTTGTCAAATCCATAGGTTGCAACCATCTGTGACCAATTCACTTTTTTCCCTAGAATATATGCCAAATCTTTCACGTCTTGATGTTTTGATTGAAAGTAGATACGGCAGTTCTCAGGTTTCAAACCAAGTGCAATGTAGTTAGGGATGTATTCATTGAGTGCAAGTTCTTTTGTTTCTTCAAGAGTATATCCCCGTGTTGCAAACGCCTCGATATCTGCTACGGCAATAAAAATATCAGCTCCAATGCTTTGATAATAGATGACTTCATCGATAACCATTTTATGGCCAAGATGCATTTTTCCAGAAGGCATCAAACCTGTGAGAATCGCCCATGGTTTCTTCTTACGTATTGCCTCATAGATCAATTCGAAACCTCGATGGCCAAAGATGATGCTTCTTCGTAAGAGTCTATGTGGATGAGGTAAATCTTTCCACAAATCTTTTGAAAATTCTTGAATGCCAAATTCCTTACGAAGCCGCGTGTAATCCTGATATGTTGTTGAACTCCAAGGATCTATCTTCATTCTAATCCATCTAGAAATCTCATATTGTTTCAAAAACTTACCGTTAAAAATGAAGAAAGAAAAAAAATATGTAAAAAGTTTTGTCGGTGTCTTTTATCGTCTCTTTTTTATAAGGATAATTCCACCGATAACGACTACTGAGAGTATTGCTACAATTCCTGCGATCCAAGCAATTTGTCCGAGAAGCGATGTTGGTTCTCTTGCGTTGGGGTATTCTTCAACGCCAAAAGGCATATGTCCATCGACATAGAACCCATCACGTATATCATAACTTACTGGTGCTACATCTTCTTTCTCCCAATGATTATTGCTGCTATACTCAGTGCTTGGTACCCATATCCGTAGATCTGGATCACCATAGAGACAAACGTTTTCTAAGAGATCCCACCACCACTGTGGTTCTTCTCCATCTGGTCCCCCGCCACCGATATAGAGGATACCGACTTTGCTGATCCCCTCAGAGTAAATCTCTCCTATTGTTTGACCTAGTGCAATGCCTCGGGGAACTTGGTTTTGCCAAACATCGGAATACCACGATGTAGCCCATGGATCCATGATCTGAAATACCGAACCGTGTCTCATCATTGAAAGATGTAAATATTTTCCTGCCGGAAGACAAGCTACACTGCTAACACCAGTAGAATGGATGTTGCCAAGAGCATCATCGATCTGAGTGCCATTATACCAGCTTGTCCCAAATCTACCGGCAAAGACAGTAATAATAACACCATCATAGTAGTCTTCAGTATCCTGAAGCCATGTTGGAGTAAACCATTTAATTATCGGCAAACTAGCAAGCTTTCCAACCATATCTCTAATTGGTCTTTTTGCAAGAGCCCAATCAAGAGCAGTTGTAAATATCCCAGTACGTGTTGGATTTCCTGTCAGTGTTGGAAGTATCCCATGAATCTCTGAGGTCATTGTATCTGGCTCTTCTGTAGAGCCCATAAGCCATTCATATCCTCGCCATGGATTAGTTTCCTTTTGATATCCAGCAAGAGGAATCGGCGGGTAACCTACAGGATTATTGCCTTCTACATCCCAAAACATAAGCATACCACCATTTATTGAAGCTCCATGAGTATTTATCATCCAAAGAAGCGCTCCCTGGTTTAGATTATTCATATTAGCTTCAAAGTTGGTTGAAAAAACTGGTTCGTATCCTCCTCGTCTAAGATAAAACGGTTGAACTTCCGATCCACTTAAATCAGCAAAAAAACCACCTTCCTGACCATTCACTGCTATCATGACACCATCATCAATTTTATTTGTGGATGACGTCTGACCAGGGATGTCTCCATCAGCACATTTATAGGTAAATCCCCAGTATTTACTTGCTCTACTGTTAAACTTATGATCATAACAAATCAATGTGTCAAGCACAGGATATTTGAAGGTTTCTTCTTGAGACTCTTTTGTAATTCTTAGTCCGAGTTTTCCTCTATATGGTGGGAAGATACCTAAGATACCTCGTCTACTGCTACTTCCATTTATCATCTTTACACCATTAGGATTTTTTATTGCCGGATTTTCAAAGACAATCTGTGGGTAAAACACGTTTTTGGTAATCCATACGGAAAGATCTGTCGGTGAGCCGATAAAACGACCGGGTTTTCCTTTCCCGACAAACACTCTATCCCACGTAAGACCAATATCGAATTGCCCTCCGACAGTTATGATTGTTTCTTCTCCTTCTTTATCATAATCTAGGGCTTTTAAGAAGTCATATACTCGTTTCCCTGTTAGATACATTTCAGATACTGTTGGTAATTTGGAATAGCCATCTGGATGGCGTCTCCAGAATTCGTTATGCCAGGGAAGTGCAGAAGATAGTTCTGGATGGTTGTCGATAAGAAGTACGGGGCTTCCATGATGTGCAGCAATGTAGGCTGCCGGGCCGATAGAGAGCGCACCAGGCATCTCTCCAGCTGCTTCTAGTTCTGCAATATACCAATAGCTAAATGGATCAACTGTTGAAAATATGACGTCATTTCTTCCTGTTATCTCTCTAATATGACTGTATATCTCCTCATATTTGGTAAAATGATTGGTGACCTCTGCAACTTCAGTCAGTTGTTCTTTTCCTTTTGATGAAAGATACTCTCCAAGATCAATGAGGATAATATTTTCCACACCAAGTTTGTAGAGTGTATCAATGGTGTACTTCGAAATTTCTGATGAACTTGTGTAGAGTAGCGGAGCATTTAATATAGATGCAAGGACCGATCCTTCGGTTGCTGATGCAAGGCCATCTCCTTCTTTTCTTGTAATATTTTGTTCCCAGGAATATTCTATTTCAAAGTCGGTTGAACTTGACATTTCACTCATGGTGAACACACTAATTGAATAGTGTTCACCCGGTAGTAATTCACCAAGACGTTCAACACGCATATCTGTTTCAGTTCCTGCGGGCAATGGTATTTCCTCACTTTCATGATCTGAATCGTATGATGGTACTCCTGGTTCTCTTGTGGAGAGTACTTCTTCACCACTGGGGCCTATTAACGAAAAACCAAGATCAACATTTGGATCATCCCAAGTAAGTTCAAAAAATGCATTTCTACAACCATATGGTGGAAGTTCTGGTATCTCAATTGTTGTTCCAGGATACATTTCAATGTCGACTTGATAGGTTACCTGTCGCATGTTTTTCAGTATGTCTATAATACTGCCGTATCTTCCAAAATTGAAGCTTAAAAAGGATCGATGTTTTTGTGGTTCGAGTGCTGTATCTATTGTGTTTTCATCTGGGTCATATGATCCTATTTCTCGAGATTTCGTGGGAGTATCAGTAATTGCTACACTCCATTTCCCACTCTTGTATACATAGACTGAGGTTTTATCAATATCCATTCCTCCCTGTGCATTCCATTCAGTTGTAATTCCTGCCATCATCCATTGTCCATCATAATCACAGTAGACTTGCAGGTCTCTGTCTCCTGCGGGAATAGACATATTAACGATTCCTTCGAATCCTGGGATGCCCATATCCAGGTAAAAGCAGGGATACCAGGAACGTACTTTGAGGAATTTATATCCTTCTGGCACGTTGAATTCATTATAAATCGGATACATCTCATTTGTTTTTGGCACCTCGAAATGTTCCGTTTTTATTCCATTTTCTTTGGATACCGTTCCCGATAGAGATCCATATGTCTTGTTCTCTTGTCTTTCAGGTTTTTCTTCTATTACTGCAACAACTGCATTGTCGGTATATGACCAGTCGTGTAGGGCTATCTGACTTGCAAGATTGTATGGATCTGTACCTTCAATGATAGTATAGTTTTTGGCGTTCCACTCGTGATCTAGTTTACTTTTTGGTACATTTATAAGAGTCATCTGATCTAAATAACCTTCACAATATGACATCCAGTCTTCCATGAAGTAGTCGATTCCTTGACGGGCATTCAATGTTCTTTCTTTATCTTCTTCTGGATAGTATTCATCTTCATAGAAAAGCAATGGGTTTGAAAAAATTTTGTCGCTGTTTTTATCATAAAACACTGATGTTGGAACTGCAGCAAGGTATGCATAATCATCGAGGTAGCTTTCCTGATCAAGCTGTATAAATGTTGTTCTTTTTAATGGAATAGATGGTTTCCATGAGATGCCTTTGTCAAATCCTTCTACGTATAGTCTACTTGTCTCTGCAATTACCGTTGGTATGATAGTTCCTCCAACCATTACAAAAATAGTTATTACTGCACATATTGCATTTATATTGTGTAGTTTTTTAACCATTTATAGCCCCCATTGTATTATAGTTACCTTGCATCTTGTAAACTAACAGTTTATATATTCCGTTTAATATATTGATTTACTCTGTATATATAATTTATTATTAAAGTCTTTTCATCGCAAAATATTTTTGCTTACGAAGAGTTTGAAAATTGTTGACCAATACTAATTTACTAGCAAGCATCAAAATCTTATGAACAGAATATATAAATAATTATAATTTCAGCAATTGTTACAATGAAATAATTTATATCACCCTCTTTCTATTACCATATAATTACGAGAGGGACTTGATAAAAAATGACAAGGTTTTGTTCAATGTGTGGAATACAACTTGATCCAAATGATGAAGAAGGGATTTGTCATCTTTGTAAGATGTCAATAATCTTTAACGAAGACATTTATCCAGATATCTATGATTTTGCTTGTTAGCTTTACTCAAATTCTTTACATCTTTTTTACGGCTCTATACCAATCATCATAATCAATATAAGATACAAATAGATGGCTAATCGTACATTTTCATGAACTCTGAATTAAAAAAGATCCTAGAAAAACAGCATTATGCAATCATCGGCAAACACTCAGGTGTAAAACTATGTCACTGGATGCGACAAAGCCTTCTTTTCAACAGAGAATGCTATAAACAAACCTTCTATGGAATTAAGTCACATCGTTGTCTGCAGATGACACCGGCAATAAACGAGTGTACCCATATGTGTCTTTTTTGTTGGAGATTTCAAAATTTTACAGAAAAAAAAATAAAAGATGTTGACGAACCAAAATACATACTCGATAAAGCAATTGAAGCACAAAGAAGACTAATAACAGGTTTTAAAGGAGATCCGCGTTGCAATCAAAAAAAATGGAACGAGGCAAACAAACCCAACATGCTTGCCTGCTCACTTTCCGGAGAACCCACTCTTTATCAAAAACTTGGAGAACTCTTTGAACTCTGTCACAGACGAGGAATTACTACATTTCTCGTAACCAATGGAACAGCACCAAAGATTCTAGAAACATTAGATCCCCTCCCCACACAGCTGTATGTCTCAGTTGTTGCACCAAACAAAGAAGTATATAAAAAAATCTGTTCACCATTGATTTCCGATGGTTGGGAGAAAATAAACCAAACCCTAGAACTACTACCATCCCTGGATACCCGTACAGTGATACGTCATACATTAGTACAGGGTTGGAATATGGATGAAAAATATATTGAACAATACGCAAAATTAGATAAAAAGGCATCACCATTGTTTATCGAACCGAAAGGCTATGTGTTTGTTGGATATTCAAGAAAACGAATGAATCTTTCAAACATGCCGTCTCATAAACAGGTAAAATATTTTGGAGAAAAACTTGCAGAATTTATAGGATATGAAACAAGTATGGAAAAATCTGATTCAAGAGTTGTCCTTCTTACGAGAGATCCAAAAAAACAAACAATTAAAAACTAACGACTGCACAAACATCTAGAAAAAAAGAAAATAGGGTAAAAATTTAGGCGTATTTCCCTCGTATTTTACGTCTGTCTACTTTTACTCCGCTCGGTGAGATAATCATAAGGTTATTGCCGATCCCTGCGATATCTCCATCGATATCTTTTGCCATTTTCTTTAATTCATTTGTTATTCTTTTCAGAATAACTTCTTCATCAGAAATCGGTGAAAAATCAAGAATTAAAATGTTTCCGCCATAGACATAATTTGATATTTCTTTAATATCTTCATATCGCTGAATTTCACCAACAGCGATATGCATTGTGGCAGAAGATGTTTCACTTGTTTTTGTTTCGACATATTTTTCAAGATCTACATATCCCTCTGTTAAACCTGTTTTTTTCTCACCAAAAATTTTACTTGCTATTCCCATAATAACACGCTTCTCCTAATTTTAACCATTATTCTAAAATATATATCGCTTTATAAACATTTGGCACGAGTTTATAATCATTTGAATAGTATATAAACATTTGATTATACGTATCCATTTATGTCACTATCTTTCCCTTTTAGTTCTGGTTTTAACAACTCAAGCATTGATTCAAACGTCACCTTGTCGATTTCATTACTGAGAAATTTGTCCCCTTTGTTTTATAAAGTGGTTGTTGTTATGAAATTGGAGGCCTGGGGAGGAACTATGGCTAAATGTAAGAAATGTGGTGTGAAATTAAATTTTTCAAATAATTTTGGAGGTATATGTGAAGAGTGTTATGACAAGAGACTCAGAAAAAAAGGAAACCGGTAAATTCGACACATATACGGTGAAGAACTGGCTTGGACATGAAGGAATACAGACCACAATGACTTATGTTAGAGATGCAAAACAGTACATGAGACAAGCCCCTTTTGACTAGTTTAAATTTATCATGAAAAAAGGTTGAATCAAAACTTCTGTGAAAAACCTCTGTTTCACCTGGAATCTCTCCAAGAAAGTTGTATGGGCCCGCTGAGA
>Ga0209979_1003350_pt1 | contig 14220 bp, 17 predicted proteins | sample AnhtaG_FD_183114 | JGI IMG/M metagenome (GOLD analysis project Ga0209979, IMG submission 183114) | Deep subsurface microbial communities from Anholt, Denmark to uncover new lineages of life (NeLLi) - Anholt_01485 metaG (SPAdes) (version 2) | ecosystem: Environmental > Aquatic > Marine > Oceanic...
AGCCGCCATTGCCACCAGCTCTATGGTCACCGAGATGGTAAAGGGGAAAAGTATAGATGATGCGCTGGAAATCTCCAATCGGGCGGTAGCTGAAGCTTTGGACGGACTGCCCCCGATTAAAATGCATTGCTCGGTTTTAGCCGAGGAAGCGCTTAAATCAGCTATTGATGATTACCTTGCTAAAAACAAATGGAGGGACAATGGAAGTAAATGAAATACCTGAAATCGGTAAAATCTCACCCGCCATCTTCAACGAGCTGATATTTCCCCGCCTGGGGGCTAAGAGTGAAGAAGTTTTGGTGGGACCTCAGCACGGGGTCGACGTAGGGATAGTAGAAATCGGGGACAAAGCAGTCTCATTTACCTGCGACCCGGTATTTATTGTCCCCGAGTATGGCTGGGAGCGGGCAGCCTGGTTTGCCATTCACATTATCGCCTCTGATGCTGTGACCTGCGGGCTGAAGCCCAGGTTTCTATCCATAGACTTGAACCTCCCTATGGAGATGACCAAAGAGCAACTGGAGATAGTATGGGACACCATGCACCAGGAGTGTGAGCGGTTAGGAATCGCCGTCATTTGTGGCCATACTGCCAGATATGAAAATTGCTACTATCCGATGGTAGGTGGAGCTACTATCGTTGGCATCGGTGAGAAGAATGAATATGTCACCCCCAAGCTAGCGACGACTGGGGATAAGATAATTATCACCAAAGGACCAGCTATTGAGGCGACAGGTATCTTTGCCACCATGTTTCCGCAGCTTATTGAGAAGGAATTCGGACACGACTTCAGCCAGAGGGCACAGCAGATATTCTATAAGATGTCGGTGGTAGAGGATGCTATGACTGCAGTAGGCATTGGAATTAGAGAGAATGGCGTCACCGCTATGCATGACGCTACCGAGTGCGGAATATGGGGTGGATTGTATGAACTGGCTCAGGCGGCTGGTTTGGGAGTGAAGGTGGAGAAAGAGCGAATCGTAGTCGAGGACTGTGTGGAGGAGATATGTGGCTATTTTGACATCGACCCTTATGTCTCTATCAGTGAAGGGACACTAATTATTGCTTGCCGGGAGCACAAAGCCCAGGAAGTGGTAGAGGCTCTGTCTCGAAAGGGCATCAAGTCTTCCATCGTCGGTGAGTTGACTGAGCCGGGGAGTGGCATGGTTCTGGTTGAGGGCGAAAGGGAGAAAAAACTTGAACATCCTATCGTCGACCCCTTCTGGAAGGCTTTCTACAGTGCCCTCGAGAAATATAAATCTTAGAGGAAAAAGGGTGGGCGATGATAGCCCAATTCTTCATTGTATTTAAGGATTATCTTATTGAAGTATTGCCTTTCCTGGCAGTAGGCTTTTTCCTGAGTGGCTTAATCCATGAGTTTGTCCCTACGGAGTGGGTATAAAGTTCACCGCTTTCATATTCTTCGCTGTGATGGTGATGGGCTTGCTTATGGGTCTTGTTGGAAACTTGATTAGGGTCAAGCTTAAAGCTTCCGCTTCCCCAAACGAACAACTAGCCACAGACCCTGTTTGCGGAATGAATGTAGAAATAGGTAAAGCAATCAAGACAGAATACAAGGGAGAGACCTATTATTTTTGCTGTCCTCACTGCCAGCAGGCATTTGAAAGTAGCCCCCAAGAACATTGCTCACAAGCTCAAGCATGTCTTCAAATACGCCTTTGTGGATATGGTTAAGAAGATTGGGCCTGAGCTACTTTTAGGCTTAGTACTAGCGGCGTTGGTGGCTGCGATTGCCCCTGTTGGGAAATTTGTCGGGGATTACTTTAGCGGTGGCTTAGGTTATCTATTCAGCCTTGTCTTCGGACTGATGATGTACATCTGCTCCACTGCCAGTGTTCCCTTGGTTCATGCCTTCATATCACAGGGATGAATATCGGTGCTGGGATGGTTCTGCTTATAGCAGGTCCGGTTACCAGTTGGGGGACTATGCTGGTTTTAAGGAAAGAATTTGGCGGTAAGACCCTGCTCACCTATCTGATACTTATTAGTACCATGGCTTTGGCGCTGGGTTATTGCTTTTCTGTAATAGCATAAAAATAGACGACAAGATTATCATTGAAATTTGGAGACCGGAAGGAGGATAGCTACTGATGGAATATAGGGATGCCGAGCTAACTGAGAATATTCTGAAGCTGAAAAAGGAAAGGAATGCCGTTATCCTTGCCCATAACTACCAGTTAGGTGAGGTTCAGGATATAGCTGATTTTGTTGGCGATTCCCTGGAGCTAAGCCAGAAGGCAGCTAAAACCAATGCCGATGTAATAGTCTTCTGTGGCGTTCACTTCATGGCAGAAACAGCTTACATCCTCTCCCCGGATAAGATAGTCCTCCTCCCAGATATACATGCCGGTTGTCCTATGGCGGACATGATTACCGCCGAAGGGCTGAGGCAGAGGAAAAGTGAACTCCCAGGTGCTATTGTGGTCGGCTACATTAATTCCTCGGCTGAGGTCAAGGCAGAATCAGACGTTTGTTGCACCTCAGCTAATGCTGTCAAGGTTATTGAAAGCCTGGATGCCGAGGATATACTGTTTGTTCCCGACCAATACCTGGGTCATTATATCTCCACCAAGACTGACAAAAAGATAAACCTCTGGCCTGGTTTTTGCCCCACTCATATTAGGATACAGCCGCAGTATATTACCAACCTCGGGCAGGAATATCCCCAAGCCAAGGTAGCTGTCCACCCAGAATGCAGGCCAGAGGTTATTGCCCTTGCTGATGAAGTTTTGAGCACCGGAGGATTATGTAGGTATGCCAATAGAACTGAGGTTAAAGAGATGATTGTAGGAACGGAAGTAGGTATAATACACCGGCTTAGAAAAGAGAACCCAGGGAAGAGATTCATCCCAGTCTCCGAACAGGCAGTCTGCCCCAGAATGAAGTTAATCACCCTGGAGAGTGTCTTGTGGTCCTTACAGGAGATGACCCCCGAGGTCAAAGTTTCTGAGGAGATTCGTCTTAAGGCAAAGGCAGCTGTGGATAAGATGCTGGAGATAGGGAGGGGCTGATGAAAAAAAGCAAGATGGTTGTCCTAGTTGCCACTGAGGAAGAAGCTCACAGCGTAGCCGAGCTGCTACTTGGTTAGAGAAAGGCTGTCTACCTATATTACTTTCTCCTATCTTTATTCCGTACTACGCCTAAAGGCTCAGCTACTTTTTATAGAAACCACCAGCTTTAAGCCTTTCATATTGCTCAAGCCCTTCCGGAGTAGGCTCATAGGAGTAGAGGGACAGTCTTCCCCCAGGCTGCTGCCTTATCAGCCCTGCGGAAAGAAGAGCCTTAAGTGTGGCTTCGCCCATATAGCCGACAAAGTGCAGATGATGGTCCGGCACTGACTGACCAGTTCTCTGATACTCTCGGCAGATGTCACCCAAAAGGTGCGCCGGTTCTTCTTTCAGGCTTTTGAGTACCTGCTTCATAACCTCTGTAGCCTCAAGCAAGGCAGCAAAATCATCAACAGTACTCATGTTATAGCTCACCCCTCTTGTCCTTTCTATTCATAGTCTAATTTTACCCTCTGGGAGTGCTCTGAACAAGGGGGCTCTACGAGTCAAAATTGGTGCGACTATTGTGATATACTTATAATTCCGGGAGTAAACTTTCAGCACAACGAGCAATGTCGGTCTCCCTTGGGTAAACTTAGTGGCCCTGAACGATAACCTTGACTATTATTCCTAAGTATATCAGGTTCAGCTCTAGCCACAAGCAAAGAGAAGGGAAAAACGGTAATGGCTAAAGAATATTACCAGATTTTGGGGGTACCAAGAAACGCTACTAACGAGCAGATAAAGAAGGCTTATCGGAAGCTGGCAATGCAGTACCATCCCGACCGCAATCCGGGCAGAGAGAAATGGGCCAACGAAAAATTCAAGGAGATAAATGAGGCTTTCAGCATTCTTGGTGACCCGGAAAAGAGGGGACAATATGACCAGTTTGGCACAGTGGGCAATATTGGCGACATCTTTGGCAGTCCTTTTACCCGGACCACCTTTGAAGATTTGATGAAAGACTTTGGCGGGTCTGGGCTTGGATTCGACTTTTTAGATAACGTATTCGGTGACTTCCTGAAGGGTAGGGGATTTTCCTTTAAGACATTCGGCACACAAGCTTATGTTACCCCTACGCTGAGTTTGTGTGACTATTTGATTATCAACATTGTATTTAGCTATTGACAAAACAGGGGTGAATAGTTTACCATACATAATCAAAAAGGGAGGTAGACCAAATGCAAGCCTATTGTGTCAAATGTCGCGCCAAAAGAGAGATGAGAGATACCAGAGCAATAATTATGAAGAATGGGAGGCCAGCGACCCAGGGCAGGTGTCCCGTATGCGGGACCAAGATGTTTAGAATTGGAAGTAAATAATAGCTTCCCATTCAGCATACCTATTGAGGCAGAGGGTTAACCCTTCCCCGGTGCAATACCCAAGAGGTGATGCCTTTTGTTTCAGCTCTAATGCAATGGAAACTTAGCAATTCAGGCAAGAATCTAAACTGTAGAAGGCAGCCATAGCTACAATATAGCCATAGAAAAACTTGGGCTTCCTATTTTTCATCACGCATTTTCTTATGGCCAATGCTAAACGCTTTAGCTATGACCTCTCCAAAAGCCTGGTATTGACTAGCTGGCTCTGTAGTGAAGATAAAGGGCCTAATTTTATTAACATCTGGTTTTCCATTAGTGAGGCAGCTCTCTGAGACATGGGTTTCCTCAACTCTGCCGACGATAAGTGAATGACTCCCTAAATCCAAGATATGCACAACCTTACATTCTAGATTGATAGGGCATTGCTCAATTAGCGGTGCGCTATTTAATTTGCCGTAAAATACCTTAAACCGGCAGGCCTCCACCTTATTAACTTTAGCGCCTGACACAAGACCACAATAATCGGTTTCCCTTACCAAATCAGTGGAAGGCACGTTAACGGAAAAAGTCAAGTTTTGCCTGATGCCTCTGAGGGTATACCGCTGATGTCGTATGGCTACAGAAATCATTGGAGGCTCACCATTGGCGATACCACACCAGGCAACAGTCATAAAATTTGGTTTATCATCAACATTTGCCCCCACTAAGATTGTGGGCATGGGGTAAATCAACGTTTGAGGGCCCATCAGAATTTTACTCATACGGTTTCCTCCTTTACAAAAATATAATTGGAACAATACCATCATAGGGTCTAGTTACAGTATTAACCGATTTCACCCCTCCTATTTGCTTAAAAGCAGTAACCACCTCCTTATTCCAATTTTGGCTACTTAAGGTGGTGGTCACTCGCAGCTCCTTAATATCATAGGTGCGGGATAAGTTCTCCACTAAACTTTGAAACCTGAAAATTCAAAGAGCAATTCATTTGAATTTCGCACCAAAAACTATCTACTTAACCTTAAAGTTTCCTTTCAAGCGTATATCTTCCGAGGAGGCTCCTAGCATTACTTCAAAGATGCCCGGTTCTATAACCAAGTTCATATCAGCGTCGTAGGATAGGAGATCCTCTGAGGCAAGAGTAAAGCTCACTTTTTCCTTCTCACCTGGCTTAAGAGTTACTCTCCTAAACCGCTTAAGTTCCTTTACCGGTTTAGCTAGACTGGATACTGCATCATGAAGGTATAGTTGAACTACTTCATCCCCCTCAAACTCCCCTACATTCTCCACGTCTACATTGATATTAATCTCCTCATCAGGACTTATCTCCTTCGGGTCTATGGTGAGGTTGCTATACTCAAATTTTGTATAACTTAGCCCATACCCAAAGGGGAAAAGGTATTGCTTTCCCCTAAGATCAACATAGTCGTCTACCCTTCCTGTAGGTTTGTGATTATAGTAAAGGGGTAGCTGACCAACTGTTTTAGGGAAGGTAATAGGTAGTCTCCCACCAGGGTTGTAATCGCCAAATAGAACCTCAGCAATGGCATTTCCTCCTTCCTCTCCTGGGTACCAGGCTTCAATCAGTCCTTTTACCTTATCTATCCATCTAATCATGGTGATAGCGCTTCCATTTACGAGCACCACGACAACGGGGGTGCCGGTATCGCATATCTTCTTGATCAAATCCTCCTGTACCCCGGGCAAATCCAAACTGCACCTGTCCCCCGCCTCGCCCTCGGTCTGGGGTACAGAGTTTCCCACAAACAAAATGGCTATGCTGGAGTTTTTGGCTATCTTAATAGCCTCCTCAAAGCCCTCATTGGAGCCTCCCATAAGTTCACAGCCCTCGGCGAAGTAAATCCTCGTATCCTGGCAGACCTTATTTTTAATTCCCTCCAGGGGCGTGACCACCTTCACCCCATAGCCGCTATATCCCCCAAGCCTTAACTTATTCGCATTAGGACCTATGACGGCGATGCTTTTTAAACTCTTAGATAAAGGTAAGATTCCATCATTTTTTAATAAAACCATAGCTTTTCTGGCTGCCTTTAAAGCTAATTCCCGGTGCTCTTCGCTGTCACAAATTTTTTCAGCATGGTCAGGTTCAACATAAGGGTTATCGAAAAGGCCCAGCCAGAACTTCACCCTCAAGATCCGGCGAACCGCCTCATCCACTACCTTCTCAGAGACTCTTCCTTCCTTAACTAAACTCTGAACCTCCTCAAAACAATCAGTTTCGGGCAATTCCATATCCATGCCTGCCTCCAAGGCTTTTTTGGCTGCCTCGGCTTTTGTCCCGGCAACCTTATGCTTGGTGTATAGATGCAAGACAGCGAAGTAATCAGAGACCACAAACCCTTTAAATCCCCACTCTCCCCTGAGAATATTGGTAAGAAGCTCTTTACTACAAGAGCAAGGCACTCCATCGATGGAGTTATAGGCTGGCATAAGAGATAAGGCTCCTGCCTCCTTAAGGCTAGCTTTAAAAGCAGGAAAATAAATTTCTCTCAGGATTCTTTCCGAAAAGTGAATCTCATTGCTATCTCGTCCTCCATCACCGACAAAGTTAGCGACAAAGTGCTTGGGAGTGGCTACCACCTTTTGGCTTTGAACACCTTCAACAAAGGAGACGGCCATAATCGAAACCAAGTAGGGATCCTCGCCATAGGTCTCCTCTGTCCTCCCGCATCTCGGGTCCCTGGCGATGTTGACGGTCGGTGAAAGGCAGTGATGAATGCCATGTGCCCTCGTCTCCTTTCCAATTACCGTGGATACCTGCCTCATTAAATTGGGATCCCAACTGCTAGCCAGAGCTATTGATTGAGGAAAAATCGTACAACCTTTAGCCATACATCCATGCAGACATTCATCGTGTATCATCACCGGTATCCCCAGGTGGGTTTTCTCGAGGATGAACTTTTGCATTTCATTGGCAAATTCGGCACTTTCCTTAGGAGAAAATGGCCTGAGGGCCATGCTCAACTGACCTATACCGTATTTTTCCTCTTCTACAACTACCTCCTTCCAGTGCTTTCTCCAGTAATTAGCCGATAAGGAATCACTGATGTCCCTTTCCTCAAAGACCATCCTCATAATTGATTCCATAATTGATCCCTCAAGCCTTTTCCTCTGGTCTTCACGCAATCCTTCAAAGGGCTCGAAAAATATCCTCCGAAAAGGAAATGCCCTTGCCTTCAGTTGGCCGACCTTTTCCTCTAGCGTCATTCTCCCAAGTAAATCTTCAACTCTTTCCTCCACTGGTAGCTCAGAACTTAAATAGACCTTCTCTTTCTCCATTTTTACCCTCTCCTTATGTAACAGTTTAGTTTCCCCAAGTTTTGCTCCATAGGCATCAACCTCTTTTGGGGCAGGGCGCTGACCCCGATTACGGTCATGGTGCCACACGGGACGGGAAATGAACGGGAGAATCTTGAACCCCCGGCCACGATTTCCCGAGCACCCTGCCCGCCTTTACTTTTCACTAGCTAGTCCTCTGAGACATAGAAAAGGTCATCAAGTTTATATCCGGGAAAGGCTTTTGTTGCACCAATAATGAACCTTTCGTGGATGCCACGCTCACCTTTTCTCACCCTGTAAATTAGGTCTTGCGATATTTCCATCGCCTGGGCTAACTCAACCAAGTTTCGGTGTTTCCCGTTACATAACTCAAAAACCCTTGTCTTCAGTTTCATTGACTAAATAGCTCTCCTTATGGCCTCAAGAAAACTGAAAGGGCTCAAAGAACACCCACAGTTGAGGTCTCTGAGCCCTGTTGCTTGACTTATCTTTAGGAGTTGTTTTATAATAAAACAACTAAATAAACCCATTATCTAATTACCTCAGAAAGACCTGTTGCTGCAGGTCTTTTCTGTTTAAGGTTCTTTTGTTCTCTCTCAATCTTCTCCTCTATGGCCTCCTCAAGCCGCTTCCCCAATTTCTTTTTTGAACGCAGTGCTTCTATATGAGCTTCGTGGAGAACATCTGGATTTATCTTTACATTGTGGGGTTTTCTAAGAACTTTTTCATTCATCAGAGTCATCGTAGCACCACTATCCAAGGGTAGCAAAAAATATTATTTTTGTCAATATCAGGATAGACCCTAACGCTGTCCACCAAGCCCGTGTTGCTGCCGTTACTCAGAAGAAGTTTCTCGGGCAGTGGCTGGAAGAGGCGATAGCGGAGAAAATAGAGAGGGAGCAAAAACTTAGTAAGGAGGGTCAATAATGAAAACAGCAGCAATTGCTCCAATGGGCACTGAAGGGCTTCCCCGAGGAGACAGTTGTAGCTGAGAACAAGAGAATTAACGGGCAGCGAGATCTGCTTAAGCAACACAGGTCCGAATTGAAGGCGAGGCTGGAGCAGGCAAGAGAAACCGAGGTTAACATGGAATCTATAGAGCGGTTCTGTGAGGTGGTAAGGCAAAACCTCAGCGAGTTCACCTTTGAGGATAAGCGGCTGGCTTTGGAGGCTCTCAGCATCAAGGTCTGGGTCGAGGGCAACAAGCTAGAGATCGAGGGAGTCATACCGATATCCGTGGATGACATTCAATCCATTACATCAAGATGTTCAGAATAGGCAAAACTTAAGGCTTACGATTATTAGGAACTAACACTCTACGCAAGGCTGGATATTCGTCGGTGAGTAATACCCAGCCTTCTTGTTATCTGCCACACGTTCAGGACAATTGTGCAGTGGAAAGCCACATAGTGTAACAGACGTGAAACTATTGATGGTCCAGGCGCTAACTTCCTGCCGGAGTATAACCAAGCTACAAGTTTTGGTCTTTTAGCTTTGTCTCCGGCTCATCTGAGTCAGAAGCCAGGAGACCCATTCTTGAATTCCTTGATCGGTAGCGCAGGAGATTTGAAAAATTTCCACCTTTTCGTTTATCCCTCTAACTGCCTGGGAAAAGCCCTGGGTATCAAACTTTAGATATGGTAAAAGGTCGATTTTATTTATTAGCACGGCATCTGCCTTATGAAACATTAAAGGATACTTAAATGGCTTATCATCCCCTTCAGGGATACTTGAAATTAATACCTTTTTATGCTCACCGAGAGCAAATCCTGCAGGGCAGATCAGATTGCCCACATTTTCGATAAGGAGTAGCTTAATATCCGATAAAGGAAGATTGCTGAGAGCACCCGAAAGCATATTAGCATCAAGGTGACACGTACCACCAGTATTTATCTGGATTACAGGCACGCCCTTTTTGCCTATTGCCTCAGCATCTAAACTTGAACTCACATCACCTTCAATAACACCAATTCTGGTTTTCCCTTTCAGCCTCTTTATTGTTTCCAAAATAAGGCTGGTCTTGCCCGCGCCCGGCGAGGACATCAAGTTCACAGCAAATACTCCTTTGCTATCAAGTAACTGTCGGTTCCTCTCCGCTATCTGTTCATTAGCGCTAAGAATGTCTTTAAGAACCTTTATTTCCATCTATTCCACCTCAATGCTTTCTACAAATAACTCTTTACCGGCGATAATCTCCATATTGTTACCCTGACAATAAGGACAAACCCAATCAAATTCTCTAAGTTCAAAAGTCCTATCACAGCCACGACACCGAGCCGTTGGAGGAACCATCACAAAAGAAAGAGCCGCCCCCTCAGCCAGGGTTCCCTGGCTAATAAAATCAAAGTAAAACTGCACGCAGTCGCCAACAACCCCGGTCATTTCCCCGATAATCAGGTTGATTTTTCCCACTTTCTTAGCTCCAGCCTTCCTGGCCTGTTCCAGGACAAGGTCGAACATACTTTGAGTGATGGCAAGCTCATGCATTTTTAACAAATCCTGGGCAGTAGGTCGCCGACTAACATGTCAACTATTCGGGAAGCTCCCAGACAGGTTTTCATTACCACCCGGCCGGGATGCTCTGCCTTCACCTCGCCGATGATAGCTGCGCTGGTTCCATAGTGATTTTCTCGCATTGCTTTAAGAATCCTATCGACATCTTTAGCTGGGACTATAGCCACCAGCTTGCCTTCGTTGGCTACATAAAGGGGGTCAAAGCCTAACATCTCGCAAGCAGCCAGAACTTCTTCCCGCACTGGAATCTTTTCCTCTTCAATTCTTATGCTTACTTTTGATTGCTTTGCCAGTTCGTTCAAGGTAGTAGCCAACCCGCCTCTGGTAGGGTCTCGCAGGCAATGGATATCTGGGCTGGCGGCTAACATTTCGGCTACTAAGCTCCCCAGTGGGGCACAATCACTCTCAAGCTGTGTAGAAAAGCTCAACTCTTCACGTTGGCTGAGCACAGCAATACCATGGTCACCTATAGTCCCGCTTAGAATCACCCTATCTCCTGGTTTTGCCTTGCCGCCGGAGATATTGACTCCCTCCGGTATTATACCTACACCGGCAGTGTTGATAAAGAGCTTATCGGCACTACCCCGATGTACCACCTTGGTGTCTCCGGTGACAATTTCCACTCCTGCTTCTTGAGCTGCCTTCTGGACAGAATCTACAATTTCGTTCAGTTCAGCTTGGGGAAGTCCCTCTTCAATAATGAAGGCAAGGCTTAGATAAAGCGGTTTAGCACCGGACATAGCTAAGTCATTCACTGTGCCATAAACGGCGAGCTTCCCAATGTCTCCACCGGGGAAGAAGATAGGACTCACCACATAGCTGTCGGTGGTAAAAGCCAGCCTGCCACTGAAGTCCATAACGGCTGAGTCATCTAATTTAGCTAGAAAGGAATTAGCAAAAGCTTTTACAAAGCTTTTCTCTACCAACTCGTGGGCTAGCTTGCCCCCACTGCCGTGGGCTAGCAGGATTTTATCCTTCAAAATCTCCTCCGTAAAGGTAATAGGCAGAGCAACTACCCTCTGAAGAGACCATACAGGGTCCTACCGGATACTCCGGGGTGCAGGCTTTACCGAAGAGCTTACAATCAGCCGGGGTTTTTACCCCCCGCAGGATGTCGCCACAGATACAGCCCCTGGGTTCATAGGTAGGTCCGGGGTCAATATCAAAGGCAAGCTCAGCATCAAAGTGCTGATACTCCTTCCTCAACTTCAAGCCGCTATCAGGGACTTCTCCTATCCCTCGCCACTTGGTGGGACAAGGCTCAAATACCTGCTCTATGAGTTTTAAAGCCTCTCGGTTGCCTTCGGGGTGTACTCCTCGTCGGTAAGCAATTTCAACCTTAGACTCACCATTTTCAACCTGAGCCACTAGCATATCGACACACTGCAGGATATCTAAGGGCTCGAAACCGGAGACTACACAGGGGATACCGTAATCTCTGGCGATGAATTCCCAGGGATGGGAGCCGATAATAGTCGATACATGCCCGGGGCATATCAGCCCCTGAAGTTTGACCTCACCTGAATCAAGGAGAGCTCGAATTACCGGGGGGCAAAGCTTATGCATTGAAAGAATATAATAATTCTTTATTCCTCTTTCCTCTGCCTGGAGGATAGAAGCAGCGATAGTCGGGGCAGTAGTCTCGAATCCAATTCCAAGGAAAATCACGGACTCAGTAGGGTTCTCCTCCGCTATCTCAAGAGCATTCGTAGTAGAATATACCACGCGCACATCGGCGCCACCAGCCTTGACCTTTTGTAAGCTAGAATGGCTCCCGGGGACTTTTAGCATATCGCCGAAGGTGGCAATGATTACTTCTGGGATTTGGGACAGGGCGATTGCCTTATCCAGGTCAGCGTTAGCGGTAACACAGACAGGGCAACCCGGGCCGGATACCATCTCAATAGTCTTGGGCAAAACCTGGCGGATGCCATATCTGAAGATGGTTACCGTATGACCACCACAGAACTCCATGAAACGCACTGGGGTCTTGGACCTCCGATGAATTTGGGAGATTAACCCCTCGGCTAATTCCGAGCGCCGAAACTCGGTAATAAACTTCAACCTTTCTCCTCAGCCTCCGCTATTTCCTCAAAAAGCCTCAAGGTTTCTTCGGCTTCCTCTTGATTAAGAATATTTATGGCGTAGCCGGTGTGAACCAACGCATAGTCTCCCACCCTAGCCTCCGGGGTAAGCCATAGACTGATTCGGCAAGTTACACCCCCAATCTCAACCTCAGCCTCTTTGTCCTCTATAGACTTAATGAGCACTGGAATGGCAAGGCACATGGTTATATGTCTCCTGCTGAAATACTAGCAAAATGGGCAATTACCGCTTGCCCCAAGGAAATCCCACCATCATTGCAAGGCACCAGATGATGAGTTAGCACACTGAAGTCGTCTCTTTGTAGGGCAGTCGTGGTTAACTTCAAGAGTAGCCGATTTTGAAACACGCCGCCGCTCAGCGCTACTTGGGTTATTCCAGTCTCTTTTACAATCATTTTACACATTTCAACAACTATTTGGGCCATAGTGTTATGAAACTTGAGTGATATCATGGGAACAGGAATTTGATTTTTAACATCTTGGACTATCATTGAGAACAGTTCCCCTAACTTTACCACCCTCATTCCTTGATGCTCAGCAATATAGAAAGGATAGCAGTTTGACCTAAACTCATCCACCTCGTTTGGAGCCAGCATCTCCAGCTCGATAGCTGCCTGAGCTTCGTAATCTATTTCCTCTCGCACCCCGGCCAGGGCGGAAACGGCATCAAAAAGCCGCCCGGCACTTGAGGTCAAAGGACAGTTTATTCCTCGCCTTAGCTGCTGTCTTATTATCTCAAGCTCGACGGGCTCAAGCCGGCTAAAAGGAAGACCTTCTAAGGAGAAGCTCTCTCCCAGCAATGTATAGAGATAGCCTAATGCCATACGATAGGGCTTCTTAATGGCTGCCTCACCTCCAGGCAGGGGTAAATGTTCTAAATGCCCCACCCTTTGGAAGCTGCGCCAATCAGCCAGCAAAAACTCCCCTCCCCAGATGGTACCATCGGTGCCATACCCTGTGCCATCAAAGGCTACCCCGATAACGGGTCCTTCAATCTCATTCTCCACCAGGCAGCTTGCAATATGGGCGTGATGGTGTTGCACCGGAATGAGGCTTAACCCCAGCTCTGAGCCAACTTTAAGGGCATATTTTGTGGAAAGATACTCCGGGTGCATATCATAGGCCATGATTTCAGGTTCAATGCGAAATAGCTTTTTATAAAGCTCAATAGTATTTTCAAAATGCTCTAGAGTCTCTTCATTCTCCATATCACCAATGTGCTGGCTTAAGAAGGCGTGCTCATCTTTAGTAAGGCAAAATGTGTTCTTTAGCTCCGCCCCACAGGCGAGGATTTGCTTTGACTTGAAAGGAAGAAAAATGGGGTATGGAGCATAGCCCCGGGCTCGCCTTATCGCCTGAGGCTTGCCCTCCACCATATAGACGCTATCATCATAGCGACTGGAAATGTCTCTGTTGTGAAGCAGAAAATAATCAGCGATTCCTCTAAGCCTTGCCAGAGCTTCGTCGTTATCTTTAGCAATGGGTTCCTCACTAAGGTTGCCGCTGGTCATGACCAGAGGCAGACCGGTCTCCCTTAATAGAAGGTGATGTAAAGGGGTGTAGGGGAGCATAACCCCGAGGTACTTTAGATTTGGGGCTATCTCTGGGGAGATATTGGACGAACTATGCTTCCACCTTAAAAGTACAATCGGACACTCGGGAGATTGAAGAAGCCTCCTCTCTTCAGGAGACACCAGGCAGTGCTTTTCAACCTCTTCCAAAGTAGCCACCATAACGGCTAAAGGTTTAGCGGGACGTCTTTTTCGGCTCCTCAAAAGATTTACCGCTTCCTCATCGGTAGCATCACAGGCAAGCTGAAATCCGCCTAGACCCTTAAGAGCTAGGATTTTCCCCACTTTCAGGAGTTGGCCGGCCGCTTTAATGACATCACTGCCCTCAATAGGGTTACCATTA
>Ga0209979_1003352_pt1 | contig 14217 bp, 11 predicted proteins | sample AnhtaG_FD_183114 | JGI IMG/M metagenome (GOLD analysis project Ga0209979, IMG submission 183114) | Deep subsurface microbial communities from Anholt, Denmark to uncover new lineages of life (NeLLi) - Anholt_01485 metaG (SPAdes) (version 2) | ecosystem: Environmental > Aquatic > Marine > Oceanic...
GGGAGTCGATTCACATCGAGCAGGGGGCGCCGCCTGTTGGGATAAAGCCCCAATATCTGGTCGGGTGGTAGCCCCTTAATAAGGTCCAAGACGGTAAGCTCATATTCCCCAATGCATATGTAATCTACCCCCTGATGGTGGAGAGCCTCGGGAAAAGCGGAGGCATGTTGCCCCACCAGGACAATCTTGGTGCCCAGTTCATCTTTCACCCTGAGGGCAAGGGCGAGGTCGTCCTTTATGGTGCGAGAGGAGGATTCCATTACCAGCCAATGGGGCTTCTCTTTGACGATAAGCTGGAGATAGCGTTCCAAGGAGAGCTTCTTCAGACACCCATCGAGAAACTTCACCTCTGCATCGGTTTCCCTTTTCAGCAGGGAAGAAAGATAAGCCAGTTCCCAGGGATAATAGGTAAACCAATCCACCTCATCCTCCACCCCCACTGACCACCGGCTGGGAGAATGGATGATATATTTCCCCTGGCTATCGATGCCGACTGAGTTGGCGATGACTATTTTTGTCAAGCTCTTCACCTTTTCCGGGCTGAGGTGCTACACCAAATTGATCCTTTGGCTAAAAGATATACCAGCTCCACTCCCGACAGGGGCGACAGAACTTCCCCCATATCCCCTCCTTGTGGAGTCTCCTTATGCGACATAGCTCCTCCCCATGCCATATATCCGAGAGGCTCTGGTGGCGGAGGTCCCCCACCACCCCCTTCCCATCCAGGTCGCGGCAACAGATGGTCACCTCGCCTGTCCAGTAGACCACCAGGTTCCGCCACAGCAAGGGGCAGGGATATCGGCGATAGGATGGAGGGTGAGAAGAGGGATTATTGACCATCCCGGCGAAGGTATCAAAGGGAGCAATATAGACCTCATCGACTTTCCCACTCCATAACCTTCGGTATTCCTCCAGTTCGTCTTCAGTCTCCTTCATATAAACGAACTGCAGGGTGATGCGAGGGAGGGTTCCTCTCCGCTCCTTTTTCCGCTCGATGAAATTGAGGATGTTTCCCTTCACCTCTTCAAAGTCAGCCCCCCGGCGGATTCTTTCGTAAGTCTGGGGGTTTACCCCATCAAAACTGATTATCATAGAATCAAGTCCTGAGTCAAGAAGTTCCTCCGCCAGCTCCCCCTTAAGCTCGGTGGCATTGGTGCTCAGGTGTACATTGCCCACCCCGACCGCCTTGGCATAGCGGACCATCTCCGGCAGTTTGGGATGGAGGAGGGGCTCGCCGAAGAGGTGAAGAGCCAGAACCTCCACCCTGTGGCGGGCGCACTCATCGGCTATGCGCTGGAAGAGACCGAAGTCCATATCCCCCACTGCTCGGCTCATCTTAGGACGGGGACACATCTGGCACCGCAGGTTGCATCGGTTGGTTTCTTCAACAATCACCACCGGGGGGAATCGATGGCTCCGCTTGTTCCTCCCCAGGATAATAGGACCACGCATCAGCCGGCTATAATGGAAGGCAGCCTCCCCTACTTTGTACAAAAGCCCTTTAATAGCCCCTTTGCTCATAAGGCGGAAAAAACCTTCTTGTAATAAGTCTGATAGATGACATCCCAGCGGTATTTAGTAACCGCCTCTTCCCTCCCCCGCTTCCCTAACTCCCTCCTCAACTCGGGTTTTTCGATTAGCCGCGTCAATTTGCAAGCCAGGTCATCAGGGTCCCCCGGCTTGAACAACAGACCGCTCACTCCATCCTTAACTATCTCCTTTAGCCCTCCGACATCCGAGACAACCAGGGGCTTAGCTGAAGCCATAGCCTCCAGAGCAACTATCCCTTGGGGTTCGGGCCAGATGGAGGGGACAACGCAGATGTCAGCCCCCCGGTATACCTCTGCCAGCTGAGAAGGAGTGAGCCAGCCAAGGGAGTGGATAAAACCATCAGGGAAGCGGCGATGGCTGGTCACCATCAAGCTTATTCTGAACCCCTGCCGGATTAGCTTACGGCAGGCAGACCTCAAGATGTGAAAGCCTTTGTAAGGGTCGTCCACCCCTCCTACCATGAGCAACCTCATCTCCCTTTGGCTGGGGCTGTCGTTCGCGGGGGCGAACAGCTCGGTGTCTACCCCCGAAGGAACAACCCAGACCCTGGGATTAAACTCTTCAATTCTTCCCTTAATAGAATGGTTGTACACTATAATCTGGTCAGCCCGCTGAATAGCTTCCACCACCACTTCCCGGAACCGAGGCAACACTGCCAGAGAAAGGAGGAACTCCTGACCAAAGACCCGGTTGTGGTGACGGAGAATCCACCACAGGGTGCACAGCTTGCATCCTGCTACGGAAAGGATAGAGTCTCTCAGATGGTCTCGCTGGCAAATTCTCCCCCAGCGGTGGAAATACCCCTTCCCCTTGGTGCAAAGAAGCTCATGGGCATACAGCCGCAGCACCAGGGGGTATCCCTGCAGAGCATGCACCAAGTAAGGCTTCAAATACCAGCCGTCAGCCAGAAAGACCACATCGGGGCGGAAGCTATCGACCTCCCTGCTAAACCTCCGGGGTGCCTCTCGCCAGTTGAAACTCCAGGGGGTGAACTCCACCCGACAGACCTGCAACGGGAAGCCGGGGGCGAGCTTGCAACGATTATAGGCTTTAGATTTAAAAGAGGGGATGAAGAGCCTCACTTCGTGCTCCTCCGCCAGCCGAGAGCCAATCTGCAGCACATCGGTGCTTGCCCCCCCGTGGGGGGGGAAGTTAATAACCAGGTCTATGAGGGCGATTTTAGCCATTTTACCTTCGTGTAGCACCTCGCCAAAGGTGACTAAAAGAGCGGGCAATCCCCCAGCTGACAACCACCAGAAGCATAAAGAGATAGCTGAAGGGTCCCTTCACCGTGGCGGCTGCCAAGCGTCTTAAGAAGAGAGCTACCCAATCGAGGAAGGTATATCTTATCCACCGCTCATCGTCAAACAGATAAATATACCTCTCTCCCCCGCCCACCAGCATAGCCACTGAGTAAAACTTCAACCCTCTCTGGGGCACTACCACTGCGGAATAGTTCTGGCGACGAAGCCCCTTAAGAAACCCTACCCTTCCCATCAGCCTGCTCAGTGGATTGGAGGACAGATTCCTGTAAATATGAACCTGCTCTACCTGAGGGTAGTCAAGAAGCTCTACCCTTCGCGGTTCAAAGGAGAGGACAAGGTCTATTTTGCTTCCAGGATACCGGTTGGTCACCCCTTTCAAAAATCGTTTCAGTTGTGAGCTCTCATTGAAAAAGGCGATAACAGAATTCTTTTCCCCCGAGCTGTTGAATGTGCTGTAATCAGGTATTCTCATCGGACTGTTCAGCTAAAGATGGAAGGATAAAAGGTGTCCACAATCTTGTCCCAATCGTATAGCTCTTCCGCCTTCTTCCTCCCTGCCTTCCCCATAGATTCCATCAGCTCCCTGTTCTGGCAGAGGGTTTCCAGCCTATCAGCCAGGGCTTTGTAGTCCATCGGCTCTACCAGAAACCCGGTCTTCCCTTCTTCCACAATCTCCTGCAGCCCCCCCACTCTGGAAGCCACCACCGGCAGACCGCAAGCCATCGCCTCCACCGCCACCATGCCGAAGGGCTCCTCCCATATGGAGGGGACCACTGCAATGTCCGCCTGAAGAAGCTCCTGGATCAGCTCCTCATGAGGGAGCCACCCCAAAGGCTTTATCCACGGCTCTTTAAAGGGAAGCTGGGTGGTAACCAGAAGCTGGAAGTCCACCCCCCTTTCCCGGAGAATCTTAGCCGCCTTGACCAGCACGGGGAGTCCTTTGCGGTGGTCGTTGGCTCTGCCGGAGAAGACTATCCTGACCTCCCCCGGGGAGGATGGCTTCTTCCGCTCATTGTAAGGGAACCTAGATATATCTACCCCGCCGGGAATGACTACCACCTCGGGAAAACAGCCATTCAACAGCTTTTTGATATTTTTGTTATAAACGATGGCTACCCGGCACCTCCTTAGAGCATCTATCACCCGGCGATAATAGCCCGGATAGAAGCTCTTGCCCACTAAAAACTCATGGCTCCAGAGGTCGTATCTCCCTGTTAGCAGGGGCTTTCTCATAGCATAGAGGGAGCAAAGGAGACACTGGATGGGGTGGGTCAGGTAGCTCCGGTTGCATTTCCTGTGGAAGCGGAAGTATTCGTAATATTTAAAGCAAAGAAGCTCATAGGTGTAAAAGCGGGCGATTATCGGGTAGTCCTTGAAGGCTTCGATCAGATAGGGTTTGAGGAAGGCGCTATCCCCTAAGAAAAGATAATCGGGCTTAAAATGGTCAACCTCCTGTCGGAAGCGCTGGGGCAAGTGCCGCCGATGGAAGGTGGTGGAGTTAAACCTTATCAGCTTGAAGGGGAAATTAAGCCCTTCCCCCTGGACCCTCCCTCGGGGCCAGATGTCGGTGAAATGGGGGACAAAAAGGTAGACCTGATGACCCCTCTGCTGTAGCCGGTTGAAAGTCTCCCTCAGGTCGGTACAGGCACCACCATGGGGGGGCCAGTGAAACATCAGGTCAACTACGGCAATCTTTGCCATGAATTGCTACTATCTCCGCTTGATATCGGACAGGAGATTTTTCTTGGTTATCCTGACAATGGATAGATAGTGCAAAATCTCCCTCTTGCGGGCGGGAGTAACCTTTACCACCTTCTCCTTTATTGGATAATCCGTATGGTATATAGCCGAGCGTATCAAACCGAGCTGGGCAAAGATGTAAACCGCATAGGCGGTCAGCCTTAAGCTCTTGGTCAGCGGGATGTTGAGGTATTCGGAAAGATGCAACGCTATCTGACGGACAGTAAGTCTTCCATCGCACTTCTTGAAAAAGGGGTAAATGAATCGCCAGACATCGTAGAGCTTGTTTGCCAACTCCTCCTGAGAGCTGTTGCCGGGAAAGACAGTCCAGAACCCGGTCCGCACGGCATCGAGAAAGATGAAATAATGCTCCTCATTTAGTTCCTGAACGGTGCGCAGCGGGATATCGTTCAGCAGGGAGTAAGGGATGGAGGTGATCTGATGATGGTATCGGTCCTCGGCATCCTCTATCAACTGGAGGCAAAGGTCATCAATCTCTTCGTAGAAACGGGTTCCCGGATAAGCAGTGGCAAACTGCCCGATATAAAGGGGATAAGGGAAGGGGTGGAAGTATTCAAACCACTTGTAGCCCTCCTGGGCACGGTCGAGGAACTCCTTCTGGAGGTAATAGCCGATTATGGTCTCCCCGGGGTTAAAAGCCATACAGGTATACAGGGGCTTAAGCCCCGCTGCCTTCAGATTCTTGATCACCTTGCGGCTAGCATCTATTGCCTGATTCTTATGGATATGAATGAAAGTATCCGGATTGGCGCTCTCCAGCCCTATCTCCACCCCAATACAGCCCGCCTCCCGCATCAGGGGAAGCAGGTCCCGACTGCGGTTGATATGCTCTGCCCGGTCAAGGCAGACCCACTGAATTCCCAGCTTCTCCTCGATGATAAGCTGGCAGAGCCCCCTCACATAGCGACGGTTGATGGTGAAGTTGTCATCCCAGAAGTGAAACTTCTTTATCCCGTAGCGGTCGATCACCATTTTCATCTCGTCAACTATGTTCCGGGCGGAGCGGAAGCGGACCTTCTTCTGCCACAAAATGGGCGAAACGCAGAAGGAGCAATCATAGGGACACCCCCGGGAGCCAACAATCGGCATCCGCTCCCCCCCTACTACATGGAGGGGCATTTTGTATTCTTCAATAGGGAGGAGGTGATAGGCGGGGAAGGGAAATTCGTCAATGTTCTTGACCAAGGGTCGGGGAGGATTGGCAACCATTCTACCATTCTCCTTATAGGCAATTCCCGCTATGTTCTTTATCGACTTACCCTGATGGAGAGCCTCCACCAGCTCGTGGAAGCTCTTCTCCCCTTCAAACCGGACACAGTAGTCGGCGGTCTTCAGGGCATCCTCGGGCTTTAGGGTGGAATGGACACCTCCATGGATGATTATGGTCTGGGGTCTCATCGATTTGATGGCGCGGCTGAGGTTCTCGGCAAACTGAGCCTGCACGGTCCAGTAGGAGATTCCCACTATGTCCCATTTGTCCCTGGTTATAGCCTTTACTATTTGATGGTAGGTCAGGCTCTGGCATTGGGCATCGAGGATACCCACATTGACCTCCGGCATTTCCTTCAGCAGGTAGGAGGCAAGGTAGGTAATTCCAAGGGGGATGATACGCTTGTGGCGGCGGTTTGCCGGCAGGGGAAGCTGGAGCAAAAGGACGCTGTATCGGGAATCGTTCTCCCCCGGGTACTGCATCTTCAAAATCGGCTCCCTATCCTCAAGGAGTAGGTCTCGGAGCACAGCAGTCTCGGGGATGTTCAGCATCCGTAACACCGTTCTCCTCAGCCAGTAGCCAAAGGAGGTATCCCTTATCCTCTTCCATTGAGTAGTTTGCTTAGCCCACTCAATCAACCTGACTGCTCCCTTCTTACTCATTCTCCTCTCTCCTTACTAATATAACATCTCCCTCTGGATGGCTATTTAATGTAGCCGAGGGCTTTCAATCTCCCTTTAAGCTCCTCATCCACCTCCGACAGAATGGGCTTCTTCCCGGTTGTCCAAAAGGAGGCCCCGTAAGAGCCGACATAAACAATAGGATGCTGGCGGATAAGCGAAGGCTCCACAATCTCGGTCAGGACATCACCATCCATATCCTTCCCCGCAGGCAACCCTAATAGGTAGAGGATGGTAGGAGCAACATCGTAGATGCTCGCCTGCTGGATGGGATGGTCTTTCAAAATCCCCTTCCCCCAGGCGATAATCACCCCCTCCTCCCGGGCATAATGCTCCCCACTCATCCCCCGGGAGAATATGAAATTGCGGCACGCCCATGGCTGGGCAGAGATCTGGAGGGAGTCGTTAACAGCGACCCGATTGTTGAAAACTACCGTCAGGTCAGCCTCCATCCCCTTGCCCCCCGCTGTTAAGCGGCTCAACACCTTTTTAAATAGTCTCTTCCCACTGGTAGTAGTCAGTTGCTCCAGCCGGCGGGCAACCTCCTCCAGGGTCTTCTCATAGTCTGTCGGTGCCACTACCCCCTGGGGCTCTCTACCCTTAAGGTTCACATAAAGCCTCCGATTATAATCCCAGGGGGTGGAGGAGTCGTAGACCAGGGTCTCTGCCCAGTTTATTGGACGGTGGTCGCTAAAAAAATATTCCTCTTCGGCAGAAATCTTGCTCCAATCGACCTCTTCCGAGGCGTGAACCAGCAAACCCATCTCTTCCAGTAGCAGATTAAGGTCGAGCGCCTTGGGGTCGCTGGCATCGGGTCCAAAGCCGTGGTCCGAAAGGATGAAGAGCACAGTCTTATCATCCATTAAGCTTATAAAATCTCCAATAACGCCGTCCATCCAGCTATAATAATTGGTGATTATTTCCCCAAACCTCTTTTTCTCCTGGAGTGAGAGGTGAAAATTCACCTCCAACGAGCGGGGGTAAAGGAACTTCCAGAAGTAGTGAGAGGAGACGTCGGTCCCCTTAAAATAGACGGCGAAGAGATCGGGCTGGAACTCTTTATAAAGGGACAGCCCGATGGAATAGGCATTGGCATCCTCCCTGAAATGGCTCCTCAAGAAGTGGAGGCGATAGTTGTCGCGGTACTCGATGGAATGACGGGACAATTCCCTGAAGTTAGGGTCGAGCTGGAAGGAAGCAATCTGGCGGAACATCCCATCGACCGTCTCCTCGGATAAAAGGCTGAGCTTCCCTCCCAGCTCGGGGGGATAGACAGTCCCCTTTATTCGGTAGGCGAACCTCTGGGAGACTACAAAACCCCGCACTTCCTCGGCAGGCCAGGTCGCCCACCAGTTCACCACCCCCACCCTTTTCCCGCTCCACTGCGAGATGATATTCCACAAGGCAGGCACTCCCCTCAGGTTGCTGCTGATAAGGTTGCTGGCAGAAGAACCCTCCTCCTTTACGATGAAGTCCTGAATTCTATGCTTAGCTCTTCTCATGCCGGTAGCTATGGAGGTCCATATAGCAGGGGAGAGGCAAGGGGTTTGGGAGATAAGCTTCCCATAAGCCCCCTCATCCATTAACCTGCTTATGTTGGGCAACCCTCCCTGATTTACCATAGGGAGGATGACATCCCAGGTAATGCCATCTACCCCAATGAGTGCCACCTTCAGGTCGCTTCGGGAAGCCATTGCCGGCACATCTCTCAAGGGGACCACTTCCTCCAGCTCCGGTGAAGGTGCTTTCTTGGCACTTATAAGGCTGAGCAGGTGGAAGGCAATCACCAACCCGATAAGAATGGCTACCTTTTTTCCCTCGTCCCTTTTATCCATTCCCTTGGAAGCCTTCCTGGTAAAGCCGTTTTTATTCTGCTTCGATTATTATTCTCCCCTTAAAAATGGGATACCTCCCCCTCTGGTAGATGGTAGCATCGGGGTTGTTGACCTGAAGGAACTGCAATACCCTGGAGTTGTTGACAAAATCGGTGTTCAGAGCCGAAGGGAGAAACCTTTTATACTCATCATCCATCACCATGGTGATCCCCGGCAACTGGAGAGAGTCCCTTCTAATCCCCTTCACCCCCACCCTGTTTCCAGCCTTGCTGAGATGGTTGAGCTGAATCCACTCCACCTCGCCCGGGTCGATTGGGGAAAACTTGCCCTCTTCGCAGGGGGTGAACCACTCCAAGTAGCCATCCTGCAAAAGGAGGCTCAAGTGAAACTCCTTAATGCTGGCCTCCTCCAGACACTCCATCTCCACCTCCCAGTAGATGGTCCGGTGGTCCTCAATCTTCAGCCTCCAGTGTTGCACTAAAGGAAGCCGCCGCCACTTCCCCCTGACGATGATCTCGTTGGGGGGTGAGGGCTCCTTATTCCATATAGCCTGAGTAGAATCGTGCCATATATCGTAGGAAAAAATAGAGGAGTACAAGCCTGCTGCCCGGGTCAGCTCCCTGTCGTCCAAATAGAGGCTGGTCCGCCCGTTATGAAAGACCAGGCTCAGGGGCTTCGCCTCAGCAACCGCAATCCCCCTTTGCTGGCTTAGGGTGAGAAAGTATCGTTGGATGACCTCCCTGGAGCCCCCTCTCTCTATGAGCCTCCCCCTATGGACGAGAAGGACCCGGTCGCAGAGCCGGCGCACCGCATTCATATCGTGGGAGACGAACACTAGGGTCACCCCCTTCCGTTTCAGCTCCTCAATCTTCTCATAGCACTTCCCCTGAAAAGACTCATCCCCCACCGCCAAGACCTCGTCAACCAGCAAGACATCACAATCCACATGGGCAGCAATGGCAAAGCCCAGCCTTACCTTCATCCCGGAGGAGTAATTCTTAAGAGGGGTATCAATAAACCTTTCCAGCCCGGAAAATTCGACGATCTGATGGTAAACCCTGTTAATTTTCTCCCGGGAGATACCCAGCAGGGAGCCGTTGAGATAGATGTTCTCCCTGCCAGTCAGCTCCTCATGGAAGCCTGCCCCCAGCTCCAGCAGAGCGGATACCATCCCTCTGACCTTTACCTCCCCTTCATCTGGCTGGTAGATTCCTGCCAGTATCTTCAACAGGGTGGTCTTCCCCGAACCGTTTTCCCCTATTATACCCAGGGTCTCCCCCTTCTCCACCTGGAAGTTCACCCCCCGCAACGCCCAGAAGTCTTGATAGCGGTATCTCCCCCTGATGAGGTTGAACAGAGACTCCTTCAAAGTAGCCTCCCTCTCCTGCTGGAGGCGGAATACTATCCCCACATCTCTCAGCTCGATCGCCCTCTGCATCTTATCAACCTCTTAACTTTACACCCGCTTTACCATCACATTTTCCCGGCGATGGAAGAAAACAAACCCACCCACCATAATCACCAGAGACATAACTACCGCTATAAAGATGAACCTCAGTGGGGGGAGGGGGAGGTTCATAATCACCTTGCGATATATGGATACCAAAACCGCCATAGGATTCAACAGATAGATGCTCAAAAAACGCTGGGGAACCATCTCGAGCGGATAAAATATAGGAGTAGCATAAAACAAAAGACTGAGGACAAACTTCAGCAAGAAGGCTATATCGTTGAAAAAAACATTCAGGTGAGCGACAAAAAGGGAGAGCCCCCCGATTAACAGCACCTGCACCATTATCACTGCTGGCAGCCACAACAGCCCCCAGCTGAGCTTGACACGGAGGATGAGAATCAGAGGAACAAATACCAGCAAGCTCAGGCAGAAGTTTATTAGATTGGATAATATAGCAGAGAGAGGGAAAATCTCCCTGGGGAAGTAGACCTTCTTTATCAGATTGCTGTTCCCTGAGATGGATACCACTGCCCCTAGCAGCGAGGACTGGAAAAAACCCCAAGGCAAAAGGGCTGTCAGGAGGAAAACAGGATAATTCTCCACCTGAAGGCGGACAATAAAGGAGAAGACGACGATAAACAGCAGGGCAGTGAGCAAGGGGTCCAGTAACGACCACAAATACCCCAGCACAGAGTTCTTGTATTTAACCTTAAGGTCTCTTATGACCAGGTTCTTGATTAACTCTTTGTATCGGACAATCTCTTTAATCTTGACTATCAATTCCTATCTCGCACCCTTACCAGAAGACCGCTTCCCCTCAGCCTTCCTCTTCCCTTTGGGAAAAACAGGTTCTAATTACACACTCATTCACTAACAACTTAAAGTAAACTACAAGCTTCTCCCTTGTTAAAAACCTCTGAAATTTTTAGAAATTATAACATAATAGCGATAAATTTACAATCCCCCTGTCTCACCTTCTCCTAATACCAGCCCCCTATCTCTTAACTCCTGAGCCGCCATATCGAACCTATCGCTCGCCCCCACCCTTTTGGACCACTCGATAAGCTCCTTCATTCCATCCTCAAAGCTCACTTTCGGTTGAAACCCTAATAATCGCTTGATCTTGCTAATATCGGAAAAGCAATGCCTTATGTCCCCTTTCCGGTATCTGTTTGCAATCTGTGGGGTTATGGTTTTTCCGTAGAGCCTGAGCAGCACCGCCGCCACCTCCTTTATCCCTACCGCTTCTCCGGTTCCTACATTAAAGACCTGAAAGTCCGCTTCTTCCTTTTCCAGAGCAAGCATATGAGCCTGCACAACATCGTGAATCGAGACGAAGTCCCGGCTCTGGCTTCCATCCTCATAGATTACAGGCGCCCGGTCGTTCTTAATCCGGCTGAGGAAGATGGCGCATACCCCAGTATAAGGGTTGGAGAGAGACTGCCGGGGACCGTAGGCATTGAAGTATCGCAGAGCTACCGTCGGAATCCGATAAGTCAGCCCCACATTCATCATCATCTCCTCTTGAGCCTTTTTGGTGATGGCGTAGATGGAGCTACACCTCGTCTCGGCTTTCTCATCAGTGGGGATGGGCTCCAGCACCTCTCCGCAGAGGGGGCAGTGAAGCTCCCAATCCCCTTTGCGCATCTGGGAATCTTCCCGAACCCTGGGGGTTACCTCCCCGCACTGCCGACATCGACATCGTCCCTCCCCGTAGATGCTCATAGAGGAGGCTATTATCATCCTCTCTACTTTCTGGGGGTTGGCAGCCACTGCATTCAGCAGATTCCCTGTCCCCCCCAGGTTGACATCCACATAATGCTTAACCAGATACTGGGATTGCCCCACTCCTACCGCCGCTGCATGGTGAGAGACCACCTGCACCCCTTCCAAGGCTGAGCTCAACCGCTGATAATCCCTGATGTCCCCTCTTATAAACTCAACCTCCCGTGGAAGATAGGGAGGAATTATCCTCTCGGGGTGGACCTGGGGGTCGAGGCTATCGTAAACCCTCACCTCATATCCCCTTCTCAGGAGCTCTTCCACCAAAAAGGAACCTATAAAGCCCGCTCCACCGGTGACTAACACCCTCTTCCCCATAATCGCCACCTAATATTTTATTGTTGACGAACTGTAACCTGGCTACTATTAAGTTTATATTTCAGAAAACGTAAATAGTCCCAAGGCTCCGGGTCGTCAGGGTTAATTTTCGGAATCTTCTCCATCTCCAAGACCATCTCCCGGGATTTCCCCTCCAGGAAGTAGAGCTGTCCCCGGAGGTTGTAGGTAGTCGCCTGGTAAAACCTCTCCAGGGTCCTCAGCACCTCCTTCCTCTCCTGGTCGTTATTGCCATAGTTGATCAGGTAGGGGAGCACCGGCACCCGCTGGTTGATGAGCGCCCTGAAGTTCCAGCACCAGCTCCCTTCCCGGCTAATAACCTTGCTGGCTAAATACTCAATAGCGGGATAATCGTCAGTGTGCAGGGGACCCTCCCCAGCATACCGCCTGACCTCTTCCTCCCCCATTACAAAGTAATCGAACAGATGAAACACTCCCTTCACCCCTACTTCTTGGAGGTCGCGCCTCACCTCCTTCTCATCCCATCCCTTTTGCAGAGCCTCAAAGTCCATCTTCCCCCCTTCCATCCTCCCGACAACGATGGTAAAGGGGTTGATGGTGGAGTTAATATACCAGACGGTGGTGTGCGGAAAAACCGACTGAAAGGTCCGCAACAGCATCTTGAAGTTCTCCTCCGAGAGGCTGTATAGAGGGAGCCACTGAGAGACTATCCCCCCGGGATTGAGTCTCCTTCGGCACAGCAGGTAGTAGTCCCGGGTGTAAAGGCTCCCATTGCCGGCATAGCGGGGATGGATGGAGTCGGACAGGATGATATCGTATTTCTCCTTTGTCGCCAGCAAGAAGTTCCTCCCATCATTAATGCTAAGCTCAACCCTGCCATCATAAAGTACCCCGTGGTTGACCCCCTCAAAGTAATCGGCTGCCGATTGCACCACTCCGGGGCTAATCTCCGCAATGCATATCTCTTCCACCGGATGGGTGGAGACCGACCAGGCGGTTCCCCCACTGCCCAACCCTATGTGAAGGACTCTCCTTGGATCCGGGTGCAGTAGCAGGGGAAGGTGTCCCTGTATCTTCTGGATTGATAGCAGGTCGGGCGAGGTGCCCGCCACATTGACCCCATTGACGCTCATTGATAACCAATCCCCACGGAAATCGTGCATTTTCTCCACCGATACGGTCGCCGTAACATCCTCCCTGAAGGAGATGACCCTCTTATGGCTCTCGGTAGTGAAGACTCCAGCGGAGAGAACCACCACATTGGGGGGGGCAAAAAAGATGATAGCCCGTGAGGAATAAGCCAAGAAGACTTGCCCCCACCAGACATCTCTGCCACAGTCGCCGTGAGCTGTCAGCTAATATCAGATAAACCCCAATTCCCACATTAGCCAGTCCTACCGCTACCATTCCCCTCTGTATCCCCAGCCGGGGTATGAGGAGAAAGCCCGCCAGTAGTGAGCCTCCTATACACCCCGCTGTATTGGCTGAATAGAGGTTGCCTATGTTCTTCCCCACCCATCGGTTCCACCTGGCATAAATCTTAACCCCCAGGGGGAAAGCAGCCCCCATAAGGAGGGTGGGAACCAGCAGGATGTTTGCCACCCCTAAGGAGGAAATAGCAACACCCTTCCAGTAAGAAGGTCTCCCGAACAAAACCCCCAGCTTTTCCATTAGCCCCGGCAGGCGGTTAAATTGAGCGATCTGGAGTATGAGATAGAATCCTATGACAAGCTCCAGGGAAGCCAACAGGTAATTCAATTTTTTTATCTTATCGATCACCAACCCGACCAGAAAACTACCCAGAGTCAACCCCAGCAGAAAGATGCTCAGCAGGGTGGCGACCGCATAAACGGTGTTGCCAAAGGTGAGGGTCAGCATCTTCAACCAAATGACCTGATAGAGCAAGGCGGTGAAGCCGGAGAGGAAAAACAGAAGCATCGGCAAGGTCCGGGCACCCCCCGACAGGTGCCGAGCTTCTGGAACTGCCCCTTTCCCCTCGAGCTTCCTGTCCCTAATCATCTGTTCCTATCTCCAATTCTCCGGTATCCTCAAAAGCTCCCTCAGATAAGAGCTATCCCCCATCGGATAGTCCCGAAATCTGGTGGCTAAACTCTGCCCTATCTCCTCTTCCGTTTGAGCTTCTTCCAAGCGGTTAGCTTCCTTATAGAACTCCCATAGGGAGTGGTGCGCCCAGATGAAGTTGGGCTCCATTTCAACTGCTCTTTTAAGATACTCCTCTGCCCGCTTGCTTTCCCCCCTCGCCCGATAGAAACTTGCCAAATCATAACAGAGCAGAGGGTCGCGGGGACGAAGCTTGAACCCTGCAAGAAGACTCTCCTCTATTACCTCAAATGCCTCCTCCCCCCCCACCCCTCTGGCTGCC
>Ga0209979_1003353_pt1 | contig 14215 bp, 11 predicted proteins | sample AnhtaG_FD_183114 | JGI IMG/M metagenome (GOLD analysis project Ga0209979, IMG submission 183114) | Deep subsurface microbial communities from Anholt, Denmark to uncover new lineages of life (NeLLi) - Anholt_01485 metaG (SPAdes) (version 2) | ecosystem: Environmental > Aquatic > Marine > Oceanic...
CTTTGCCAAGTCTAATGAAGCCTGGATTGGACTGCCCACAGCTTATACAGCGCTAAAGCCTGAGGGCGGGGATATCGTCGTCATCGGCAATACTCCCGAAGGACAGGTAACCCACTATCTGTTAGGTCCTTTCGGTGAGACAATTTGGGGGCCACTGCGACGGGAGCGGAAAATTCCCCCGCAGGTTAATCGTTTAATTGTCTACACCGAATATCCCAACCTGGCGAGCCGAGCCTGGTTCGGAACCACAGATAAGACTCTTTTCCTAAATAAATGGGATGATGTGCTTCAAGTCCTTCAAGCAGCCAATGGAAAAGATGCCAAAATTGCAGTATACCCCAATGCTGAGATTCAGTATTGCCAGTGATATAATAAGGAGAAAGCAATGGGCCATATTGTGAACCATGACCATAAGTACCGCTTGCTGCAACAGCGACTAGACCGCAATGTTACTGGTGCTCCCGAATCTCCCACCCTTATCAAGATCCTGAAACTCCTTTTCTCACCAGAAGAAGCAGAGCTGGCCAGACGGATTCCCAGCCAACCCACCCCCCTAGATACCCTATCAAGCAAGCTGGTCATTCCTCTGGATAAACTGGGCGATAAGATGACCGAGATGGCACAACGTGGGTTGGTGGTCGACTTGGAGCACGATGGACAGCGCTATTTCTCGCTCTCGCCGGTAGTTATCGGCTTCTTCGAGTTTACCTTTATGCGTGCGCGCGATGACCTGCCGATGGCTGAGCTGGCCCGTCTCTTTGAGGAATACTTTAACGAGAACGACCGCTTCACACACTCGGTCTTTCAAGGTCAGACGCAAGTCGGTCGCAGACTCGTCCGTGAGGAGGCGCTTCCAGAGGGAGACCACATTGAAATCCTCGACTGGGAACGGGCGAGCCACATCATAGAGACAGCGTCGCCAATAGGCGTCTCGCTCTGTCCCTGCCGCCATGAACTAAGCCACCTGGGAAAAGCTTGTGACAAACCACAACTAGTCTGCCTTTCGCTCAACTATGCTGCTGATACATTGATACGAAACGGCATAGCCAAACCTATCGCCACCGGGGAGGCAATGCGTATCTTAGAACAGTGCAAGGAAGCTGGTCTAGCCCAGACCGGCGACAACGTGCAGCGCAAGGTAAGCTACATCTGCAACTGCTGTGGCTGCTGCTGTGGGATGGTCCAAGCCATCAAGACCTACAACATCCGTAACGCCATCGTTACCTCCAACTGGCTCATGGAAGTCGACCTGTCCAAGTGCAACGGTTGCGGCAAGTGCATCAAGGCATGTCCAACGGAGGCCATCGAGATAGTTGAAGAGAAGGAAGCAGTAAAGAAACAGCGGTGGGCAGTACGCGACGAGACCCTCTGCCTGGGATGCGGGGTCTGCTACTCATCCTGTAAGTTCGGTGGGATAACCATGAAACCGCGTGCCCAGAGGGTTCTCACTCCGGAGACCGTTTTTGACCGTGAAGTGTTGATGGCAATCGAGAGAGGCAAGCTGGCTGACCTCATCTTCCCCGAACGGGAAAGGCTAAGTCACCGGGCACTGGGGCGAATCGTGGCTGTTTTGGAAAAATCTCCCCCTTTCAAGGCGACGATGGCGATCAAGCCACTGCGGTCAGCTTTCCTGAGCACAATGGTCAAAGGGGCAAAGAAACAGTTAGGCGAAATAAGCGAGGTCCTTGGATAAAGTTAATAGCGCCAATAAACTACCAGGGAGTTTCCTTCTCCTTCAGGGTCTCAATGAGAGCATCGATGGTGATTGCGGCCAGGGTCAGGGTTTGAAAATTTCCGCCGGCACTCAACCGTGTTGCCAGTTTGGCCATGATTTCATTACTGGGGGCTTCGAGTATGTTAATGAAGTCATACTGACCTAAAAGGGCATACTGATCCAGAATCTTGACCCCCATAAATTCCACTTCTTTATTAATTTCCCTGATCATCTCTGGATTTTCTTGAAGGGCATTCCTTCCTTTGTCAGTCAGGGTGGTGAGCATAAGATAGATAGACATCACTACCTCCTTTTAATCGGAATCTTTAACCGTATTATGTAGGTATGACTTACCTTTTTGTCAATATGAACGCAAGAGATTTTTGCAACCTATCCCCCGACTCCCCAATTAGGATATTTGGTGACCTCACCCCCTGTGTCCCCCTCTCCTTGATAAGGAGAGGGGGATTCATTGCGGAAGAGGGGCTGACGCCCCTCTTAAACACTCCCACATTATTAATGCAGAGCAAGAGGTCAATAAACAATTTTTGGTAAGCCTGTCCTTTGTTTTCTCTGCATTTGTCGGATAGGCGAGTTATGGTATAATGCAACGAAAATGCTAAAATTATTATCTGGAAATGAGGCTCTCGCCTTGGGAGCCTACCACGCTGGTGTAAAAGTAGCCGCCGCCTATCCCGGAACCCCAAGCACGGAAATACTTGAATCCATAGCCCGCTTTGACGATATCCACGCCGAATGGTCAACGAATGAGAAGGTAGCTATGGAGGTGGCGCTGGGGGCAGCCTATGCCGGGGTTCGTGCCATGGCATCCATGAAACAAGTGGGGCTGAACGTAGCCAGCGACCCCTTTATGGCAGCCTCGACAACCGGAATCAATGCCGGAATGGTTGTGGTCAGCGCCGATGACCCGGGAGCGCACAGCTCTCAGGGTGAGCAAGATAATCGTCACTATGCCAAACTCGCCAAAGTGCCCATGCTGGAACCCAGCGATAGCCAAGAAGCCTACGAATTCATGGCCCACGCCTTTGACCTTAGTGAAAGGTTCGATACCCCGGTGCTGGTACGCACCACAACTCGTATCGCCCACTCCAAGTCAGTAGTAAAGGTGAGCCGGAGCCGTTCTGTGCCAACGAGTCAACCGGGCTTCCAACATGATGCGACAAAATATGTCATGCTGCCAGTTCATGCCCGACTCAGGCATCCACTAATGGAAGAGCGCCTGGTCAAGTTGTCCGCCTATGCTGAGACCTTTCCGCTTAATCAGATACTCTGGGGAGAACGCCATCTTGGCGTGATGACCAGTGGGGTCGCCTACCAGTATGCTAGAGAGGTCTTCCCCAAGGTCTCCTTCCTTAAGCTGGGTATGACCTATCCCCTCCCCCAGAATTTACTCCGCCATTTCGCGTCTCAGGTAGAACGGCTGATAGTTATCGAGGAACTCGACCCATTTCTCCAGGAAAATATTCAGGCGATGGGGATAAAGGTTACCGGGAAGGAATTCATCCCCAGGTTGGGCGAGCTAAATCCGGATATTGTCGAAGAAACCAGCCGTAGCGCTGGGTTACTGGCCGGCTCTTCACCTCGACAAGTAGAGACCGCCGCAGAACTACCGGGGCGTCCTCCTCTTCTATGTCCGGGCTGTCCCCATACCGGCATATTCTTTGTTCTCAGCAGCATCGGACAACGCGCCAAATTAGCCAAAGCTAAAGATAAGACACCAAAAGAATCAAAATTAATCATCACCGGCGATATTGGCTGTTATACCCTGGGTGCTTACCCGCCACTTCTGGCCATGGACACCTGCGCCTGTATGGGTGCCAGTATCGGTCAGGCATTAGGTATGGAAAAGGCCGGTGTCAGCAACAAAGTGGTAGCAGTTATCGGTGATTCCACCTTCCTGCATTCCGGCATCACCGGCCTGGTAAACGCCGTCTATAACCAGGGACAAATAACGATTATAATACTCGATAACGGCACCACCGCCATGACCGGCCACCAGGAACACCCGGCCACTGGTGTTTCCGCACAGGGCAAAGAGACCAAAAAAGTAGAACTGGAGCAACTGGTTCAGGGTATCGGGGTTAACGATGTCAAGGTGGTTGATGCTTTCGCTCTGAAAGCGCTCAGAACCAGTGTCAGGAGTTCTCTAAGCAATCCTGAACTCTCCGTTATTATCGTCCGGGGTGCCTGCTCGGTGCGGGTGCCGAAGCGCGGTGAGCCGAGAGCCATCGATGCTGAGAGGTGCAACCTTTGCGATGCCTGCCTCCTGCTTGGCTGCTCGGCGATTCAAAGAGAAAACGAGCAGATTTACATTGACACCGCCCTGTGCGTGGGTGATGCCTGCACCGTTTGTCAGCAACTTTGCCCCCGGCAGGCAATAGTTCCTCAGTCTGAGATTGTGAGTAAGGAAGCAAAATGAAGAAACTGGACCTGCTGGTTACCGGAGCCGGAGGTCAGGGGATTATCCTGGCCAGCGACATAATTGGCGAGACAGCCATAGCCGCCGGCTACGATGTCAAGAAAACAGATACCCTAGGCATGGCACAGCGTGGGGGCAGCGTTATCAGTAATGTGCGGATAGCCCGTCAGGTCTGGTCTCCCTTAATCAAGAAAGGTGAGGTCGACATATTGCTCGCCCTGGAGAAGTTGGAAGCGGCCAGGTGGGCATATTATCTCCGATCGGGAGGGATAGCCATCGTCAATAATCAGGCCCTACCGCCGCTGTCCGTCAGTCTAGGTAACGCGCGGTACCCCAGTGATGAAGAGATAGCCAATATTCTAAAAAAGCGGACAGACCGTGTCTTTTTTATCGATGGCACCCGCCGGGCCAGAGAGCTAGGTAACATCAGGACGCTCAACATATTTATGCTGGGGTGTGCCTCACTTTTTACGCCTTTTAAAGTCCAGGCCTGGAAGGATAGCATCTCTCAGCGCTTACCAGCCAGCATCCGGCAAATCAACATCACCGCCTTCGACCGCGGCAGAAAGGAAATGCAAGGTGCCCGTCTCTGAAAAGGTTCGGAAAAGTATGGCCTCAGGCTCCTGGATTCGGCGAATGTTTGAGGAGGGGGCCATTCTTAAACAGCGCTATGGTGAGGAGAATGTCTTCGATCTTTCTCTGGGCAACCCGATAATGGAACCTCCCGCTGAGTTTCATCAAGAGCTGAGGAAGCTAGCAGAGCGCCCCCTACCGGGAATGCACCGATACATGAGTAATGCCGGTTATGCTGAGACAAGGGTAGCCGTGGCGGAGCAACTTTCGCTGGAGACCGGCATCAAGTTCACGATGAATGATATTATCATGACCTGCGGAGCGGCGGGGGCACTAAATGTGGTGTTGAAGACAATACTCAACCAAGGGGATGAGGTCATCATCTTTGCGCCCTTCTTCGCCGAATATGTCCATTACATTGACAATCATTACGGGGTGGCCAGAATTCTCCCGACTGATGAGCAATTCGCCCCCAGACCAGATGCTCTAGAAAATGCCATTAATGAGAAGACCAGAGCGGTTATCATAAACTCCCCCAACAACCCATCTGGCGCCGTTTATAGCAAGGAGCGATTGCACGTTTTAGGGGAGGTACTCCGTAAAAAGGAGAGCCAATACGGGACACAGATCTTACTCATTAGCGATGAGGCCTACCGCAAGATTATCTATGATGGCTTAAAATACCCCTTCCCCGTGCACCACCACACTCAGAGTATCATTACCACTTCCCACTCCAAAGATTTAGCCCTACCCGGTGAGCGGATTGGCTACATCGCTGTACACCCTGAATGCCGCCAAAGAGAAGAATTGGTGAATGGTTTCATTCATGTCAACCGGACGCTGGGATTCGTCAATGCCTCAGCCCTGATGCAACACATTGTATGCCATTTGCAAGCGGTTACTGTCTCGGTGGCCGAATACCAGCAAAAAAGGAATTTCCTATATCAAAACCTTACCGAGATGGGCTATTCGGTAGTCAAACCACAAGGGGCTTTCTACATGTTTCCCAAATCGCCACTGGAAGATGACATTGCCTTCGTCAGGGAGCTACAGCAATTGAAAGTTCTAACCGTGCCCGGAAGTGGCTTCGGGACACCCGGCTATTTCCGCATCGCCTACTGCATTGAGGACAGTGTGCTGGAAGGCTCCCTGGATGGTTTGCGCAAGGCAGCCCAAAAATTCGGCCTAGGTTAGTACCCCACGGAAAGCGCTGGAAACGGAGGAATCCAAAATGTCAGGACAGGATAAAGAAACAACTGAAGCTATGGCAGAACTGAGAGCCAGCGCCGAGGAAGAGCCCATCGCTTCTTTCTTGAAAATGCGGCTGCTAGAGCTTTCCCCGGGCTATGCCAAGATAAGAATTAAAGTCATTCCCGAACACCAGAACTTTAATGGGCTGACTTTTGGCGGCATCGTGATGGCGGTGGCAGACCAGGCCTTTGCCTATACCGTCAATTCCATTAACCGTCCCAGTATTGCTTCCCAGTTCAACATGCATTTTATCGCTGCAGCCAAAGTAGGTGATGAGCTTATTGCCGAGGGCAGAGTGGTGAAAAGCGGCCGGCGAGTCAGTATCGCTGAGATGACGGTGACCAACCAAGAAGGAAAGCTCATCGCCAAGGCCACCGGGACAACGATTCCCGTAGGCTAAATTGATGTTGACCTCACCCTCTTTATGATTTTCTTACTAATCCCATCCCCCTTTATCCCCCTTCCCCTTGAGGGGAAGGGGGAATGGTATGTGAGAGAGGCTTCGCCTCTCTTTGACTCTCCTTATCTGGGTTAACAAAGTGGGGTGTTTAAGAGGGGCGCCAGCCCCTCTTTCGAATATTCTTCCCCCTCTCCTTATCAAGGAGAGGGGGACAAAGGGGGTGAGGTCACCATATATCCTAAAGGGAAGGAGGTCAGGGGGATAGGTTAAATAATCTCTTGCACTGAATATTGACAGATTGATTTTTCTTATGGTAAACTATGTTTTTATTAGTAAAGCTTAAGTGAACCTAGAGCAATGAACAATACTCATCACCGACTGGAGAGAACAAAATTCATCTTTACCGTGCGCACCTCGGTGCGCTTGGGGGGGATGTTAATATGCATATTTAGCTGAGTATATATTTAACTGAGTAATCTATTATAGAGTACCTCCCAAGTGGGAGGTATTATTGTACCAGGGGACAAAATATAACAAATATGTTTGAGGGCAATAAAGCAAAATAGAGGTTAATGTGATGCCGATGGACAGCCAGGATACAATTCCTAAACTCATTCTACGCAACTACAAAAAGTGGGGCCAGCGGTCAGCTATGTGCATGAAAAACTTCGGCGTCTGGCAGAGGTATAGCTGGTCAGAATACTACGAAAAGGTAAAATACTTTTCCCTGGGGCTGATAAGTCTTGGGCTGGAACCAGGCGACGTGGTTTGCATTATCGGAGATAATGAACCGGAATGGTTTTGGGGAGAGTTTGCCACTCAAGCCGCTGGCGGTATTGTGACCGGAATATTCGTTGACTCTATTCCGTCTGAGGTGAAATATATTGCCGAGCATTCGGGCGCCAAGTTCGCCATCGTCAATGACCAAGAGCAAACTGATAAATTCCTTGAAATTATGGACGAACTACCTTCGCTAAAGAAGGTCATTTACTGGGACCCCAAGGGGCTGAGGAATTACGATGACCCGATACTTACTTCCTTTACTGAGGTAATCAAGCTAGGTAGAGAATACGAGCAAACACACCCTGGTTTGTTTGAACAAGACGTGGAGAAGGGCAAGGGGAGTAACACCGCTTTCATTTATTATACTTCAGGAACTACCGGCTTGCCCAAGGGAGCGATGCTTACTCACCAAGCCTTGATTAACACCGCCCATGCGTTTGCTGACCGCTACCCACTAAATGAAACCGATGACTTGATTTCAAACTTCCCGGCAGCCTGGGTGGGAGATAGCTTTTTCGCCACCATCCCTCACCTACTCAGCGGGGCAAGGCTAAACTTTCCCGAGGAACCAGAAACCGTCGCTGAGGATACCCGAGAAGTTGGACCCAACTTTGTAATCTACGGACCCCGACAATGGGAGAGTCTAGTCAGTGATATTCAGGTAAAGATGTTCGATGCCCACCCAGTAAAGCGCTTCTTCTATCACCTATTCCTGCCAGTAGGTTACAAAATCTCGGATATTTACTTCCAGGGTAAAAAGCCAAACCTGTTCTGGCGGGTTCTTTACAGAATTGCCTATCTATTTTTATTCAGGGCCTTGAAAGACCAGCTAGGATTAAACAAGGTCAGATTTGCTGTCACCGGAAGCTCTGTATTGAGCCTGGATACCTTTCGACTAATCCACGCGATAGGCATTGAGTTGAGACAGAATTACGGTAGCACCGAAGCTGGCCTTATTTCTTCTCACGGTAAGGGGGAAATCAAATTTGAGAGCGTGGGACGGCCGGCAATCGGTACCGAAGTCAGGATAACTGATGAGGGAGAACTCCTGGTTAGAAATAATTCTCTGTTTAATGGTTACCATAAGGATTCCGCAAAAACCACGGAAACTTTAGTGGATGGTTGGTGCCACACCGGTGATGCCGTCAATATTGATGAGAGTGGACACCTGCTCTTCATTGACCGACTGGAGCATATGGGACAGTTGAGTTCCGGAATAAAATACGCTCCCCAGTACGTTGAAGGCAGGCTGAGGTTTAGCCCTTACATTAAAGACGCCATGGTCATCGGGGGTAAGGATAAAGACTTCGTCTCAGCGATATTAAATATGGATTTTGCTATGGTGGGTAAGTGGGCAGAACGCAATCGCATTCCCTATACTACCTTTGTTGACCTGTCCCAGAAAGAAGAAGTTGCCAATCTGGTGCAGAAGGACCTGGTCCGGGTAAACAGTTACCTGCCCGAAGCAGCCAGAGTCAAGAGATTTGTCCTTTTGCACAAAGAATTTGATGCTGATGAGGCTGAACTTACCCGAACCAGAAAGCTAAGGCGGGAGTTTATGGAGGAGCGTTACAAAGATTTAATCTCGGCAATATATAGCAACGGGGAGGAGATAAATGTCAAAGCCCCGGTAACCTATAGAGACGGCAGGAAGGGAGTGGTTACCACCGGCATCAAGGTAAGGAATATTGACTAGAGAGGCATAATAGTAAATGGCTGAGTTACTTCAGTTCTTAATTTCCGGCATAGCAGTAGGCATGGTCTATGCCCTGATTGCGCTTGGTTTCGCACTAATCTGGAAATCCAGTAGTGTGGCTAACCTGGCACTGGGTCAAATAGTCCTGGTTTCGTCCTGGTTCACTTACGCCATGCTGGTGCAGGCCCAGTTTCCGCTCTGGTTAGCCTTTCCGCTGGTTATCCTCTTCGCCCTGGCTCTGGGCTGGGTGATTGAGAGGTTTGCTCTGCGCCCGCTCATTGCTCAGCCGATTCTAGCACTAATTACGGTGACGCTGGGGATAGGCTACTTTATTGAAGGTATAGTTACTTTCATCTGGCCGTGGAGTGTAGACGCCCTGCCGCGCCTGTTTCCCAGAGAAGTCATTCACATCGGCCCGGCGGTGGTCTCTCAGGAATATGTCTGGGTGGTCGGTATTTGTTTACTTGTTTTTACTCTCCTAACCCTGTTCTTCCGATACCATAAGATGGGCATTGCCATGAGGGCAACGGCTGATGACCAGATGGCCGTTCAAGCCTGTGGTATTCCGGTGACCACCGTCTTCTCCCGTTCCTGGATGTTTGCCTGCGTGGTTGCCGCTATCGGCGGTATCCTTATCTCCAGTATCGGTGGCATTACCCACGGTCTGGTTCAGACTGGACTTAAAGCCTTCTCAGTGGTGATACTGGGCGGTCTAGATTCCTTCATTGGTGCTATTATCGCCGGCCCAATAATAGGGCTCTGTGAGAGCCTCGGTGGTGGCTATCTCACTCCGTTCCTTTGGGCGGGGGTTAAGGATATTATCCCCTTCATCATCATCATTATTGTCATGATTATTAAGCCCTACGGGCTATTTGGAGAAGTCCGTATAGAGAGGATATAGCCGAATGAGTCTACCAAGTGGAACCCGCAATTATACTTATGCTCAAGATATGGCTATTCTACGCACCAAAACTCACTGGGCGCTATTCATTGGCTTTTTGGCTCTCCTCTTCACTGCCCCATTATATCTGGGTAACTACTGGTTGGGTGTCGCCAACTTGATTGGCATCACGCTAATCGCGGCCCTGGGACTGAACATCCTGACTGGCTACTGCGGGCAATTGTCCATCGGTCATGCCGGCTTCATCGCGGTGGGAGCTTATACCGCTGCCGTTTTAACCAACCGGCTGGAACTCCCATTCCTGGTTGGACTAATCTGCGCCGGGTTCAACGCTGGGCTCATCGGGCTTATCTTTGGGCTTCCCTCGGTGCGGGTCAAAGGCTTCTATCTGGCCATCACCACCATCGCCGCCCAGTTCATCATTATCTGGGTCATCAACCACTGGTCGGTAACGGGCGGCTTTGTCGGTATCAAGGTACCCTATGCTGCCATTGGTGGCTTTGTCTTCAGGAGTGAGGCAAGCCAGTTTTATCTCATCTTGAGCATCGCCGCCCTCTGCACCTTCTTTGCCAAGAACCTGATGAGGACAAGAGTGGGCAGAGCTTTCATTGCGATTAGAGATAATGACCTAGCGGCACAGGTAATGGGAATTAATCTTCTTTATTATAAGCTGCTTGCCTTCTTTATCGGCTGCTTCATGGCCGGAATCGCTGGCGCACTGCTCGCCCACTGGATTGGCTTTCTCAATGCCGAGCAATTTAGCCTGACGGAGTCAATATTGTATATCGGGATGATAATTATCGGTGGTCTTGGTACCACCGTCGGACCTATCTTTGGCGTTGTCTTTATCCGCCTTCTCCAGCAGATATTAACTGTGGAAATTGTTCCTTTTCTGGAGGAAAATATCGCGTTACCCGCCGGATTTGCTACCGGGGTTACCCCGATGCTATTCGGTCTGGTAATCGTTCTCTTTCTGATACTTGAGCCGAGGGGACTGGCCCACCGCTGGACATTGTTTAAGTCGGCCTATCGCCTGTGGCCATTCTCATATTAGCTTAAATAAGGAGGTACAAGTTAAAATGTAACAGTTTAGAAAGGAGGAAATGACTTAAATCTTGAAGGAGGATAATAAGATGAAAAGTAAAAGATTGTTGATAGTAGCTGGCGTTATCTGCCTGGCGCTTATACTGGCAATGTTGCCGATTACCAGTGCCTGTACGCCTAAAGAGAAGACACTAAAGATCGGGATAACCACACCTTCATCAGGGCCTGCCGCCGAAAAGGGAAGCCCGATGGGGCATGCCAATCTTGATGCCATTGAATACATTAACACTGAGCTCGGTGGTGTTGCCGGATACCCGATTGAGGTGGTGTGGCTGGACAATGCCTATGACGCCGCCAAAGTAGTCACCAATGTCAAGAAATTCATGGACGATGGCTGTCTCATGTTTGGCACTTCCTCATCCAAAATGATGTCGGCGTCCATGGAAATCGCTAATCGAGCGGAGTTTCCCGGATTGGTTTGCTTCAACGCTCCCGTGCTGCACCGTCCACCGCAGCATATCTACGGGCAGATGCCTGATTACGGCGACGACTGGTCAGCTTTTGCCAAATATTATATGGAGAACATCTGGAAGGGCCCGGGGAAACCCAAGATGGCGATGCATCTGCTTAATAACACCACCGGTTACGGTGCTCTGGATGCGTCCAAGGCCGCCGCCGACGAACTGGGCATTGAGATTATTACCCCCGAAGAGCACAGCACGGACACGATATCCGAGATGGAATCCCTGACCCGAATTCGGGCGCAAAACCCTGATGTCTTATACATTTCCAGCACGCCGGCACCTACTGCCGTCATCATCAAGAATGCCGTTGAGCTGGGTCTATATCCGGAGATACCCATCGGCTTGGGCCATGCCAGTATTACCAAGGCACTGGTTGACATCGCCGGAGCTGATATTGTTGAGGGTGTTTACGGTGTATTCCCTACAGTTAGTTGGGGTGATGATGTTCCCGGCATGGCTAAGGTGATTGAATATTGCCAGAAGCTGCACCCCAAAGACGAAGGCAACATGGACTACATTACTTCGTGGGCGCAGAGCTTAATCATGGCTGAGATTCTAAGGGTAGCGATGGAGAATGTCGGCTATGACGTGCTGGCTAAGGGGGATGTAGAATCGTGGCGAGCTATTGAAACTCAGGGTATCCAGAAGCTTAAGGATTATGATGTCGGTGGACTTCACGGTCCGGTAAGCTACACCGCCGGAGATAACCGATTGTCGAAATCAGTCAGAATCTTCCAGATAAAGAATGGAGAAATCGCCCCAATAACTGACTGGATAGAAGCGCCAGTGGTGAAATACGAGGAATTTGACTGGTTCGGTCAGTAAGTGAAAATGGGCAGGGGCTCCGCTGTAGCGGAGCCCCGACGAGGAAGAGCCAAATATGCTCAAGTTAAATAACATTGAGGTTACCTATCTTAATGTTATACGAGTGCTGCATGGCGTTTCTCTGGATGTAGCCGATAGCTCGATTGTTACCCTTCTTGGGGCTAATGGTGCTGGTAAAAGCACCACGCTCAAGGCAATATCTGGCCTACTACATATTGAGGAGGGAGAGGTAACCGATGGCAGCATCCAGTGGAACAACGAAAGAATAGACCGGAAAAGCGCCGAAGAGATAGGTAAGCTCGGTATTATTCAGGCACTAGAGGGACGCCGGGTGTTCGGACACCTCAGTGCCGAGGAAAATTTAGTCGTTGGTGCTTATCACCGTCGGGACCGTCGTGCCGTCAAACAGGACCTTGAGATGGTCTACCACTACTTCCCGAGACTCAGAGACCTCCGCCGTAACACCGCTGGTTACCTCTCTGGAGGCGAGCAGCAAATGCTGGTTATCGGTCGGGCGATGATGGCTGCCCCCAAGCTCATGATGCTGGATGAGCCGTCATTAGGTCTGGCACCACTCCTGGTCGAAGAGATTTACGATATTATCAACCGGTTTAATATGGAGCAAAAAACCTCAGTGCTGCTGGTGGAGCAGAACGTTAGAATCGCCCTGAGCATTGCCCAATACGGTTATGTTATGGAAAACGGTCGGATTGTTCTTGATGGTTCGGCTGATTTTCTCAGAAATAATGAGGATGTGAAGGAGTTTTACATTGGGCTATCCGCTATGGGCGCAAAGAAGAGCTACCGCGAAGTAAAACATTATAAGAGGCGCAAGAGATGGCTATAAAAGGTATGTCGGACGAATTTTTTGATGAATTGGAAATAATGCCGGCTGAGGCGAGAGAGAAATATCTTAACCAGAGGCTGTCGCAGACTGTAGACCATGCTTACCGCCACGCTCCTGCGGTGAAGGCAATATTTGATAAGGCGGGGGTTAGTCCTGACCAGATTCGAACCGTAAAGGATTTGGAAAGATTACCCATTACCAGAAAAACTGACCTGATAGAGTTGCAAAAAAAGAGTCCGCCCTACGGTGGGTTTCTCACCATTTCCCCCGATAATGTTGACCGTATATTTATCTCACCCGGCCCTATCTATGAGCCGATCCAACATGCTGGCATCAAATGGTTTGCCAAGTCATTTTGGGCGGCCGGATTTAGAAAAGGAGACGTGGTGATTAACACCTTTACCTATCACCTTTCTCCTGCCGGCATTCTATTCCACGAAGCTCTGAGGAATTGTGGAGCTACCGCCGTGCCCACTGGTACCGGCAATACCGAGATTCAAATTCAGACCATGCATGACTTAAAAGTTACCGGATTCGTGGGCACGCCGAGCTTCCTGATGACCGTGATTAAACGAGCCGAAGAAATCGGCTATAACTTCAAGCGGGATTTTTCTCTCCAACGTGCCTGGTTCACCGGCGAGATGCTGGCTCCTTCGCTGCGGAAAACTTTTGAGGAGGACTACCAGATTGCCACTGCGCAAGCCTATGCCGTTACCGAGACGGGAGGTGCCCTCGCCTATGAATGCGGTGAGAAATCCGGCATGCACCTTATGGATGAATATGTCATTGAAATCGTTGACCCTGAGACCGGGAAACAGCTAGGACCGGGAGAGACAGGTGAGATAGTGGTAACCCCGGTGCACAATAAAGTCTGGGGCCTCATCCGCTTTGGCACCGGCGACCTGTCCGCATATATCACCGAACCTTGCCCCTGTGGCCGTACGGCCAACAGATTGACCGGTATCGCTGGCCGAACCGGCGATGCCATTAAAGTTAGAGGCATGTTTGTCATTGCCAAACAAGCCGAACAGGTATGCCTCAGTTTTGAACAAATTTCCCAATTTCAAATACTGGTTACCCGACGGGAACAGCGGGATGAAATGACTCTCAAGATTGAGCTAAAGCGCGAAACTACCGATGAAGATAAGAGAAAATTAGCCAGCGATTTGAACCAAAATTTTCAGGATGTTTGCCGGATTAAACCAGATAGGATTGAT
>Ga0209979_1003354_pt1 | contig 14213 bp, 11 predicted proteins | sample AnhtaG_FD_183114 | JGI IMG/M metagenome (GOLD analysis project Ga0209979, IMG submission 183114) | Deep subsurface microbial communities from Anholt, Denmark to uncover new lineages of life (NeLLi) - Anholt_01485 metaG (SPAdes) (version 2) | ecosystem: Environmental > Aquatic > Marine > Oceanic...
CTCCGTGCTGAGCATGGCCGTACGAGCGCGGGTGGAGTAGTACTGGTCGATAGCCTGCATCAACTCGTGCTCGGGCACCTGAATGGGCTCCACCTTGCGCCCGGTGCGCGCTCGCACCTCGTCGATCGCCAGCACGTCCGTCGCGTCCGCCATCGCGACAACGATGCGGTCCTCGCTCATCTGGATGGGCAGAACCCGCCGGGATTCAGCCACGTGTCGGGGGACATCCCGTAGTGCGTTCGGATCGACCTGATAGTTGGAAAGGCTTACCGCCTCCGCCGCCGGGGGCGCCGCTGCTGCGGGAGCCTGGACGGCTTGCGGTGGGGCCTCGGTTCCCGTCGCCGCGGGTGCCTCGACACTCGTGGGACCGCTCTCGGCCAGTTGCCGCAGGTCCGCCGCCGTCACCGCGCCAAGCTGCAGAAGCGCGTGGTCCAAACGGCCTCCTGTCTGCGTTTGCATCATTTTTGCCTGTTCCAGCGCCTGCTCGGAGATGACTCCCATTTCCACGAGGCGTCGGCCAAGGTCCTCATCCTGTTCGCTCACAGCGATCACCCTTTCGCCCCCGGTCCGTGGCTCGGCTCAGCGAACGGCCCGGTGGCTGTACCATCCTACTTGTCCAATTCGCCGCCGAGATCGCCCTTCCTGCACCGGGGCTGACTTCCCACCCCATGGGCTGCCGGGTGTCGGCGCAGCTTGACAATGAGCGCCCGGGGCCGGTATGATGCCATCAGATTCAGTACTGCAGGCTCATAACGACCGTCATGGTGACGGGTGGATGTCGCCGTTTCGCGGCAAAGGTCGGCAGCGCGGCGGAGCCGCGGATCTGCTGCGCAGAGGAAGTATTGCATTGCGCAAGCGCCGCCTCGATGAGGCCATTGAGCTTCTCGAGGCGGCTGTGGCGTCGGACGAGCAAAGCGCAGCCGGCCACGTTAATCTGGGCACTGCCTACTACCTCAGCGAACGGCATTCCCAGGCCGTCGGGCAATTCGAGGCTGCGGTGAAACTGAAGCCGAAGGACCCGGCGCCTTTGCTCAACCTTGCCGCGGCACACAATGCATTGGGTCACATGGACAAGGCCATGGCGGTCCTCGAGCAGCTTCGCGCCCATCAGCCGACGCACCGTAACTTGAACTTCAACCTCGCCGTCGCGTATCATCGCCAGGGACGTGTACAGGATGCGGTGACGGCCCTCCAGAGGGAACTGAAGCTGCATCCGGGAAGCAAGCATGCCGCGAGCATGCTCCAACAGATTGCCGGCGAGATAGCGGAGCGCGCCGTCCGTTCGCGGCGGTGAGTGATTCCATTCCATCGACCCAGGAGATCGTGTCTGATGCCAAAAGGCGCCGGAGACGTGACCAATGTCGAGATGGCCTTGCTCTGCCGGCAATTCGGCAGCCTCGTGCACGCCGACATCAATATCCTGGAAGTGCTGGATACACTGCGGAGCCAGGTGGATAAGCCGTACCTCAGAGATGTTATCGACCACGTCCGCCGCGATATCGAGATGGGTCGCACGCTGGCCACCGCGTTCAGCCGCTATCCGCAGACCTTCTCGCCCTTCTTCGTCTCAATGATGCGCCAGGGCGAGTTGGAGGGCGAGCTGGACAAGGTCCTCATGACGCTCGCGGAGCACTTCGAATCACGTCTGGGCAGTGAGGTCGATCCCGGACGGATGCGCGACGGCGGCGTCTTCGATCTGGAATCCCTCATGAGCGCCCTGCGCTACATCTTCACATGGGGGTTCGCCTTCCTATCGGCTATCTGCATCTGCGCTGCGGCCGTCTGGTTTGCCGGTAACTTCGGCGTCTTCCAGAGCGCGTGGCTGGCGCCCTACATACTGCTGGTTAGTGGCGTCATATTGCTGCTTGGCGCCGTGCTCTTCTCCAGACGCGCTCGATGATTGCCGCCCGGCATCGCCCCGCGTCGTCTTTCAGCAGAAACCTCGTCGCTCTTCCCGCTTCCAGGCCCTCGGCAGGCCACCGTGTTCACGCTCGCATTTAAGCCTCGGAGCCCGCCCGGCAGATTATTCTGGGAGCTTCGGTGGAACCGCGGGGTATTTTTGTGGGAAATAGATGAAAAAAGAGGTTGACAGGTGGAGGATTGTGGAATACAATACGGGCCGCTCCGGGAACCAAGGACGAGACGCTGAAGGCTCGGTGGATGTACCGACTCCGCAAATGGGGAAGGACCAATGCTCGTCGGCCAACACCGATACACGGTCGATGCGAAGGGGCGAGTGCCCCTCAGTCCTCAGCATGTGAAGCACCTCACCAGTGCTTTGGTGCTGACGGCCGGGTACAATCGGTGCATTTGGATTCTTAGTGAGAAGGACTTTCAGGCAGCTCGGCCCGCTCTAAAGGAGACCGAGCTGTTGAACCCTAAGTCCCTCCGCCTTCGACGTCAGTTTCTCGGCTGCGTCGAGCACACTGCCCCCGACGGGCAGAACCGCATTCGGATCCCCGAGCTCTTGCGTGAGATCGCCGGCATCACGGCGAAGAAGAACCAGGTAGTGATGGTTGGCGTTGGCCAGCACGTCGAGTGCTGGGAGAAGAGCCGGTGGCTCCAGTACTGCAAGCAAGAACTCACCGATGAGAATCTCGTCGAAGACGCTCGTGTAATGGGCCTGTGGAGCGACGGCCCCACTCCGTCACGGCAAAACGGCGGCGAGCTGCGCACTGATGACATCTGATGCGATCCAAGCACAACCCAGTGATGGTGGCCGAGGTGGTGCGCTTCCTGCGCCCCTCGTCGGGGACCTACTGCGACATGACTGTCGGCGGCGGCGGCCACGCGCACGCACTGATGAGCGCGGCCAATCCCGACGCCCGACTGATAGCCGTGGATTGGGACGAAGCAGCTTTGGTGCTGGCGAAGGAGCGGCTCGCCGAGTTCGCTCCTCGAGTGACATTCGTGCGAGACGACTATCGCGAGCTGCCCACGATCCTGGATTCGCTCGGAGTCGATCACCTCGATGGGTGTCTCATCGACACGGGCGTAAGCGCGGACCAGTTGGCAGATCGCTCCCGCGGCTTCTCTTTCGATGGGACGGGTCTTGATATGCGTATGGACACAAGGAGGGAAAAGACGGCAGCAGACGTCGTCGCCGAATTGCCCCCTGATGACCTGGCGGCGGTCATCTGGCAATTCGGCCAGGAGGGCCGGGCTAAGCGCATCGCAGCCGAGATCGCGCGCTATCGTGAACGCGAGGCGATCTCAGACGCAGCAACACTCGCAGGACTGATCAGAGCAGCGATGCCACCTCGAACATCCGGACGCAGGAAGCACATACGGCCTGAGACCCGGACGTTCATGGCACTACGATTACATGTAAATGATGAGCTAGGTTCTCTTTCCCGCGGGATTCGCTCGGCGGCAACAGCGCTCAGGCCTCCCGGAAGGCTCTGCATCTTGACCTACATGAGCCTCGAAGATAGGATTGCCAAACGAGCGCTGCGCGAACTCGCAGGAAGCCGCTTAGCCCCCCTCCCCTCCTTGCCTCTTGACGAGCCCAGCCCGCCAAAGGAGGTCACAATACTGACGCCGCGTCCGCTGCGCCCGAGCGCCACGGAGGTACGCCAAAACCCCTCCGCCCGCAGCGCTCGGCTGCGCGTCGCGGAGCGGTGCTAAGCGACTGCAGCAGATTTGTCTCGCGATCGGCGGCCCACCCGCCGATCCGAGTAGGGGCGGAGCCGTAGCCAAGAAGCTGATGGTTCGCAGCACACACCAAACGTCACAGAATCAACGCAGCACTATGTCGCAGTACAGCTACAGTGCCCAAGGATAGCGTTAACATTCGCAGCAGGACATGCAGTATTGCCGATGACCCGATCACGGCAATGACCGACGGCCGGCTCCGCCCCGCATTTGCCTGAAGTATAGCACGTTTCCTCGTCATTTGACAAGAGGACATGAGGCGGAGGCCATGCCTCCGCCGAACCGTCTCAAGGGTCGGGGATGTCTGCGCCCTGGCGCGCCAGCCCCACGGCATACGGCTAAAGGGAGGACGCGGGATGGCGGTAGCGGACAGTTGGGAGTACACATGGCGCTCGGGGATGATCGTCGGCAGCACTCGCGATGACACCTCTGAGGCTGAACCGACTCTTGGCTTCGGCATGCGGGTTGGCCTCCTGGCAGTGGTGGGGCTGCTCGCCGCCGGCGCACTCACAGCGCACGTGCGGCTGCATGTGCTCAAAGCAGAGCGGCGTCGGCTCTCGCACGAGATGGACAATATGAAGGCCGCCACTGAGGTGCTGCGCTGCCAAACGGCGAGTGCCAGCTTGCCGGCACTGATCTCAGCTCACGCACGGCGCGAGGGGCTGCGACCGCCCGTCACCATCGCCGAGATCGGCCCGCCCACCGTTACCTCCAGTGATGCCGACCCCGATACGAAGACCGTAGGATCAGAGCTGCAGCAGTTATGCCAGACAGCGGCGCAGAATGCCGCCCGCCGGCTGGGGGCGATCATGCGCGGTCCGATCGACGGCCGCTGAGCCCTCCCGGCCCACCTGCCACGGCGCGGGTGGGCTTTTTGATGGCTTACTGGTGCGTCCCGGGCCTGCACTCGCCACTCGAGATGGAGGTAGTCATTTGCCGTTCGTGAAAGGGGACATAGGTGGAAGGCGCGCCAGGGCCGCGTGGCTTCTGCTCTGCGTCGGCTTCGGCTTGATCCTCGCCCGCTCCGCGCAGATAATGGTCTGGAATCGGGATCGCGTCCTCGCCATTCGGCCCCTCGTCGATGGCCGTCCAACGGGCCCCTGTGTGAGACCTGGCGACATATTCGATCGCCGGGGCGAACCGATAGCCACCAGCGTCGCGCTCTCCTGGGTCTGTGCCGCGCCGCCACTCATCTCTGACGAGGACAGGCCGCGCATCGCCCGTGTACTCGCCGACCAACTAAACGAACCCGAGAGCCGCATCCTCACTCAACTCCGGCGATCACTGTCCTATGTTGTGCTGGCAAAGGATGTCGGCCCGGAGGACGCACGCAGCGTCAATCGTCTGCGTCTGCCCGGGATCATGGTCGAGCGGGGCTACGCCCGGCTTTATCCGTGCGGCCCGATTTTCGGGCCCATTGTTGGCTTTCGCGAGAAGTCGATCCAACTCACCGGGCTCAGTGGCATGGAAGCACAGCTCGATTCCATCCTCAGCGGGACGCGGGACGACGGCTCTGACGCACCATGGCCCCTAACCCCAGTGGCGCTCAGCGTCGGTGTAGCTGCCGGCTCTGACGAGCCACGCAACATCGTGCTTACGCTCGATGCCCGCATCCAAGCGGCGGCCCACAGGATCATGTCCGAACACATGGCGACTCCCGCCAAGGCCAAAGCGGCGAGCTGTACCATAATGGATCCGGCCACCGGCGAGCTTCTGTGTCTGGTCTCATTGCCCTCATTTGACCCCAACGCATTCGAGAGGGTGCCCAAGAGCGAGTGGAACCGGTTCCAGACGATTCCCGCCAGCTTCGCCTTCGAGCCCGGCTCGATGTGCAAGCCGCTCATCATGGCCGCTGCGCTGGAGAGCGGCAAAGTGGATGTGGGGCAGCGCTTCGTGTGCGGCGGAACCCGTCGCCTGGCAGGCTGGACCATCGGCTGCTGGGGACGCTATCGCACCGCCGGTCATGGCACGATGACTCCCGTCACCGGGCTCATCAACTCCTGCAATCTCACCTATGCGCAGATCAGCACGGCTGTCGGGCCCACCGAGTTGCGTGCCTGGCTGCGGGAGTTCGGTTTGGGCCGATCCACCGGTTCGGGCTGCTACGCGGAGGCCAGCGGCTATCTGCCGTCCGTGGACAGCATCGATAAGGTCAAGCTCGCGACGATGGGCTATGGACAGAGCCTGACCGTTACAGGCCTACAGATTGTCGCCGCGGTCGGGGCTATTGCCAACCGTGGCGTGCTCATGCGGCCGCACATCGTGTCGGCCATCACCGGTGCGGACGGCGAGGTTCTGGAGCGCGTTGAGCCACAGGTCGTTCGACAGGTGCTTTCCGAGCGGACGGCTGGCATCGTTCTCGATGCGATGGCGCAGGCAGTTGAGCGTGGTACCGGCAGAGCTGCGCGGATCCCCGGGTGCCGTGTGTGCGGGAAGACAGGAACGGCGCAAAAGGTGGTCGAGGGTGAGGGAGGCGGCCGATACATGGAAAAGCGCTACATCAGTTCCTTTGTCGGCGTCGCCGGCGTGGGGACCAAGCGTCCCGTCGTCATCCTCGTCTGGTTCGACGAGCCCGCGGGTGGCGCAACCGGTGGCCAAATTGCTGCACCAGCCTTCAAGGAGGTGGCAGAGGCGGCTCTTCGGCACCTCGGTATCCTCCCCGACACGGTGGCACGGGAGAGCAGGCGGGCCGCGGCGTGAAGGCGAACTTTGAGGGGCGCCAACGGGCGCCGCCCTGGATAGTGCGGAGCACGCGACAGCGGAGACGTAGATTGGCATGGCTGTTGTGACTGATTCCACGTGCAGAGCTTTCAGCGAGCTGCTGACAGTTGTCCCGGGCGCCATCAGGCGCGGCGACGTGGACGGCCGTGTGAGGGCTGTCTGCACCGACTCGCGCCATGTAACGCCCGGTGCATTGTTTGTGGCCATTAAGGGCTTCGTCACTGACGGGCACGAGTACATCGACGATGCGCTGCGTCGGGGCGCCGTGGCTGTCGTCTACGAGGACGCATCGGCAGCGGCACGGGTGCCGGCGGGAGTTGCCGCGGCGCGCGTCACCAATTCGCGCCGGGCGGCGGCGCTCATCGCTACCGAGTTCTACCGATGGCCTTCCGCGGAGCTCACCCTCGTCGGTGTCACCGGCACCAATGGTAAGACGACGGTCACGCGTTTTCTCGAGTCCATCTTCCATGCCGCGCTCAAGAGGGCCGGGGCCATCACCACCGTGGGACGGCGCATCGGGGACGAGAGCATTTCGGCGCCCTGCACGACTCCTCACTCCGTCGAGCTGCAGCAGCTACTTCGGCGCATGGTGGCGGCAGGGGTGACGCACGCCGCCATGGAGGTGTCGTCGCATGCGCTGGCGCTGGACGGCGTGCTCGGCTGCAAGTTCGATGCTGCCGTGTTCACCAATCTGACGCGCGATCACCTTGACTTTCACGGCACTATTGAGCAGTATCTGGCCGCGAAGTGCCGCCTGTTCTCCGAGTATGCGGACGCGGCGGCGCCACAGAAGCGTATGGTCGGGATAGTCAACGCCGACGATCCGGCCGCCGAGCGCGTCATCCGGCGGGCCAAGTGCCCGGTGACCACATACGCCATCGACTGTGACGCCGACGTGCGGGCGCACGGCGCTGCAATGACGGCCGCCGGCTCATCATTCGTCCTGCGCGGCCCCGACTGGGAGCTGCCGGTGAGGCTGCCGGCCCCCGGGCGATTCAACGTCTACAATGCCACGGCGGCGGCCGCGTGTGCTCTGGAGCTGGGCTTGGCGCGCGAAGCGGTGCAGGTGGGGCTTGAGTCGGCGCCCCCGGTCCCGGGTCGCTTCGAGCTCATCCGCGAAGGGCAGGACTTCTGCGTCATAGTTGACTTCGCCCATACGCCCGATGGCCTGCGCAACGTCCTGCAGAGCGCCCGGGCTATCACCCAGGGACGAGTGCTATGCGTGTTCGGGTGTGGCGGAGATCGGGACCGGTCCAAGCGGCCCATCATGGGCGAGATCGCCGGTCGCCTCGCCGACCTCGCCATCGTAACCTCCGACAACCCGCGTTCCGAGGCCCCGAGCGCCATCATTGACGAGATCGTGGCCGGGATTCAAGGCACCGGCTACGCCATCGAGGCCGATCGAGAGGCGGCTATCGGGCAGGCAATACGGACGGCTGAGGCCGGCGATACCGTGGTCATTGCCGGAAAGGGCCACGAGACGTATCAAGTATTCCGCGACCGCACCATTCACTTCGACGATCGCGAGGTAGCCCGTCGGATGCTGCGGGCGAGCCGAGAATGACTGAGCTGACGGTGCAGGCTGTGGCGGAGGCGTGCGGGGGGCGTCTTGTTGGTGGGACGGCGGCCGGCACGGTGCTGGGTGTCTCCACAGACAGCCGGACGCTGCGCCCGGGCGAGATGTTCTTCGCTCTTCCCGGAGAGCGATACGATGGGCACGACTTCGCCGCGGACGCGGCGGCTCGAGGCGCTGCAGGCGTGGTCGCGGCGCGGGACCTCCGCGATCAGCTCCCCAACGGGGTTGCTCTCGTCCTCGTAGACGACACTGTGCAGGCGCTCGGTGCTCTTGCCGCAGAGCGGCGACGGGATTACGATGTCCCGATCGTAGCTGTAACTGGCAGCACAGGCAAGACGACCACCAAGGAGATGGTGCGCCAGATCTTGCAGCGCGTATGCCCGCCGGTGCTTGCCACCAAAGCAACGGAGAACAACGAGATCGGCGTGCCTTTGGCTCTACTTGGCCTCGGCGCCGAGCACGGGGCGGCGGTGCTGGAATTTGCGATGCGCGGTCGCGGCGAGATCGCGTATCTCACACGTATCGCCAGGCCTACCGTTGGCGTGGTGACCAACGTGGGCAGTTCGCACGTGGGGTTGCTCGGCTCTCGGAGCGAGATAGCTGCTGCTAAGGCTGAGCTCATCGCCGGCCTCGATGCTGACGGCATGGCCGTGTTGAACGCCGACGATGAGTTGGTCGCCCCAATGCGCGAAACGGCCGCGGGGCGGGTACTGACATTCGGGCTGGAGGGGCCCGCCGACGTAACGGCGGAGCGGCTGCGCTCGCGCGGGTGGTCAGGGACGGCGTTCGTGCTGCGCACGCCTGACGCGGAGGCACGTATATCGCTGCGCGTGCCGGGACGCCACAACGTCTACAACGCTGTGGCCGCGGCGACGGCCGGCCTCGCCGTGTCGGCTGCGCTGGACGACATCGCCGCCGCGCTCGGGCAGTTCGAGGGCATGCCAGGGCGCGGGCGGGCGATACGCAGCCCCAGTGGCTTTACGGTCATCGATGACACATACAATGCGAGTCCGGCGTCCGTGCGAGCGGCGCTCGAGATGATGCGCGAGTCCGCCGGGAGGGGGCGCCTGATCGTTGCTCTGGGCGATGTCTTGGAGTTGGGCGACAGCGGTCCCGAGCTGCATCGTGGCATCGGGGCGGACATGGTTGCCTACAACGTCGATCTCGTGCTCATCGTGGGCGAATACGCGCGAGATGTGGCCGACGGCGTGGCGGCTGCTGCAGGAGACACCAAGGTGCATACCTTCGACGATAAGGCCGCCCTGCTCGCTCGGCTTCTGGCGGAGCTGCGGCCCGGCGACATGGTGCTCGTCAAGGGGAGTCGAGCCATGGGCATGGAGGACATCGTCAGGAGGCTGGTCGGTGACTAGCCTGGCGGTCGTCCCCTTTATCGTAGCGCTGCTGCTCAGCGCCCTGCTCACCGGCGCCCTCGTGGTGGTGCTGAAGGATAGGGGCGTCGGACAGCATATCCGTGAGGACGGCCCGCAGAGCCATCAGACCAAGGCGGGCACGCCGTTCATGGGCGGCATCGGCATCCTCATGGCCATCCTGCTGACGGTAGTACTGCTGCGCTTGTGGCAGGGGAATGGGCTCGTCGTGTTCGCCCTCTGCGGCCTTCTGTTCGTCTTTGGAGCGGTCGGCTTGGTGGATGACCTCATGAAAGCAAAGGCCCGTCAGAACAAGGGCTGGCGAGCGCGGTACCGTCTTTTGGTCGAGTTCATCGCGGCCGCAGGCTTCGCCTGGTTCGTCAAGGCGCGTATTGGTGATGGGCTCTACCTGCCAGGGATCGAACAGGAGTACAGCCTTGGCTGGCTCTTCTGGCCGGTGTGCGTGCTGGCTATCGTGGGCGCCGGGAACTCGGTCAATCTGACGGACGGCCTGGACGGCCTCGCTGGAGGTACCGTGGCCGTGTGCGCCATTGCGCTGTGCCTCGGGGCCGTGCTGCGCGGGCACAACGTCGTGGCGTGTATGGCCGCCGCCATCGGCGGCGCGGCGGCCGGGTTTCTCTGGTTCAACTGCCATCCGGCGCGCATCTTCATGGGCGACACCGGCAGCCTTATGCTCGGCGCCGGGCTGGCCGCTGTGGCCATGACGTCCGGGCTGATCATCCCGTTCGTGGTCGCCGCCGGCGTTTTCATCGCTGAAGCGGCCTCCGTCATCATTCAGGTCATCTCGTTCCAGCGCACTGGGAAGCGAGTGTTCCGCATGGCGCCAGTGCACCATCACTTCGAGCTCGGTGGGTGGTCAGAGCCCACGGTCGTCACAAGATTCTGGCTTGCTGCCGCAGTGCTCGCCATGCTGGCGGTCCTACTTGCCAGTCCGCGCTGGCCGTCGGCATGAGGGCGAACCGAAAGCGCCACGGGGTGGCACGGCGACGTCATGGCTCTAACACAGTGCTGTGTCGGGCCTGATGCGAGCGGGCGGTCGCCCGTCCGAGAGCGTAATGCAGTGGAGCGACCACGCCTTGCCGGTGCGCGCGCGCTCGTCGTCGGCATGGGCAGAACGGGGCTGGCGGCCGCACGCTTTCTCGTCTCCCGTGGGGCCGATGTCCTACTGGCCGACACCCGCGACGCGGCGGAGCTTGGCGATAAATGGACTGAGGCACAGCGACTCGGCGTCGCCACGCGCTGCGGGCTCGGCGATGCGCGCTCCGTGGGCGCCTTCGATCTGGCAGTGATCAGCCCAGGACTGCCGCTCAGCTCCCCTGCCGTCGCCGGGCTGCAGGCGCCCGAGATCGTCAGCGAGATAGAGCTGGCGTCGTGGTTCTGCACGGCGCCCATCATCGCGGTCGCGGGCACGAATGGCAAGGGGACAACGAGTACGCTCCTCGGGGACATGCTGACACAGGCCGGACGACGGACCGTGGTGGCCGGTAATATTGGCTCTCCACTTATCGAGAATATCGAGCGGATCCGGCAGAGCAGCTATGCGGTGGTCGAGGTGAGTAGCTTCCAACTCGAAGGCATCAAGCGCTTCCGCCCCTGGGTAGCAGTGCTACTGAACATCACACCGGATCATCTCGACTACCACCGATCGCTGGAAAACTACGTCGCCGCCAAGGCGCGTCTCTTCCGGAACCAGACGTCAACGGACTACGCTGTGCTGAACGCCGACGACGAGCGAGTGCTGGGCGCCGCGCGCTGCGGCCGCGCCCGGGGAGCGCTCTTCAGCATGTCGTGGGAGCCTGCCGTGGGCGCCTTCGTTTCGGGGGGGCACATCGTCGTCAAGACGGCCACGGCGGCCGATCCGACCACCGTGTGCGCTGTCGGCGACATACCCATCGCCGGCCGGCACAATGTTGCCAACGTCCTTGCGGCTGCCCTGGCCGCGAGCCTGTGCGGCGCACCCGCGGATGCCATCGGCAATGCCGTGCGGGGGTACCAGCCGCCCGAGCACGCGCTGGAACGAGTTGCGGTGGTGGGTGGCGTTACATTCGTCAACGACACCAAGGCCACCAACGATGCCGCGGCAATGGCCGCCCTCGAGGCCGTTACCGGGCCGGTGATCCTCATAGCCGGAGGAAAGGACAAGGGCGTGGACCTGAGCGCCTTCGCCGCCCTGAGCGCCAAGAAGGCACGGGCGGTATTGTTGATCGGGGAAACGGCCGAGGCCATCGCCCGGGGGCTGCGCACTGCCGGCGGCCCGACGCCGGCGCTGTGCGACAGCCTGGAGGAGGCAGTGAAGCAGTCGGCCGAGGTCGCCCGGCCCGGCGACACCGTCCTGCTCGCGCCCGCCTGTTCGAGCCACGACATGTTCGTGGATTACGCCGATCGGGGACGGCAATTCAGGGACGCCGTGCGGGCGCTGGCGGCGGTCGAGAGGCGGAGTTGAAGGATGCCTGTTCTGAGCCGCGATATAGCTCAGCCTGTTGCAGCGCGGGCGGACCGCAGCGCATCCCGTGTCGCGCGGACGGCTCTGGGCCGGGCTCTTCGCCGCCTGGATGACGCGCTGCTGTTCAATGTGCTCATGCTCACGGCGGCCGGGATCATTCTGGTGTACACGGCAAGCTTCTTCACCGCCGGCCGGCTCGCCGGACACGGCGAGATGGGCGATCCGTATAAGTTCCTCAAGACGCAAGGGCTGTATGCGGCAGGCGGCATCCTCTTGATGTTGCTGCTCAGCCTACTCCCGCCGCGGTCATTCTACGCCGCGGCTCGGCCCGCACTGCTCATCACCATCGGCCTGCTGGTGGCCGTGCTCGTCACGCCACTGGGCAGGAGCCTTGGTGGCTCGCAGCGATGGATGCAGCTCGGTCCCGTCACCTTTCAGCCGTCCGAGTTCGCCAAGATCGCCATCGTGCTGTACCTGGCACGCTTCTTGGCAGATCGGTGGCACGAGGTGCGGTCCTTCAGCATCTGTGCCCGATCTGTCATGATCACCGGCGCGCTCTGCCTGCTGGTCGTGCTCGAGCCCGACCTGGGCGGGAGCGTCATGCTCTGGCTCATCGGCCTCTCGGTGCTCTTCCTCGCCGGCGCCCGGCTCTGGCAGCTTGGGCTGTTCGGCATCGGCGCCGCGGCAGTGGCCGTGCTCTACACCGGCTTTCATCCGTACATGAGGGCCCGCATAGACGGGTGGCTGCATCCGCTGGAGCACGTGCAGGGCGCCGGCTACCATATCATTCGAATGCTGGTTGCCCTCGCCTCCGGTGGCGTGTTCGGCGTGGGGCCGGGGGAAGGGACGCAGAAGTGCTATCTGCCGGCTCGACACACCGACAGCATCTATTGCGTGCTTGGGGAGGAGTTCGGACTCATCGGGTGCGCGGCACTCCTATTGTTGTTCTGCCTCTTCGCCCGGCGGGCATTGGACATCGCGAAACGCGCTCCGAGCCGCTTCTCGCAACTCGTCGCCGGAGGGCTGACCATCGCCATTTGCGGCCAGGCGCTCATCAATCTCGCGGTCTGCACCGGCTGCCTGCCCGTTACCGGCACCACGCTTCCGTTTATCAGCGGCGGCGGCAGCAGCCTTACCACGGTCCTCATGAGCGCCGGCATCATCCTGAGCGTGTCCCGTGTCCGGCGGACAGGGCCGCCGGGTCGCGAGGCGCTGAAAACGGATCGGGGAGGCGACTGATGTGGGCGGCGGGAGGGCGAGCGGCGACACCGACAAGCGCGGGCTGCGCGTGTGCCTCGCGGGCGGCGGCTCCGGCGGGCATGTGTACCCGTGTATTGCCGTCGCCGAAGCCATTACGAGACGTCACCGCGATGCGGAGCTGCTGCTGATCGGCGCGCGCGGGGGCGCCGACACAGGCACATTGGCGAAACAGCAGTGGCCGTACCGACTCGTTTCGACCCGCGCTCTGCCGTACGGTCCCTCGCTGCGGTGGCCCGTCAGTCTGTTTTGGCTTGCATGCGCGCAGCTTGAGAGCCTCGCAATTCTGGGCCGGTTCCGACCCCACGTGGTGGTGGCCACCGGCGGCCACGTGTGCGCCGGTGTGGTGCCGGCGGCGCGGCTGTTGCGCATCCCGGTGGTCCTCCACGATTCCGACGCGCTCGGCGGCCGCACCACGCGACTTCTGGCCCGCTGCGCCGCGGCGATCACCGTCGGGTCCGAGCCGGCAATGGACGTGTTCCCGAGAGCAAAGACTCACTTCACCGGCCAGCCGCTCCGCTCGGACATCCTCACCCCGAGCCGGGAGGCTGGTCGAGAGCTCTTCGGCCTGTCGGCAACTGCGAAGATCCTTCTTGTCACGGGCGGCAGCTACGGGGCGCGGAGGCTGAATGAAGCTACGGTGGGAGCGCTTCGGGAGCTGCTGTCCAACGGCACCGTGCAGATACTGCACATCGCCGGCGAGGCGGATTACCCGTGGACGGCCGACCGTGTTGCGGATCTCGGCATTGACGACACCAGGTATCGCCTGTTGCCGTACGTGGACGAGATGGGCCACGCGCTTGCGGCCGCCGACGTGATCATTTGCCGTGCCGGCGCCAATACGCTGGCGGAAGCTGCCGCACGGCGCGTTCCCGCCATCGTGGTGCCGTATCCGCATGCGGGGGCTCACCAGGAGGCCAACGCACGGCCGTTCGTTGAGGCCGGGGCGGCGGCAATGGTGCGCGACACCGAACTGTCGGCGGAGAAGCTGGGGGAGATTGCGCGCACGCTGCTGGCCGATGAGCCACGGCGTCGGCGCATGGCAGATGCCGCCAGTGCTCTCGCCCCACGCGACGCTGCAGACGCTGTGGCAGACATTGTCATCGGCATGGCGCGCGGGGCACAGCCGCCATCACGGCGCCACTATTTCGGTAGCACTGTTGCCAACAATGGC
>Ga0209979_1003355_pt1 | contig 14206 bp, 12 predicted proteins | sample AnhtaG_FD_183114 | JGI IMG/M metagenome (GOLD analysis project Ga0209979, IMG submission 183114) | Deep subsurface microbial communities from Anholt, Denmark to uncover new lineages of life (NeLLi) - Anholt_01485 metaG (SPAdes) (version 2) | ecosystem: Environmental > Aquatic > Marine > Oceanic...
GAAATTGTTTGGAATATATTTGAGCATGTAATAGCTAAAACACCTCGACCTTCACACCACGAAGAAATGATTCGAAACAAGATTAAGTCTTGGCTGACCGAACAATCTCGAATAAACGACTTAGACTTTACTATCAATGAAGATTCCGTAGGAAATATCTTAATTAGAAAACCCGCCTCAAGCGGAATGGAATTAGCTCCTTCTTTAATGTTTCAAGCACATGTGGACATGGTATGTGAAACAGATAGAACAGGAGGATTTGATTTTATGAACTCTGGAATCCCAATTAGAATTCAAGACAACCATGAATGGGTAGACGCTGATGGAACTACACTAGGTGCTGATGACGGTATTGGCGTAGCACTAGCACTAGCCGCTTTAGTTGATCAGTCAATAAAAGCCCACGGCCCAATTGAGGTCTTGTTTACTGTAAATGAGGAAGATGGTTTTGATGGGGCCACGCTATTAGATCCTCAAGCTCTTGATATTCAAAGTAAATTGATGATTAATCTCGATGGTGGTCCTTTGGGTGATATAGTCGTTGGATCCGTTTGTGGGCGAAGGGTGAGGTTTTCAAAGAAATTTAATTGGATAGATAATAATGAAAGTGACGAGATAGAATTCTATGAAATTTCAGTTCAAGGATTATTAAGTGGGCACTCAGGAGGAGATATACACTTACCACGAGCTAACGCCAACAAGTTAGTAAGTAGGATTTCGTCAAATATTTCACAAGAAATGAAAATCTTCGTAAGTAAATGGCAAGGTGGAACGAAATCTAATGTAATACCTGCTAAATCTTCAATAATACTAGGAACAGCTTCAAAAAATAACCAGAAATTTGAAGAATTACTTAAAGCGGAAATCTCATCACTATTCCAATATTACAAAAAATTAGAACCTAACCTCAAAATAAATTTCAAAAAAGCTCTTCCAAGTAGGTATTTAACATATGAGGAATCTAAAATACTAATTTCGACCATCAATATAATCCCCCATGGTGTCTTAAAAACATCCTCTATTTACGATAAATTTATAGAAAGTTCCAATAATCTAGCTATCATTAACACAGAAGCGGAAACCGAAATAATTTGGCTTTACCCGCGAAGCATGATCAGAAGCGAATTGAACTCTTTTTGCGTCTCTTTGAAACAACTAGGAGAGATCGGAGGTTGGAAGGTGTTTTTAAGGCCAGTTTTACCCGAATGGCTCCCAGATCTAGAATCTAACCTCTTAAGCTATGCAAAAACGGAATTTGAAGAAATATTGAAAAAGACCGTAAAAACTATAGTAATACATGGTGGTTTAGAAACGGGGATGCTTAGTACTAGAATAAGTGGGCTCCAGATGGTCTCCCTTGGTCCAACTGTAGATGGATTGCATTCTCCGAGCGAAAAATTAAAAATTGCTGATGTTGGAGTGCTATATACATTAATTAAGAAACTAATTGAGAATATAATGAAATTAAAACTTAAATAGAAATGCATCGAAAACTCTTATGCATCTTCTAAATTTATGACCATACTTAATTTTTCTTTAATTGTTGATTGCTTATCTTTTCCTAATTTACACACTGTAACTTTCCAATACCTATATTCATGATTCAAATACGCAGGACATTTGTTTCTTGTATCTTCAGGGCAATCTGCGAGTTGCCAGCACTGAAATATTTTTTTAGCATAATATTTATGGAATTTTTTAGGTAATTTCTCGAAGTCAAAATTGGTTTCTCTAAGATATGTATCTAAATCGTTCGAATTATAGGTGTTCCAAAATAGAACTTTTTTTGATTTATTTTCCTCTTTTTCCAGAAACTCAAGCATTGCTGCCATTGTCTTACCAGTATATGTCGTTTCTAATTTGAAACCTAGTTTTTGCCCCTCTAGTTCGTAAACTAAATCTACCGCTTTTTGCCCCTTAACTGTTTTTACCCCGTAATTAGAGCCCAAATATCCCTTAATCATATTGAAATCATCTTTATTGACTTGGGTATCCGGTATAGATTTATCTCGTTTTCTTAAATATTTGATCGATTTATTTGCGATTTTAATTAGTCTTTTTGGGTTAACAACAATATCCCTAGAAACATTAACTGGGTAGACTTTAGTTTTTAATCCTAGGAGTTTGCAACCGGCTGTGAGACCTGCTGCTGTTCCGGTTGATCCTGCTGCCACAAAAATGATATCCGGTTCCGAAAGAATTCCTTCATTAATCTGGCTTTTTAATTCAAAAATTGCATTAATAAAGCCTATAGTTCCTAAATGCGTTCCAAATCCAAGGAGAGGTGAACCACCAACTGACATTAAATAATACTTCGGATGAAACATTCTAAACAACAAGCTTTTGAGAACACCAAATTCAAACATCTTAGTAAAATGTAATTTTGCCCCAAAATAATGATATAAAAGGAGAGAACGCTGAACATGCCAAGTCACTGGTTGAAGGGATAAAAACAACTCGCACTTTAAATCCAGCTCTTTCGCTATAATTGCACAAGCTGCTCCGTGATTTGTACCAATTCCTCCCAAAGTTATTATGCCCCTCTTTTTTTTCTTTAGAGCCTCCCCAAAAATAAATTCAAACTTTCTGAGCTTGTTGCCACCATATATGTTATGATCTTTGTCATCACGCTTAATATATATTTCGCCATCTTTTAATTTCAAGTAATTTTCTAATTCTGTTAACCTATCAACACTAGAAGGTATTCCCGTTAATATTGAGATCCATGGAACTTTTCCCTCTAAATTTGGATATACCTCGAACAAAATTGGCTTTTTACTTTCCATAAGGATCAAAATTTGTTATTACAAAAAAAAGCTTTTAAAATAGGATATCCAATTTCTCTTTTTTTTTAATTTAGAATATACCCCTTATTATTTTCAGATATTATTCCTTTTTTAATGAACTTTTCTAAGTGCTTTTCAATCATAAGAAGTTCAGCTATTATTTCAAAATCCTTAAAGGCAGAATATTTTCGGTATATAATATTGCTACTTTTAAATTCATTTAGTTTAATTGGTCTATTTCTTTCTGAGAAGAAAGTGAGAATTCTCTCGCCGCGTTCATACAAGATTAACTTGTATTTTTCAATTTCCTCGTTAATTTTTTTCTTCCCTTCAATTATACCCTTATGTCCAGTAACCACAATATTTACGTCCAAACTTTTAATTTTAGCTATTGATTCCTCAAAATCAATTAAACTTGCATCAAGATTTCCATAATAAGGGTGTCTCGTAAGGTCAATATCGCCAAGAAAAGCTATTTTTGAGTTTTGTTCATAGAATGCACAATGTCCTGCTGTGTGACCTGGTGTAAAAAGGACTTTTAATTTCAACTGCTCACCAATGTCAAAAATATCGTTATCTTTAAGTAAAGCATCTATTTTAATGTTATGCATCCTTAGAAGTTTGATTAGACTTATTAGTTCGTCTTCAACAGGAGTGTTTCTAACATTATAGAGAGGAATCATTTTTTCGACGTTTTCAATCGGTAGTACATCCTTGGAATGACAATAGAACTTCACGTTATTTAATAGATAATTTCCAGAAATATGATCTTCGTGCCAATGAGTGAACAATACATGGTTTATCGGAAATGTTCTTTTTAATTTTCGAAGATGGTTGGGGGAGACTCCCGTATCGATGAGGTGATCTCCAATTAATAGTGAATTGGAATAAGGATACCTCGCATTATTTTTTCCTTTGATGAAAAAAATGTCAGAAAAATCCTCAGTTACCGGTTGTATGAAATCATCCATGAAAAAACATATCCATTTTATAGTTGTAAATATGAATATCAAAAAATAATTAACGATTCTCTAATTGAAAAATTTTAAACTTATTCCAATTGGTTTTAAATACCAAAAATAACATCGTAAATCTAAGAAAAGCTCTTAGATAAGCATGAAACATTTTCTATCAACAATATAATTTAACGTGATGAAATGAGAGAAGAAGATTTAATGAGATTGTTAGGGGGTTTAGGTGGAGCAATTACTTTAATTGAAACTATAATGAGTATTAACGAGAGGAATGTTGATACAACTAAAGTAATTTCAATTGTACTTTCAATTGTTCTATCTATAATTATCTTACTTAGCGTTATCAGACCTGGTGATCCTGTACCTATGAATTGGCTATTATTTGTAGGATTAGGGATTGTAATATTAATATTTAGTAGCCTAGCAGGAGGAATATTAATCTTAGTTGCTGGATTTATTGGATATACAGAAAGATAAAATAATATATAAGTATTAGAAAAAAAGGTAGTTAGAAATTATTTTAATGTGTAATAACAACGTTTAGGAGAATAGACTTTACCTTCTTCTCGAAGCTCCTTAATAAATTTCGAAACTTCCTTTGATTCTATTCCTGTTTCTTTAGCTATATCTCCCGGCCTTAACGGGTTTTCTGAGGATTTAAACACATTTAATACTTTTTCTTTTTCCGACATTACATAACACCTTTATTAAATTGATTCTTTTTTTGACAATTAATAGCTTTTGGCTAGATAAACGGTGCACGAAGCAGGTTTCCCGCAAATTAAGCAAGTGGCGAACTCGTGTTTCTCTTCATCTACTCTTTTACCTCTGACTTCCGCACCAATATCTTTTTCAACAACGGCAGCGCAAGGCTCACCATCTAAATCTATAGAACAAAAACCACAAGCCACTATTTTTCCGTTTTTTATTGCTTCAATTGCTGCGTCTTTCTCATAGGTCAATTCAATTTGCGATTCAAAGTCGATCATAGATTTCTTTTTGATCTCTTTAGTATAATTTTGAGCTATTTCATCTACAACTTTTTCTAATTCGGGATCCTTTACAAATATCTTCTTTCCATCGTGTCTTTTTACTAATACCATTTGGTTTTTTTCTAAGTCTCTTGGTCCGATTTCAATTCGTATCGGGACTCCTTTCAATTCCCAATTATAAAATTTACTTCCTGGTGACTCGTCAGAATCGTCTATTTTAACCGTATACTTGTTTTTTAGCCTATCAAATATTTCTTTTGTTTTATTTAGAACGATATCCTCTTTTTCTTTGAAGAGTATTGGAATAATTACGATTTGGATTGGTGCCAAATCAAAAGGTAAAACTAACCCTTGGTCATCCCCAAGATAGGCAATCATAGCTCCATAATTTCTACTTTGAGCAGGACCGTAACAAGTCTGATAACCGTATTTCTCTTCTCCATCTGTATCTACAAATTTTACATCAAATGGCTTTGAGAAATTCTGTCCTAACAAGTGTGTGGAAGGTAACTGCAGAACTTTTCCAGATCCCATTAATGCATCAGCAGCATAGGTATGAACGGCTCCTGCAAATTTATCCCATTCTGGTCTTTGAAAAAAGATCATAGGAATACAGCACTCATCCTGAAGAATTTGGTATGTCGATTCCATATCTTCTTTAACTTGCTCCATTGCACCCTCCATTGTGGCAAAAACATTGTGTGATTCAATCCAATGAAATTCTCTGCCTCTTAGAAACGGTCTTGTCATTTTTCCCTCGTATCTCCAGACTTGACACGAAAGATATCTTTTATAGGGCAGATCTTTATAACTTCTTATCCACATTGAATACATTTTATATAACGCAGTTTCGCTAGTCGGGCGTAGTGCTAACCTTTCTGCCAACTTACCCGAGCTACCTGCCTCAGTAACCCAAAATACTTCTGGAGCAAAACCCTTAACATGTTCTGCTTCTAATAAGAAATTCGATTCTGGAATAAGGGAAGGCATTGTGAGAGGAAGATGTCCTTTTGCTTCCAATAAATCTTCAGTTTTTCTATACATTTTTCTAATGGTGATGGTTGCCCATTCTCGATAAACGACAAATCCTTTGATATTATACCTAATATCTGCTAGCTCTGCCTTATTTATTAGCTCCGTATACCAACCAGAAAAATCATCTTCTTTAGAAACTGTGATTCCCGTTAAAGGAGCTTCCTTTTTCTTTTTAGCCATAAACTATCATCAAAATAAATACTTTAAAAGTTAAATATTTTATGAGTTAACCTCTAATCTCATTGAACTTAATAGCTTTATCAGATTAATTCTTATCTAAATTGACTGTCTCGATCTGATACTAATTTTGCATTCGTAATAACCGAGCCTGTTAAATAATCTCGGTCAGTTGAATAATCAGAGATTTCAAGAAGCAAGATGATCGCTTCATAACCCTTTGAAACGAGATATTTTTTTAATTCTCTACCAATGGCTTTCAATAATTCTTCGTCTGTCGAAAAAACTGAATAATGTATAATTGCTTTTGGGTTGTCGATAAACTCCGACTTTTTTATCATTTCGTCGTCATCAATTATCGTCACCGAGTCTGCACCGGCAATTCTGGCAATTTTTTTAAGTTCTGCTTCTAAGGAGCCGAAAGTAAAGAATTGTTTGCTCCCTAATTCGATTTTCTCTACAAGAACTCTCTCTAACTCTTCTCGTGTTCTTTTATCGTAGAAAATAGTTAACTCGTGAGAACTTATATCTGAATATTTACCTGATATTAAACTTTCTTTTTCCTCAATGAAATCTATAATAGCGTCGTAATATAGATCGTCTAATTTTTGAAATTCCTCAACGCATCTTATATAATGAGTCACCTTGTCAAGTAAATCGTAGTAAAATTTCAACCTCGACTTAATCTTTAGCTTATCGTCAATTTGTTTGATTTCTGGATAATATTTTTTTAAAATAAGGTTAACATTTTTGGTAACAAGAGCGCATAACTTTGCTATTTTATCTGAGAATTCGATTGATTTATTGGTAAAAAGTCGAAGAATATCCTGCTCTATTGCAGAAAGATCATCAAAAACTCCAGCAATTTTATTATTATATTTCTTCTCGATATAAGACATTCCTATAGATAAGATAATCTATCCATATATAACAATTTTTATCAAATCTTATGGTTTGGATAACTTCTAAAGATAAAAAAAATAAGATAAAAAAATAGAAAATTAAAAAAAATTAATCTGCTTGACCAGATTTAAAAAATCTCTTCCCTTTAGACCAGCTTCAATCTAATCTGCTTGGAACGGCTCCGCAAAGTGACTTCTGTGACTTTAGCGACTGATGAGACTTCGGCTTGAGTCTTCCGGCAGTTACTTGATTTGGCCGCCATATAAATTACACTTGCCGCTAAACCTTTTGGGTCTTTTCCTGTTCTTAATAGACCGTTTTTTGAAGCAGTTGAGAGCATGTCGATCGCTTTCTTTTGGACTTCCATCGGTAAATCTAAATCGTTGCCGAATCGAAAGACTAATTGTTCCGCAGTGATAGGGCGATACCGTAATTTTAACTCGGGGAGCACTTCTTTTACAATCATTCCTAAGCTTCTGTGGACAGTTCTTCGTGGAGTCATGGATGCATCGCACACTTCTTCCAATAAACGTGGAAACTCGTGAACTCTGATTGCTGCATAGAGTGATGCCGCAATAAATCCATCGATGGATCGACCCATAGTTAATTTTTTCCGAGCTACAACGCTATAAATTTTCCAGGCAGTTTCTTTAATATATTCTGGAATATTTAGCTTGGATGTAAGCATCTTTAATTTAGGTTTTGCTTCCCAAAAATTTCTTTCTATACTGGAAATTAAGGAATTTTGAATCTTAGAAAGTCGAGAGAACAAGGTCTTTCCTTTTGCGTTAATCAATCGACCTTTTGAATCAATTTTGGAATTAGGGAGCATAGTTCTTGGTCCAAATTCCCTCCATCGAGGTTCTGTTCGACGACGCTTGTTCACCTCTTCTACGGTGTAAGCGCGCCTTTCATTTCCAACCATATTTCTGCTTTGGATCATTCCGCAGTTTAAACAGACAACATCGCCATCTTTTGATTCAACAGAAGGATCTTCACAGCATTCTCCAACTGGGCTTTCCTCTTGTGAATCATCTTTCGCTGATCGTAAGCGGTTTCGGTATGACATTTACTTTCACTTTTTTTGATACAAATTTGTTTAATAATGATTATTCAATATTACTATAAACACAAATTTTTGAACTTAATCTTAATCCTTCTATATTATAAGTTTTATTTAAAAAATTTTTGAAAATATTACTACAAATAATCTATTATTATTATATTAGTATACATAAGGTAACGCCACTATTTAAAAATGTTTTTGTCTACGCTTGTTATATGTCCCAGAACAAAATTTCTACGAGGTTTGCGGGCATATTATGGGAAAAAGTCAGTTTATTTTTTATAAGTTAATATTTTAGAATTTTGCTGTATGCTAAGGTTAGAGATCTCTTATAGGATATTATCACAAATTAGATTGTCGTCTAATTTTATCACCTATTTGCAAGAAATAATCTCCAAATTCTCTACAAATTTATTCTTCAATTATTAAAATTTAATAATTTTCTTGCTACTTTATGGAAAGCCATCTCTACATTATAACCAGTTAAAGCAGAGATTTCAAGATATTCAAGGTCTAAAGCGTATGAGAGCCTTTTCGCATCAATCTCGCTTACAATTCTTTTTTTAAGCAAATCATTCTTATTACCAATAAGATAACCCTTTAGTGCTTTATTATTTTTCATGTAATTTTTAATATCTTGGTGCCATTTTGAAACATTAACAAAAGACATTGGATTCGTTAAATCAAAAATTACTAGTAGGATGCTCGCGCCCTCGTAAAATTTCTTTCTTATGAGTTCAAACTTGGTTTGGCCTCCAATATCCCACAACACTAATTCTACAACGATTGAATCTATGTTAAAGATTTTTTGTGTAATATTTAGACCCATCGTTGGAATGTATGCCCTAAGAAATACACTATCAGTAAATCTTAGAATTGTAGATGTCTTACCTACCTTCGGGTCTCCTAGGACTACGACTTTAAATTTCCTTTTTCCTACCTGATTATCTTCAATGATTTTTCGAGGTTGTTCTTCTTTCTTTGCTACGTACTGGCTTTTAGAAGCCAAGTATGTTGTTACATCGCATAAAATCATATGCAATTTCACAATTTCTTCGTATATTAATTCGTCTATAGTCCCATTTTTCTCTAAGGTGAGCATAGTACTAACAGTTTTACTAAAATATGAATCGATATAACTCATATATCGGTAATATATCTGATCATTTTCTTCAGCAAATAAAAAAATGATCGCAGACTTTGAAATTCCTTCTTCGTTAGTAGTTCCTTCTCTTTTAAAATATTTAATTAAAACTTTTATTTTTAGATGGGGAATAGGAAAAATTAAGAGAACTTCCGGGATGAAAGTTGGATCTCCAGATATAATCGAAACACACTCCTCAACGATATCTTTCTGGTATTTTTCTGGTAAATTATAAGGATACCAGAATTTAATCAATGGAGCATTGTTGTTTATATCAAGATAAATGATTGCGTTTGTTGAATCCATTTCAATCGACAATTCTTATATAGAATTACTAATTCATCGATTTAAATTATATGTTTATTAATGGAAGAATCTGTGGTCCATTAGGCAAAATAAGTATCTTCGCGTCTCTTCCATGTTTAATTAAAGATATTTTAATTGCATCTTCTACAGTGTCAGCATATTTTAAACCAATATTTCCGATTTCTTCTTCTTTCATATTAGATACAAGATATACCTTTGACTTCATTAATATCCGGGTTAATACTTGGATTTGCCATTGATCAGGTACAACTATTTCCTTCTTCAGGATTTTATTATAGATTTCTTCTGGACTCTTTTCAGAAAAGATTAGTTCTTTAAAATTGTCTTGTCCTACGCCAACTCCTTCGCAACACTCATTTACTGAAATTATGATACCTCCTTGTTTTACACACATTTCTCCAATTGCCATACTTTTTACCGCCTGATAAAGGTTGAGGTCTAAAGGATAACCTCCATTCCCGCAGATTACAATATCGAATGATTCTTGAATTTCCTTGAAAACATGTTTGTTTTGATAAGCAACTAATCTTTTATGAACTAATTCTATATCACCAGCAGCTATTTGGATGATTTTATGATCAACATTAATACATACGTTAATAGTGAAATCTACACCAACTATTTTTGCATATCTAGAGGAATGTTCAGGTATTGGATTTTTTTCTTGGATTCCGAATCTCGCATACGGAGAAGCTATTTTTTCGGCGGAGTGATTTGCTAATATAGTTTCAGCCCCTGCTAAACCAGGAACAATTGATTTGTATCCTCCAGAAAAGCCGAAGAAGAAATGAGGTTCAACGTATCCTGTTAAAATTTTTAGATCGCTTTCATAATAATACTTGTTGATATAAATAGGGTTCTCAAGATCGCCATTATGTAATGCTATGAGAGATTTCTTATCTGCTGCAACATGATTAACAATTTTAACATCCCTTGTTGAAACTGTACCCAAAATTCTTTTAAGTTCTTCTCTGTTGGATGGACGATGCAACCCCGTAGCAATTAAGATTCGTATTTTTTTTTCTTGAATCCCGTAATCAAGTAATTCTCTCAAAAGACCCTCTATTATAAGATGAGTAGGAACTGGACGCGTTGCGTCTGAAACTACAATACATACAGATTTGATCTTCTTTCTTTTTTTTATTATAGCCTTTAAGGAGAGATTTCCCACAGGATTTTTAATAGCATCCCTTATCGCTTTAATTGGATTTTCAATTGGAAGTTGCTTAACAGGTTGAATAATTTTCGTGTTCCAATTGGGATCAATCGTTAACTCAATTCCATCTTTTCCATAGTCTAATTTCATTAGTATTATGTAAGTTTATATTTTCAATATCTATTACAAAACTCGTAATCTTATTATATTTGTTTCTTCAAATTTTATAATGTGTTAAATGTCGCACCCCTAAAACCCCAACTTTTTAGAATGTGCTCCGATTCGTTAATAATATTATCGATAAATGTTTTAAGTGGTAAAACTTCTTCAATGTGGCCAATAGCCATTGAAGCTATTGGTGAATCTTTCAATTCCAGATGAAATATCTTTTTATAATACTTTTCATCGAATATATCCTGGTTTAAAATCTGTTCTTTCCAATTTTTTGAAGCTGGGCTTTCTGTAGTTGCTATTATTGAACTTCCGAGACATACAGCGTCTGCACCCATGGCCATTGCCCCAAGAAAGCCTCTAACATCTCCAATACCTCCTGCTGCGATTATTGGAAGGTTCAATAATTTCCTAGCCATTGTTATGTTTACTAAAGTTGTGTTTTGTACGGGATTTTTGAACCCCGTTCCTTCTAGTCCAACAAGTGTAATAGCATCAGCACCTGCACTTTCAGCAGCTTTTGCGTGCTTCATAGTTACACATTTGTGAAACCAGTAACAATTTGCTTCTTTAATTCTGGTTCCAAGTTTTGGAGCTCTGTAAGCGGAAGTCGTAAATACTTTAACTCCCATATCGATTGCTAAATTTAAAAAATCAAGATATGATTCTTGAGTTCTTCCTCTTCTCTTTTTTAAAAGATATGGTGGTGTTATCGTAAAGTTAATTCCAAACGGTTTATCCGTCAACAGAAGCATATGTTCAAGCTCAGCACGAAAATCTTCAATTTTAGGATAATTAATAGCAGTAATAATGCCTAATCCTCCAGCGTTAGAAAAGGCGCTTGCAAAGTCTGCGCTCCCTATTATTGCAAACGCGCCCATAATTAAGGGGTATTTTACACCAGTCATTTGGGTTATTTTGGTTTCCCAATTCATAAACGATTAAACTCCGTTCTTAAAGTATTTTTTAAATAGGAGATAAAACAGAAATTTTTATTTTTTTTAATACTTTTACTGTAATACATTTAGTATAATTAACCAAAAAAGATTTTTTAAATATTTGAACCGCTCATTTAAACTAATGAGGGATAATAACTTTTAATAATATGTGGTACAATGCCTAGTATACTAATAGATTTTTGGGTTTTAACGGACAACGGAATCGTTTTATACTCAAAAGTTTCAGATCAAAAGGTAAATCCTCAGCTCTTTGGCGCTTTAATGAGTGCTTTAAATAAATTTGCAGAAAAGTTAACAGATGGCGGGATTTCGAACTTTGAAATGGCTGATCTTCGCTTTGTAATTATAAAGCGAAGAAAATTTCTGTTCATTGGAAGCTCTTCTTATAAAACCAAAGAAAAGAAAGTAATAGATGATCTCCTGTTGATATCAGACCAATTTTTTCGACTATATTCCCCAGAGTTAATAGATTGGGATAATAACATTGAGACCTTTGCTGATTTTGGTGATTACATTGACAAATTTTTAGGAAAATAACATTTTGAGAACTTTTGTGAATGAAATTATATAAGAAGAAAAGTTTTGAAAAAGAACCAAAAAAGATTTAAGAATGAAATTATATAAGAATAATGAAACAATAAAATTGGTTAACAATCAAATGGACGATAAGAATAAAAGTATTGAAAAAGAACCAAAAAAGGCTCATTTTATAAAAGATTACGAGGATGTTCTAAATAGTAATAAATTACGCTTTTTTCCTTCCAATGATTATAACAGACAACTTAAAAGCTTGAATAATCCTCGGTTCTTAGGATCTTATCACCTTAAAGAAGAAAACACTCCTAGATATAATTCAATTAAAACGCTGATAAAAGGAGACCTAGAATTAAAATACGCAAAAGCTTTAAGAAGCACTCTAATTAACCCCGTAACTATCGCTCTTATCATTATCGCATTATTATTCAATATTTTGTGGTTCTTTTTTATCTAATTTTAAAATTGGAAAAATAGCGTTTTAATGTGTTTTTTCCTATTAATGAACATTATCAATTAGAAAAAGTAAATGTTCCAAATAAATTTTAAAGAGATAACATGTTTTATTACTTAAGCTTTTTAATTTACTCTTTAAAATTAACGAGGTATACCCTTTGATCTACGATGTAATTATTATTGGTGGTGGGGTAACTGGTTGTTGTATCGCGAGAAATCTTTCAAAATACGATCTAAAGATAGCTTTACTGGAAAAAGAAGCTGATATAGCATCAGGTACTACTAAAGCAAATTCTGGTGTAGTTCACGCAGGTTTTGCTTCCCCAAGAGAATATGTAAAACGGGATTTATGTATCCAAGGAAATAAATTATATACTCAAGCCTTTGAGGAATTAAATTTTTCTTTTCAAAGAATTGGTTCTTTTGTAGTTGCTTTAGAAGATAGCCAAATTAAGAAATTAGAAGAACAGAGGAGACAAGGTACGCAAGATGGGGTTCCGGGGTTAGAAGTAATCTTAGACAAAAAAAAAATAAAATACATGGAACCAAATCTAACAGATGATGTAGTAGGCGTGCTACACGCCCCAACTGCGGGAATCGTAAGCCCTTATGGAATGACTTACGCGCTAGCTGAGAATGCTGCTATGAATGGCGTAAAATTCTTTCGAAATCAAAAAGTAAGACGAATAAAACACCAGAATTACACTTTTGTTATTAAAACTAAGGATAAAGAATTTAAAGCAACTAATGTGATTAACGCAGCGGGGGTTTATGGGGCGAAGATATCAAAAATGGTCGGTTTAGACTACTTCAATATAATGCCAAGAAAAGGCGAATATATTCTCTTTGATAGAAACGCTATGCATTTAAACAAAATATTATTTCCGACACCAACAAAAGTCTCTAAAGGTATTTTAGTTTGTCCCACTGTCAGCGGAAATACTTTTGTTGGACCTAACGCACAAAATATTACCGATAAGAAAGATATATCAACTACGGAAGCAGGGTTAAAAGAAATTTTAGAAGGTGGAAGAAATTTGGTACCAAATTTACCACTGAGAGCCTCTATTAGGAATTTTGCAGGCTTAAGAGCAGTTCCAGATACATACGATTTTATTATTGATAACACAGATGTTTTTGGATTTATTAATGTAGTTGGTATTTTATCTCCAGGATTAACTTCAAGTTATGCCATTGCAGAGCGAGTTGCCGAATATTTAGAATTGCTGGGAGCTAATATGACAGTTAAGAAGGATTACAATCCATTTCGACCAAAACCAGAGGAATTCAAAGATTTCAATAAAAAAGAATTAGACAATAAAATAAAAGAAGATCCCGCCTGGGGAAGAATTATCTGTCGTTGTGAGACAATTCCAGAAAAAGAAATATTAAACGCTATCCATTCTCCCGTTGGAGCAACAACATTAGACGGGATAAAATTTAGATGCCGACCTGGAATGGGAAGATGTCAAGGTGGTTTTTGTAGGCCAAGGCTTATTGAAATTCTTTCAAGAGAATTGAATATT
>Ga0209979_1003356_pt1 | contig 14202 bp, 15 predicted proteins | sample AnhtaG_FD_183114 | JGI IMG/M metagenome (GOLD analysis project Ga0209979, IMG submission 183114) | Deep subsurface microbial communities from Anholt, Denmark to uncover new lineages of life (NeLLi) - Anholt_01485 metaG (SPAdes) (version 2) | ecosystem: Environmental > Aquatic > Marine > Oceanic...
TCTCCTCGCAGAGTTCCAGCGCAGCAGTTCCCTGGCCCGAAATTACTCGGTAGTCATTGTAGGGATGGATAAACGTAGCACCGGTACGATCAACTACATCAGCCAAACCCTCCTCACGAGCATCGAGTGTTGGTTTGCAGAAAATAATCTCCGCCCCATAGTTAGCCACTGCATTTCTTTTTACTTCAGGGGCATTTTCCGGCATTACCACATACGCCTTAATCCCCCGCCAGCTGGCAGCAAGAGCCAGAGCAGCCGCATGATTCCCGGATGAGTGGGTGGCTACTCCCTGGGAAGCCTGCTTGTCTCCTAGAGAAAACACTGCATTGGTTGCCCCTCGGATTTTAAAAGCACCCACCTTCTGAAAGTTTTCACACTTAAAAAATATCTCGGTTCCGCACATTCGATTCAGGGTGTTGCAGGTGAGGACAGGGGTACAATGAACAAAAGGCTTGATTCGCTCAGAAGCCTCTCTGATTTCCTTTATCGTTGGTTCATTCATCATCCAATCCTCCGGTATACTGTTTCAGACAGAAACTCCAACTCTCTTCTTTGCTTATTCCCTCTACTCTTCATCACTGAGATAATCACCAAGCAGTCCCCTGCTGTGTTCATCGTCATGGCAGTAAGCACACAGATTTTCCCAGTTAGAACCATCAGGGGGATTATTCCTGTGATTGCCATCTTTATGGTGTACGGTCAGGAGATGACTGTTTGTGTATGAAAACTCTCTTCCACATTTGGCACAGATAAGTCCGTGGATCTTCAGTGAGCGTTCTCTGTAAGTGTTGGCCGAGGACCTGCCTTTTCTTGTTTCCCTGAGCAGATCCTTGAAGGATTTGTCACTGTCTATCTTTCCAGTCCCTGGTTTTTTGTACACACCGTAACGTCTGTCTCTCATTCTAATGTCCCCCGATTCAGCTAAGCCTACCAAAATTATACCTAAAATACAAATCTTCAGTCCCAGTGCATAATGAACCATCGAGCATGATCAGGACCTTTCTAGGCCTTATTTGATTCCCAGCCGAGAGCCGCCCGGTAAGGGTGATGAGTACGGCTGTAAAGGATAACGAGCAATGCGCTAACAGATCCGGTATGTCGGCTCTTGAACGTGCGACCTTTTGCAACACGGGCAGCGACCAGGACGGGTATAGCGCTTCCGGTCTTGAAAAACATATCCACACCCCAGACACCGGAAAGGTAGGATAATGAGCCTTTTTCTTTGGGCCGCTGCGGAGCGTGCAATATGAGAAAGATGGTCATAGACCTCTTTTTCCCGGATTCCCATTACCTGGGAGAGTTCCCTGGCACCCATTTCCTTGTTACTCAACAGGACCATCATCTGCTGACGGATCGTTTGCATATCAAGGCTCTCTATTAATACCGAAAACCCACAACCATAAAGCATTTAAACATTGTCAGTTATTCCTTGTTCAGCCTCAAGGTGCATATAGGGTGCAGATGGGTGTAAAAAAATAATAGGGCCTTACTTCTCGTTTGCTTTAGCTGAATCACTTGAGGCCTGATATTCAGAATCATCTAGGGCATCAACTTCAGCTTTTTTGCCTCCAGGCATCCAGTGACTATAAAACTTAAGTACCGCTTGCACAGTATCCCCAAGCTGATTGGCCACATCAACTATATTATCACCTTTTGAAAGTCTCAATGTGGCATAAGTGTGTCTTATATCAGGGATCCGTATATTTCTGATAGCTGCTTTTTTTAATGCCTTTTTAAATACTCTCTGCCTCCAATTATCCTGGTGAATCAGGCCACCCTTGCTATTTGTGAAAACCCATTGAGAATCTTCATCTATCGGGACAACTATTCTGCTTTTTTTCAATTTGAGTAAAGTATCGCTCAGTTGCCATGACATATCTACAGTTCGGGATTTTCCGTTTTTCGGAGAAGTTATCCTGCCTCTTGAGAAAGTTCTTTCAATCTTAATGAATCTACCATTGAAATCAATATTATCCCATTTCAAGGCTAGTCCTTCACCTAACCTTATTCCGGTTCTTGCCAGTAGTAGAAGGAAAGGATAATGACCTGAAAGCTCTTTGTCTACTTGGGCAGTATCTAATAATTTTTTGAGTTCATCCCTGGTGAGGGGATTTATATCTCCGTTATCGTTTTCTTTCTTACCTACCCTGCCAAGACTATGAGCAGGATTTGCAAGAATAATTCCATCATCTATAGCCTGATTCAAGACGCCTGATATTACAGCCCTATAGCTGTTTACTGTGCTTTTTGTTTTCCCCTCATTTATCTTGCTGAAAAGAAAGGTTTTTATCTGGCCCCTGGTGATATCAGTAACTTTGATATCACCAAAAGCAGGTAAAACATGAAGCCTAAGAATATCCTCATAACCTTTGGTCCTCGCCTCTTTACAGTTAGCAGGAACCGTTATCTTGATCCATGAATCTGCATAGTCTTTAAATACCGGGATAGACTTCTCTTCGGTATCAAAACTAAACTCCCCAAGTTTCAGTTTTGCTTCAATTTTGCTGGCTACCTCTTCAGCAGCAGACTTACTCCCTACTTTCCTTGATGTTCTTTTACCATCATGAGAGATAAACACCCACCATGGCTGACCTTTACCTTTGACTCTTTGTCTTGCTGTGACTCCCATGATTACTCTACTTTCTTTCCTGATACCCGTTAATCAGAAAATCTCTGTTTTGCCTTTATAATACTCCTTAAAGATTCTAATTCTGCCTTCCAGTGTACCACCTCTTGCCGTGTTTGCTTCAGGGATTATAAAATTCGAAATGACTATTGCCTCATACAAATCACTAACTTGCTGGCGAAATTCATCCTCACTTTTCACTCTCAACTCATTGGCAGAGTTAATCTCCCGAGCAAGCCGATAGTGATTCTTTGCCAAATTATGACTGATTGCAGCATAAACGGCGATTGCGGCTGTAGCACATGCAGTAATAATCACCCAAAGCGTTCTAAGCTCGAATCTAGACAGTACAAAATAAAAGACGATCCCCGCTATCACTATTATTGAACCCTATTTCACAACGTCTAGAAGTCTTTCCTTCATGATCTAAACCCCTTTCTTTATCCCCTATGGTTTCCCCATGGGCAGGGACCGGGGTTTGTCTTTTTCGGCTCCCGATGCCTAGCCCGTGGGTGGTTATTTTTCCTTGGTCTAATCTGAAGACAAATATTTTCATTTAAGGTTGAACAATCCTAAGCAGTTCAGGGAATATATATAATCCTGGTTTCTGCCCCTTCGCTGGAGCAATGAGCCTAACAATTCCATTCTCGCTCAAGACTTTCAAAATTCTTGCAGCACTCGGTTTTGGGATTTGAGAATGTCTGGCGAAATACGAACTATTGAATATTGGCCTGTGAAATAGAACATCTAAAGTTTGGATACTAAAACGAGAATGTGTTAAGTCAGTAATCCTTTCTTTCATTGCATCATACAAGCTCATAATATCTTTCGCTTTTTGACCATTATCTTTTGCTTGTTCAGTAACTGCTTTCAGGAAGTATTTAATCCAACCTGTCCAGTTATCGTCTTCAGAAATTGCTAATAGGCTACTGTAATATTCATTTCGGGATGATTCAAAATAAGCACTGATGTAAAACATGGGGCTACTCAAGGTCTTTTTATCAAAAAGAAAGAGCGGTATTAAAATACGGCCTATCCTCCCGTTGCCATCAAGAAAGGGATGGATTAGCTCAAACTGAGCGTGGAGAATAGCCAACTGAATGAGTGCATCTTTTTCTTCATAATGATAGTATTTCTCCCAATTTGACAGACATTCGAGAACTTGATTAGGTGGTGGAGGAATATAAGTTGCCTGCTCTATTGGTGTGTTTGGCTTTCCAATCCAATTCTGGATTCGCCTAAATTCTCCCCTACCTCTATTCTGCCCCTGAACTCCATTGAGAAGAACTCTGTGCATATCTCTAATTAAGTTTAAACAAACTGGACGATTTTGGAGGTAACCTTCAGCAAATGATAGTGACTTTCGATAGTTTATTATCTCCTCGATATCCTCATATTTCTCGGTAATCTTCTTCGGGTCAGCCTCAAATTTAAGTACCTCCTCTAAGGTTGCCTGGGTTCCTTCAATTTTAGATGATAAGACAGCCTCTTGAGTCATAAGAGGTGATAACAGAACACTCGGGTTTGGAATGCCTTGTAACTGTCCATCGTAACGAGCTATTGCCGAGTTTGCCTTTACGATTGAGGTTATTAAATCCGGCCAAGCTATTTTTTTCAAAGGTAAAGGTTGTGCTATAAACGGGCTCATGCATCCTCCTTTTCTGAACATTGTTATCTCTATTATTTGTGTCTCAGATTAGGGATAATATTAGACACAAAACAATTTGTCAATATTCTATGATCCACAAAGGCCCACTTTTTTGAGGGATTGGGCCACAACGTATGCCCTGGCCCATGCTTTGAGATTATGCCATTCTGATTTCTATCTGAGTCTCAAAACCTCCCTCAAAGATTTATCCAGGTAAGGCTCTACTGAAAAGATATCCTTGATATCCCTGGTCATTCCCTCAAGTAAATACCTATGCCCTAGCTCCGATATCTCCTGATCAGTCAACTTGCATACTAGGTCAACCAATTCCTTGAATTGCTTAGAACATGGTATTGTGATTGTCTCTGTTAGGAGCCCGGTGTCGGTCGGCCTAGTAGAGATGTCTATTTTCAACTTATCCATTTGCTTTTTAGATTAACCCCTCACCCCCCAGCCCTTTAAGACAGCATAAGTGGGTATGGCACTTACATTGCCCAAAGGTCCAGGGTGAAGAGTTAAGCTTTTTGCTTTTCCATCTCTTCAAGTTTACCACAAGCTATATATGCGTGAGACTTTTGACGATCTTGCGCAATAAGTCCAGGCCAATCACAAATATTTAAGTGCATACAAATCCGGCTGATACCGTGCTCAACCGTTATACATTTCGGATTGTTTTCCATTGGACAATTTTCAGCCATTAGAACAACAACCTTTAGCTCATGGTTAAATAGGTTTGGGTCACACTTCGTTTCTACTCCAAAAGTACCTTTATTAACTACTGTGTAGGTTTCAGTCTCTTTATCCGGTATGGTTCTATATTTCATCCTCTATCACCCCCTTCCTATTTAAATTTTGCCCTTCACATAAAAAATAAGGATAAGGCCCCGGCCAGATCCCCAGGGCATAAAAAATCCGCTTGGCATGGCAGAGGTTAGACGCCTCGAATCTTTTAAGATTCAACCAAGCGGATCTATTCTTTTCAAACTTGCCTATTTCTGCCATTGGTTATATTGTAAACGATCAACCGAATAGCTTCAAACCTTTTTTGCTTCCGGCTGCCTAGCCCGTGGGTCTTGTTCAATAATCGTATTAGCTCAAGGTCTAAGGCAATCAGGCAATTATTAGAGAAGGCCCTGCAAGAATACGATAAAACCCCACCTAAGCCCTCTAAATAGCCCTTCAACCCTTAGCTAAACCACCATTTTGCCCTCAAATTTCAACGATCTCATATACCCCATGTAGGTAACCATTAGATTTTGCTTTTTCATTGATTTCTGAGCCTTAAATGGCTTATTCCATTCTTGCCAACAAGAGGCCATAAGGGTCTCTAGGAGTGACAGTTTAGATCCACAGATGGGCATTTGAAAGGGTGCTGAAGACGGCCCCTGTGAGGTTTGTATAATGCAGGATGAGAGCTGGAAAGAGAGAGTGATCGGCGGAGCTACTGTTCATAATAAAAGATTTTCATTAGGAATCGAGTTATAAGTCTTTTTGGATAGCGTATTGGATCTCTAAGAATAAATCTTTAGTTTACACCGATATAAATAACTTAATAAGATTCCATATTTATGCTGAAAGTCGTTAACATCAGATTCTGAATACGCTGGCTCTTTTTCCCCAAAAGGAGAATCCGTTAGAAAGATTTTGAATTTGAAAAAATGATTTACCAATCTATCATCTTCAAAGATCTTTTCCATTAGCTCATCTCTCTTAATATCTTTGATAACACTTAATAGAATACTCGCTGCCTTAAAGGAAGATTTAATTCTTCGCTCCTTTTCAAGATCGGGCTGTATTATATAGCTATTTCCAAGGGTAAAGATTTCAGTAATTCCATTTTGAAAAGTATTTATTAAGTCAAATATTATGTCTCTTTTTTTTAGATCTCTATTAACCAGACTGTTAATAAAATAAACGATGAAAACAGCAATCAAGATAGTTAACAGCAGTTGAAGTATCTGCATTAGTTTTACTTCTAGAAAAGAATGAGTATCATTAGACTAATGGGTTGTTCAAGAATATTAATGATAAACTTGCTTTTGGATTCTGTAGCAGTATGAAAGACCCTTGAATTCTTGCTTGCCACATATTTCCACTGTTTTGTCTGGATAGTGGCAGGGGAAGGACTGGCACTTGTCCTATATTGACCCAATTTTGACTTTAATCTCAAGTATTTTTGTGTAAGTTTAGGATCTCCCCATATATTCAGTTTATGTTTCCGTGCGTATCTTTCTGCCTCTCTGAATTCCTCGTCATATTTCTGGCTCAATCCATACTTGGTATAATAGGGACTTAATCCCTGTCTGACCAGCTCCAGATTGAAATTGGCTCCATCAACAAAGACATAGGCAAGGAGACGTCCATATCGCCCCCTAAAGGGACCCTCAAATTCAAGGTCAACATATTTCCCTTTGAGTCTCTTTTTGGTGTAATCCGAGGCGACCTTACCCATGGGGATGTTTTGTTTTTTATCCGGGTGGACTGATTTAGGGGTGTTGACGCACAACAACCTAACCTTTTCTGGTTTACTTTTGTAGTTGACAACAATAGTGTCTCCATCCACTACTCGGATTACCTTGTACTGTCCAGCTAAGGATAGGGCGGGAATGGAGGGAAAACTGAGGAAAAAATATTACAGTGGAACAGGCTCGGGGGGTATTGAGTACAGAGGGATATTAACAGAAGCTACATTCACTTTTCTATGTTTCTCTTTGTCCATTCTTCGTGAGAAAGCCAGAGTTTCACGTTTCCCGGGCGACGAGTAGATAAGGAACGGAATTTCTTAGATGGACGGTAGATTTTGGCTATGAATGGACGGTTGTGCTTCTCGATGAATCTTTGAATCTTGTGCAAAGTATTGACCAGATTATTTGCAAGTTCTTGATGAGTAGCATTGCCAATCAGTATAAACAACCCTATGCCTGCGCGCATAACAGCATCCTTTTCATTCGGTTTATATCGAATTCGCCTATCGTGTGTGAGGCAATACCAGTTCCTTCTACCCACTTCAGTGAGCCACTCCTCATCTCTCGCATCATCTGGAAAGTGATCCGAGTGTTTTTCCACATTTATCCCTGTCTTTCGAAGCAATTTTGGGATTAGATTTCCTAAATTTCGATCGGTAAAAAAGATTGGCGTCAAGCTGCTTTCTCGTAAATAACAGCTTCCTCTGCTTGCCAAAGTTCCAGGTCATAATCATGCGCTACATCATCCAATGACTCACCAGCATCGATTCGGTCAGCAATTGCCGCTGTGGAGATATTTCTATTCCGAATGACTGGTCGTCCGAACGAAATAAATGGGTCAATGACGATCACTTTGGGAACATCGGTGTAACCACTATGCAAAAAAGGAAATAGACGCAATGGTACATTGAGAGAATCCCGCTCAATTCTTTTCAGGTAGGCTTCAAGAATCTTTTTCATGGCAAGTTGCCCAGACCTAGACAAATTGATCAGTTCTCCATATTTGCTGAGAAAGAGGTTTTCAGCATTGGTTTGGAGCTCAGGGCTAAGAAGGAGATGTTTAATTGCAAAAGTTCTTTCCGCATAATTGAGAGCATTGCGAACTGCTCTGATCGGAACGCCATGTCTAGTCCGCAGAGCCCAAAGGACATGCGCCTCCACTAGATTTCTAAAGGAGAGAAGGTTGCTTGAAGATTGAGGAAGTCGAATGAGCGGTTCAAAAAACGCAACTCTACCGCCGCGAGGATAAGAGCGGCCAACAACCCAAGATCGGAGAGTTGCAGGAGCTAGCCGAAAATATCTTGCTGCCTCCGTTACGCTATAAGCGGGAAGATCTCTTGGGTCTTGTCCCCCATAAATATTAGGCTCATTATTCTGCATAGTTCCTTTATCGGAAAACCTCTTTCTATATTGCAGGTCCCCTTTGAGACTAACCGGAGAACTGTTTTTTAGACCTGCCTGATTTTTGCAACAATTGGAAGCGATGTCAAGAAAAAACCTTAAAGCCATAAAGACCTTAGGGGCTTTATCCTTATCTCTGGGAGCCGAATTCTCTCATTAAAGGGTGCACATAGGGTGCAGAATCACCTCATGATTCAGTATGATTTGGCACGATTTAGCAAGCTAACCCCCTGAAATCCTTAACAGGCGTGGGTTTCAATAAAACGGATCGTTTGCATATCATCCCGCTGTTCTTCAACCCGATTGTTTACCATCCTGCCATAGCCGGGCTAAGCTACGCAAAGGTCTCGCCTTGCAGTCGCTTAATCCCTCTTACTCCTCTTAGAAAGGGATAGGGTTTCCAGTGCAGCAGAGACCAGGAACAGGATGCCGTTTTTCAGAGCATTGTCATTGAAATCGAAATGGGGGTTATGCAAGGTAGCGCTTGCTTTCCCCATACCGAGTCGGAACATGGCGCCCGGGTAATCTCTGATATAATAGGCAAAATCCTCGGCTGCCATAGAAGGGCTGTTTAATTCGATCCAGCTCGATGCCCCAAGGACGTCTTCTGTTACCTTTTTTCCCAGTGCCACGATGTCGTGATTGTTGATGGTCGGTATATATGTGCTGGTATAGGAAAACTCATAGGAAGCCCCCATGGACTCACACACGCCTTTGATAATCTGTTCCATATACCCGGGAATCTTTTTCCCTGTCTCGGGATCCAGGTACCGTGTAGTACCTTCCAGCTCAACACTGCTGGGGATAATGTTACTATTTGTCCCACCACAGATGCGGCACACACTGACAACCGCCGAATCCAATGCACTCACCCTGCGGGAGGCTATCGTCTGCAAGGCTTCCACAATCCGTGCTGCGATCAGAATCGGATCAATGGACGCCTCAGGTGTTGATCCGTGTGCCCCTTTCCCCTGAACTGTGATTTTGAAAAAATCTGCTGCCGCCAGCAAGACTCCGGGCCTTGATGCGATTGAGCCTTCTGGGATGCCGTTCAATGCGTGCAGGGCAAAGACCGCATCAGGTTCGGGATCCCTTAAAGCGCCTTTGCTAACAAGGTCCTTGCCTGCTGCCACCACCTCTTCACCGGGCTGAAAGACAAACCGCACGGACCCGGCGAGCTGATCTTTGAGCTTGCTCAACACCAGAGCTGATCCGATCAGTGTGGCTGTGTGCCCGTCATGGCCGCAAGCATGCATAAGACCGTTCCTTTTCGACTGATGTGGGAGCCCGGTCTTCTCCTGTAAAGGCAGGGCATCTATATCGGCACGCAGGGTCACATTTCTTCCCGCTCCCTTTCCTTCCAGGATAGCAACTACATCGGTTTCCAGGAATGGTTCAAGAAGGCGCATGCTCGTGGATTCAAGGGTTTTCCTGATCATGGCAGCCGTGTCATATTCCTGAAGGGCCAACTCAGGATTCTGATGAATGGTATGCCTGATGCTCACAATGTCAGGCAGAACCTTGTCAACAAGTTTCTCAACACTTTGATACGTTTCCATATCCTGTCTCCTTTTAACGACGTGTGCTTACATAAACCATTTCCTTCGATGGCGCACTGCATCGCCGAATGTTCGCATAAACTGCATTTCTTCCTCACAAAGCGGACCCTGGCGGACCGCTTTCAGGTTTTCCTCGAGGTGTTTCAGATTAGAAGGCGCTGTCAGGCAGACATCCACGTGCGGATTAGAGAGGACAAAGCGGTAGCACATACCGGCGGTGGGAATACGCCCGCCTTTTGGCCAGCCGCGCGGTTTTCTAAGCAGATACCGCCACCGGGTAGCGGTGTAACTCACAATGCCCGGATTGTAGTGATTCAGATACGGAAAGATATCGTGTTCAGCGCCACGGTGAGCGGCATTGTAACGCATCATGATAACATCGAGGGCGCCCTCGGCCGCCAGCTTGCCGGCGAACTTCCGATCGTGTGTCGAGATACCAACGCAGCGGACCTTACCCTCCTCGCGGAAACGGTAAAGTTCTTCTCTGACGTGGTCGGTGAAATGCTTTTCTTTGGTCACGCCGAGAAAGAGAAAAACATCGATATAGTCGGTGCCCAATTGACGGAGCCTCTTCTCCAGCGTGCGCCGAAGGCTTGGGGAGCCCCACAGAAGGTTATATGCTCCTGTGGCCACAGTACAGTTTTCTCTGTTGCCTTTCAGAACATCCCGCAACACCCTGATCATCTGTGTGTCAAAGCCATAGCAGAAGAAATAGTTGAAACCTTCATCCAGAGCCTTATAGATGGCTCTCTTGCCTGGACGGTAGGTAGCGGACATGCCGAGCCGGTTCACCGCAATGCCGGTGCTTCCAAGTGTGGTATGGGTAAAATCCTGATCCAAATGTAGCCCTCAAAAAAAAGATGTTAACTTTATCAGTCCTGGCACAACCCTAAGAGATATGGTCTGACCTTCAACAGATACTTGAAACTGGAGACTTGAAACTGGATGATATCTTAATAGGTTTTTGGTCTATCGAGTTTCGAGTTTCAAGTATCAAGTTTCTCGTGCTTAGCAGAATAATACCTCTCGGAAAATTGTACGCCGAGCCAATCCAAAAACATTTCCGTAAAAAATACCCTATCCCAGAACACCATAGTAGATACCCGAGACAACTGCCCAACCCAGTATCAGTAACGTCAAACCCACACAAACACCGGCAAGGATCTTATGAAAGAGACTTTCCCTCACTCTCTCCTGATACCCCAGCAAGAAGCCAAGAATCACACCTGCGAAAATCCCGCCTCCATGACCCCAGTTGTTGACCGTTGGCACCAACAGACCGAAGAGAAAGAGTCCCAACGCCCAGCCGCCAATTTGTCTAAAAATTGCCTGCCCATAAACTCCTCCCCGACTTTTGCCATAGTAGAGCGTGGCACCAATCAGGCCACATACAGCGGCAGAGGCACCAATGGTGAAGCGCACGCCGGCCAGATATGAGACCAAAAAGCCGGTTACGCCACTCAGGGTGTAGAGGATAAGCATTCGATAAGCCCCGTATTCCTGGAGAACAAGGCGGGCTATCTGTCTAAAGGCAAGCATATTAAACAGGATGTGGAGAATGCCTCCATGAAGATAATTGGCAGACACGAGAGTCCACCACCGATGTAAATGGTCAATGGGAATTGTTCCTGTCGCTCCCAGAAGTAAAAGGCTCTTATTTGCAGGAGACAAGGAGTAGAAGGGATTTAATGAGAAACCGGATGACAGGGGATTAAGCAGAAGAGAGATCACATACATGCCGAGATTGGCATAGATTATAGTCCTGATGAGTTGGTCTGTGCCAAGGAATACCCGGGTCCATACATTATTCTTCCACCATGATCCAGGACTCGCTATACCGCAGTAAGGACAACTAGACTCATCCGCACTAATCAGCTTCCTACAGTTGGGGCAAAGGATTGAACGCCTCTGGTGACTTGCCATGACTCAACCTGTATAGAGACAAGAGGGATTCTTGCCTCATTGAACTTGATAATTCCCTGCAGCTTGTTGGAGCCTTGCGGAAATCCCGGCTCAGCGGGGCTACAAGGTTACCGTATAGTTCCTCCCCCTTGTCGAAGATCCCGCCGCTGTTATGGCGGGGGTGGGGGAGGTTAGGTGGGGGTGATAAAATGTTTGTTCACCCTCCCCTTTATCCCCTCCCATCAAGGGAGGGGGCGTTGATATTGGATAGCATGCAGCTTGTTGGAGCCTTGCGGAAATCCCGGCTCAGCGGGGCTGCGGGGTGGTTCATTAATATCATTGCATATCACCAATGTAAAGAATACTCTCGAATACCGAGGAGGCATCTCTGCATATGGTGGTACAAGGTTATGGTCTACCCCTGTTCTTTCAGATCCCCGGCCCCCTCTTATGAGCCTATAAACTGTAATATATATCTTGACGCTACGATAAAGACTATTATTCCAAGTATGACTTTTATCCACTTCTCAGGTATGTATTTTTGCATCTTAGCCCCGCTGAACATGCCTAATAGACCGCCTAAGCCGAATAGGATCCCGAGTGCCCAGTCGGGCGGTGCAACCGCCCCTTTAACGGGTATGAGACTGTAGAAGACCACGCCGGCAGTAGATGAAGTAAATGTCGCAAAAAGGACTGCTCCGGCTATGCTATGAACTGGCAGCTTGAAGAAGGTTATGCAGAGGGGTGCGATGATTGAGCCTCCGCCTATACCGTAGGCACCTCCGATAATGCCCACGACAAATGCAAGCATTACCATTCCTATAGTACTAAAGGAAGCCATGACCCCTTTGAAATCAAATTGTGTCTTGTTAAGTCCTATCGAAAAATTATCTACCCTGCCCCCAATCTGGTAGGCATCTCCCGGTTTTTCGAGCTTATTGGCCCAAATATCTCGTAAGAGTCTTGAAGCCACGTACATAAGGACTATACCCACAAAGAACTTGAAGATCGCCGGGTCTGGCAGGTATTTGACCCTAAGATAGTAGCCCAGCAACACTCCAGGTTGTATCCCCGTGATAATGGTGAGTCCGAGGGGCCATGCCATCCTACCCTCCTTCATGTAGCGGTAAACCCCGCCAGGGGTTCCGATTACATTGTATAGGAGATTGGTGGAGCTTACAGATGGCGTTGTGAAACCCAGGACACTCATCTGAAACGGGAGGAGCAGGAATGCCCCTGAAATCCCGGCCATTGACGTGAAAAAGGAGATCACGAAAGATACAAGGGGCGGTATAAAGAGGTAGGTCTTAACACCGGATGTCGAAAGCTCCGCGATCAAGAAATCAAACATCCTTCTTATTTCCCGTCTGGAATTTCATCTTCTCCTCCTCTTTTTTTTGCCTTTTTTCCGCTGTGGGACAGTTCTTGGTGAGGGCACCTTTTGTTCTGAAGTGAAGGGTACTCCTTCGTGGCGGTGCCTCCAGGCATAAACCAGGAAAAACACGCCCAACAGGAAAAAAGGAATGCTTAGATACTGCCCCATTGTCAAGGGGGAGTCAGGGAGCAGGGTTTGATGTTCCTTGACGAATTCCACAAGAAACCGGCAGAAGAAATAAGACACCACGAAAACACCGGTTAGAAGTGCTGGCGGCCGCTTCTTGCCGAGTTTGCGGTCCAGCAGAATCAGTCCGGCAAGTATAGCCAGGCCGAAGGATGCCTCGTAGAGTTGGCTCGGGTGACGGCAATACCTGCCTCCATCCTGGTAGCGCATGAAGTGCACGCACCAGGGCAGGTCGGTGATGCGTCCCACGATCTCGGTGTTCATGAAGTTGCCAATGCGCACCAACGTTGCAATAAGGGCGTAGACAAAGGCGTTGCTGTCTGAAATGAGATGCCAGGGGATCTTCTTGATGTGTGAGAAGAGAAAAATCGCTATGAGGATGCCGGCGGTAGCACCGTGACTCGACAGGCCCCCTGCCCAGATCTTTATGATCGAAATCGGATTGGACAGATAGTATGCGGGATCGTAGAACAGGCAGTGTCCCAGCCTCGCACCGACTATGCCCAAAATCCCTACGTAGTAAGGGAAGATGACAATTACTGACTCATCATAGCCGGCCTTTCTCATCTGCCACTGCCAGAGGTAATATCCAATCACCAGTATGGAAGCGAAAAGGAGGCCATAATAGCGTATCTGCAACGGCCCCAGTACCACTATCGTGGGATCAATGTCCCAGACAAACCCTTCCATCTCGTCTTACGGCTCCTCCATTCCTTCACCTAAAGAAATTCTGGCAGGGATTTTGGAATCCAGGAATTTCTTAAGACGGCTCTAATTAAGCATATCGGAATTTCCACAACGTAGTGAAGTTTAGAGATTTTTTGTAGCTTCGACGTTTCGCTTCCCCTTTCGAATAGTGGAATTCTGGAATGTCGAAGATCCCGCCTGTCGGGCGTGGAATGATGGGCACCGAAAGCGGTAAAAGTCATACTAATGTTTGTAGCGTTCACAGGTTCCGGGTTCAACGTTCAGGGTTAGGGACAAGGACAAAATTGAAGACCCGAAGTCCTCGCAAAAAAAATGCTGGTTTTGCCACATAT
>Ga0209979_1003357_pt1 | contig 14198 bp, 8 predicted proteins | sample AnhtaG_FD_183114 | JGI IMG/M metagenome (GOLD analysis project Ga0209979, IMG submission 183114) | Deep subsurface microbial communities from Anholt, Denmark to uncover new lineages of life (NeLLi) - Anholt_01485 metaG (SPAdes) (version 2) | ecosystem: Environmental > Aquatic > Marine > Oceanic >...
GGTATATGAGGCGCGCGCCGTAGCTAAAGCAGCCCGCCAAGCCGGCGTAGCGACTCAAATGGGAAACCAGGGTATGGCATTCGAGGGAAATCGCCTTATCAAAGAATGGCTCTGGGATGGAGCAATAGGTCCGGTTCGCGAGGTACACGCCTGGTCTGACCGGCCAACGCATAATGGACAACTCTTCTGGGCCCAGGGAGTTGACCGTCCGAAAGACACGCCGCCTGTTCCTTCAACTTTGGATTGGGATTTATGGCTGGGTCCTGCACCCTACAGACCTTATCACCCGGCCTATGTTCCCTTCAAATGGCGAGGATGGTGGGATTTTGGGTCGGGAGGATTGGGAGACATGGGCATCCACAATCTGGCGCCGGTTTTTTCCGCTTTGAAACTCGGGGCTCCGATTAGCGTTCATTCAAGCTCGACCCTGTTTAATCAGGAGACCCTGCCTCTGGCCTCGACAGTTCACTATGAGTTTCCGGCCCGCGAAGACATGCCGCCGGTAATGCTGCACTGGTACGATGGTGGGATTATACCTGCTCGTCCTGAGGAGTTGGAAGATACAAGGGAGCTGTCGCGTGAGGATGGTCTAATATTCGTAGGCGACAAAGGCAAGATGTATGTTGAAGGCTGGGGCGGTAATAGCCCCCGCTTGATACCTGAAGCAAAAATGAAGGCCTACAAACGCCCACCAAAGACACTCCCCCGCTCAATCGGTCATCACAAGGAATGGATTCAGGCCTGCAAAACCGGCAGTCAAACACGTTCCAACTTCAACTTTGCAGGCCCTTTGACTGAAGCGGTTTTATTGGGAACGGTTTCGGTTCGGATGGGCGGAAAGAGATTAACTTGGGACAGCAAAAAATTTAAGATTACCAACCTGCCGGAAGCAAATAAGTATCTGCATTATAAATATCGCCCGGGATGGACGTTGTAGCGTTCTGTAACTGCTCGATTGACAACTAATAAGATTATACGAAACAAAACAGTAAGCACAGATGCAAAGATTAGAATAATAGGGAGGTACATTTATTATGTCGGGCAAAGGAAGAGTTAAAGTTGGAATTATTGGGTCACAGTTTGAAGCAGACATTCATGCCGAATCATTTCGGATTATGCCTGATGAGGCGGAAGTAGTCGCAGTTGCCTCTCCTACAGAAGGCAACGCCCAAAAGTTGGCTGATAAGTATGGTATTGCCCGCGTCTTTACCGACTACAAGCAGATGCTCGCTGAGAAAGACATCGAGATGGTAACAATTGCTGCACCGAATTATTTGCACGCCCAGATGACTATTGATATTGCCAATGCCGGCAAGCATGTGGTTTGTGAAAAGCCACTCTGCATGACATTGGAAGAGGCAGATTTAATGATTGAAAAATGCAAGCACAAAGGTGTCTTACTGATGTATGCGGAGGAATTATTTTTCACACCAAAGTATGTCAAAGCCAAAGAAATGGCTGAACAGGGTGCGTTTGGCAAAGTGTACCTGGTGAAACAGTCAGAAAAGCACTTCGGCCCGCACGCCCCCTGGTTTTGGGATGTCGAGAAGTCGGGCGGAGGGGTTTTTATGGATATGGGCTGTCATGGTATTGCCTTTTGCTATTGGTTTCTTAACCGGCCGAAGATTAAGACCGTATATTGTCAGATGGCAACGCACGTTCACGGTGACAAGACCAAAGGTGAAGATAATTCCATTTGTATTCTCGAGTTTGCCAACGGTGCGGTTGGTCTGATTGAGGACAGTTGGGTTCGGCGAGGTGGTATGGAGGACCGTATAGAGGTGTATGGAGAAGGCGGAGTTACTTATGCTGATTTGCATATGGGCAATGCCTTGCCTACCTACAGCGAATATGGCTACGGCTATGCAGTTGAGAAAGCACCAACAACTAAGGGATGGACTTATCCCGTCTTCGAAGAGCTGTGGAACTACGGTTTCCCCCAGGAGATGTATCATTTTGCTCGATGTGTCCGCGGCAAAGAAGAGCCACAGGCAACCGGCGACGATGGTCGAGTAGTGCAGGAAGTGCTATATGCCGGTTACAAGTCGGCTTCAACAGGCGGCAAGATCCAACTGCCGTTCAGAGTTGACGGTCTCAGAGGACCGATCGAACTGTGGTTGAAAGGACAGTAACCCAGCGGGATGTTGAATGACCCTATCTGCGGAACAACAGATTATACCAATTTTATTTATTGATTGCCGAATATCTGACCTTGTCATTCCTGCGAAACCTGTCCTTAACTACAATTGATATCACTTCTAAAGCATTTCCCTTACTGCCATTTTCCGCTTTCTGCCTTCCGTCTTCTGTCATTTAACTTTAGCTCACTATCTTTTGCCTTTCGTCTTCTGTCATTTAACTTTAGCTCACTTTAGGCACTTTAGTTTACTTTAGCTCACTACTAACCAATTAACCACTAACCAATTAAGCAGAAGCAGAATTTACTTGCTCACAGTGGAGGAAAGCAATCTCATTCATTGTCCGCTTTGAGCTTCGTAATGAAAAAGTCCGCGCTGGACCTGTATGTCGTTCGGGCACCCGGATATTTCAGGTCAGCTTCCACGCCCAGCTCGTCCATTTTCTCCTTGAGCTTGACACCGAATGTCACGTGATGAACTTTCCAGCCTTGTGCCCGGCTCGGATCATCTGGTACCGGAGCGTCCGGCTTCATACCATAACTCATGAAGATGGGCGGATCATCGGCAGTGATGAGGGACAGGGCTGAAATATCCTTTATTATCTTGCGAAGTTCTTCATCCGTAACTTCGCCGAAGTATTCGGTCCGATTGCGGTGCGGCTTATCGTAGCCTGGAATCCACCGCTTCCACCAGTCAAAATCCATAGTGGTTTGGCCGCCGTTAGTCGCCACACACCAAAGCCGTGAGGACTCGCGCTCTACCGGATCGAGGCTCAATGAATCAGCCATTTCATCGTGAAAAGCCAGCCACATGCAGATCTGAGCACCTGCCGACCCGCCGAACGCACCAATCCGCTTCTTGTCAATGTTCCATTGACTTGCTTTGGAGCGAATGAACTGAAGCGCCCGCAGCGAATCGTGGTGCGCCGCCGGCAAAGGCTTGTCCGAGACAAACCGGTATTCTACCGCCGCGACCGAGATTCCCGCATTCAGCAGCTCTCGCAGAGTACCAGCATTCAAACTCCTCTTGCTGCCTCCTCGAAATCCTCCGCCGTGAATAAACACCGCTACCGGCGTAGGTTTGCAAGCCCCAGCGACTCCCGTCGCAAGACGGGGCTGCGGGTCGGATTCGGCCTGGTAGAAATCTAATACGCTGCGCTCATAGGATCCATATTTGACATCTGCATAGGTTGGAGGCCTCAATTGGGGTCTCTTTCTCGCCGCCCTCCGGCTTCTCGTGTCGGCTTTCGGCTTTTGCCTCTTCAAATTTCTGTCGAAGAAGTTAGCCACTATTTCAAAGAGTTTCTCGGAACTCTCTTCGCCGCCGCGCAGCCCGTGTCCTGCGCCTTTGACAACATGGAGTGTAGATTCAACGCCCGCTTTCTTCAGGGCGTCGTAAAGCAGCTCACTTTGATGAAGGGGCACGGACATATCTTTGTCACCGTGCATGATAAGAAAGGGCGGGTCATCTCTTGTCACATACGTGATTGGATCAGCTTTCCTGGCCAACGATCGGTATGGTTCCTCCTGAATCGGCCCTCCAACCAACTGCGATTCAGGTGAATTGGGGGCGTCGTGAATCAAGCGGCTGCCCTTGAGCGAGTGCTTGTCCATCTGCAGAAAATCCGTCGGGCCGAACCAGTCACATACCGCCTGCACTCGGCTCGAGTATGCAGCGTTTGCCGCGGTGTCAAATTCTCTGACATCGCCCGCCATACCTAAGAATGCAACCAGATGCCCGCCGGCCGAGCTGCCCCATGCGCCTATCCGGTCGGGGTCGAAACCGTACTTGGCCGCGTTTGCCCGCACCCAGCGTACTGCTGCCTTGCAGTCTTCGACCTGGGCCGGGAAAATAGCTTCACCGCTAAGACGGTAGCCAACATCCACCACCGCATAACCTCTTTCGAGCATAGGACGGGCCCGGCTGCCGGCGTTCTTGCCGCCGCCGCGCCAGCCTCCACCGTGCACCCAGATTATCACCGGCAACGGGGCCGTGCCTTTCGTCGGCAGACAGAGATCAAGAAACAGTTTCCTGTCCCCCACTCGGGCATAGACGATGTCTCGCTCAATCTTTGCGCCGGCCGGAAGCTGCGCCTGTCGGGAGCGACCTGACTGCTGCTGAGTTGTTCTCTGGTTCGGCTGCCGCTGACCAACGGGCGTTCGCCCACGAGAACGACCACCGGACAGACGCTGCAACAGGGCATCCAGTTCGCCACGTTCGAGAAAGCCGTCTTTGTTCGCGTCGTTGCGTTCGAAATTGGCCTTGAGCTGGCCTTCGGTTTCATCCTTGGTGATCTTCCCGTCACCGTCCTTGTCCATCGATAGCCAGCGGGCCATGATTCTCTTGGCGTTTCTGCTGACTGTGTTGCGCCTTCGGGAGTTGGCTGAGGCCTGTCCATTCGGCTGCTGGGACTTTGCTGCGTATGTGCTATTCAAAGTGACAGCCATAATTACTATTGTAAACGGTACAAGCAGTACCCATTTAGCTTTCATAGTATTTGCCTCCAATTCAGTTTGATTTTATCCTAATTTTGGCTCTTCCGAAAAATGGGTAGGTGTATTGGGCGTTTCGGACGATCGAGAAAAATCGTTCGTGGCCCCAGAGACACAAATTTCCCCCCGCCTGCCCCAAATTTGAGCCTCTGCCCAAACGATTTTTCTCTCCAAACAGCTCCAAGGCCCTAATCTGTTTGGTCCACCTACGCATTAACCGGATGAACCTTAATTATAACTACCCACTTAGGAGAAGTCAACTGCCCGTTTGGCTCTTTTCGACATCTAACATATACAAAGCATTTTACTTCTATCGCCTCATCGCTTAAAATAAAAACATGCAAAACAATAAGCTTAAGCAGGGATTGGCATTGATATTTTTTCTGGGGACGGTGCTGGCTTGTCTGCCTGCTGTCCGCGCTGACATAGGCACGCTGTCAGTGTCCGTGTATGAACCTGGCAGTGACACTCTACTGCCGTGCCGAGCTTGGGTTAATATTGGTAGTGAACGTATTTTCAGTCCAATCACTGAATCCTGCACACCATATAGTAAGGACCGCAGCTTCTCATGTGACGGTCGTTTCATCATCAAAGTTCCAGCTGGTAAAGCTATAATTCATATTGAGCGAGGCAAGGAGTACTGGCCCGTTGATAAAGAGGTCATCGTAGAGGAAAACCAAACCACCAACGTAGATATTACCCTGAAACGATGGGTCAACATGTGCAAGGAGGGCTGGTACTCCTCGGACATGCACTGTCATTTCGGCCTCGGTAATCTTAAGGTCCTCAAGCAGCTTGCATTAGCCGATGACGTGAGCTTCGAGCCAATTCTAACTCTTTGGAATCATCAGCGAGGTAAAACCTCGGATGAGACTTGGCCCGATTGGCCAACTGGAACCGATGTGTATGCCGATGAAACGCACGTCGTTACATTACGGAATCAGGAAATTGAGCGTATAGGCGGAGAAGTATTTGAATCTATAGGTGCTTTACTGATGTTCGGACTGACCAGACCTGTCAGAATGCCCTTACCAAACAGCCGGTATCCTTGCGATGCTGTCTTGGCTCAGATAGCTAAGAAAACTTCACCAGAATGTGTGATAGACACTGACAAGCCCATCTGGGGCGAGAATGTAGTAGGTGTAGCCTTGGGATTATTTGATTCTGTCCAGGTCTGTCACAACCATTACCATAGAGAATCTACCTTACGCTCGGGTCGCTTGGGTTGGGGAATGGCTGCTGTTGATATCGAAGAAGGACAAGAGAGCTTAGTCCAAGATGAGCTTTTTCACCATACGAATTTGGCTTATTACCGGTTTCTAAACTGTGGATTCAAACTGGCGGTTACTGGTGGTTCCGCAATGGGTGTGATGCCGGTGCCGTTAGGCTATAACCGGACGTATGCAAAACTGGATGGCCCACTTACCGAAGCCAACTATTTGAGGGCAATTCGGGCCGGTCGAACATTTGCAACCAGCGGTCCTATGCTCATCCTTACCGCGAATGGTTTGGATAGTGGAGCGGAAATCCGGTATTCGACACACAAGAGCAAGCCCATCCTCATTAGAGCAGAAGTGCGAAGTATCCAGCCGCTTGATTCACTCGAGCTTATTTCCAATGCCAAAGTGATTAAGAAAGTCAGCCTGAAAAACCGTTCACCTTCACCGGTCCTTAAGGAGTCAGTCGTGTTGGCGTTTAGACCTCAACGCAGTGGCTGGGTCGCTGCTCGAGCAATCTTCACCAGCCCTGACGGCCATTTGCGCCAGGCACATACCAGCCCCGTGTATATCACGATAGATGGCAAACCTGCTGCATCAAAAAGGGATGCCCAATATATGACCCACTGGATTAACCGTCTGCTTCAGGTAATTGGGAACCTGACCGCTACCAGTCCGATATGGAGCGGGCGGAGGTCCGGGCTATCTTCCAAAAAGCAAGACAAAAATATGAGGGCATCGCTCTCAAAGCCGAAAAATTCTGGCCAGACTAAATAAGGAGCATAACATGAGAAAGAGAACAAAATTCCCCGCAGCCCCGTCTTGCGACGGGAGTCGCTGGGGCTTGCAGATTGTTTTTCTAATCATTATGATTGTAGTTTTGGCCTGTCCTAAGAGAATACTATCACAGCAGTCAACGGGTTTCTCAACGATCGGTAAGATTGTTAGACTTGAGAGCCCCATCAACGAATTGATTCCACTTGAGACGAAGATTGAGCTTCTTGCCTCAGGTTTTGAATGGTCCGAAGGTCCACTCTGGATTCAAGAGGCCGGCGGGGGGTATCTCTTGTTTTCTGATATACCACGCAACTCTGTCATGAAATGGCAGGAAGGTGCAGATGTTACTCTATTCATGAAACCCTCAGGTTATACCGGCGTAGCTGATTATGGTCGTGAGCCGGGAAGTAATGGATTGACCCTGGACCTTCAAGGGCGCATCATCTTTTGTGAGCATGGCGATCGGCGTATCTCAAGGTTGGAAAAGGACGGCGGCAAGAAAACTCTTGTCGATAGCTACCAGGGCAAACGCCTCAATAGCCCAAACGATGCCGTTGTCAAATCGAATGGTGATATCTATTTCACCGATCCACCCTATGGCTTGCCGAAGCGATATGAGGACCAAAGGCGAGAGCTTAATTTCTGTGGTGTTTTCCGTCTCGCAACCTCTGGAGAGTTGACTTTGCTCACAAAGGAAATGACAAGGCCAAATGGAATTGCCTTTTCTCCGGAAGAAAAGGTCCTTTATGTTGCACAATCAGATTCTAAAAATCCTATCATAAAAGCTTTCCCGGTCAAACCGGACGGCACTCTTGGAAGAGGGAAGGTTTTATATAACTTTGCGAGTCTGACAAGAAAATATCCGGGTTCTCCTGATGGCTTAAAGGTTGATCAGCAGGGTAATCTGTTCGCCACAGGGCCTGGAGGAGTGTACGTTATTACACCTAAAGGTAAGCTGCTGGGCCGAGTTCATACTGGTAAAGCCACGTCAAATTGTGCCTGGGGCAACGACGGCTCAGTGTTGTACATGACAGTTGACGATTGTCTGTGTCGGCTGAAAATAAAAAAAAAAGGGGCCAATTGGAAAAATAGGTAATGCTTGCTACCAGGCAAGAGGGCCTATACCTAATAGGTATAAGCCCCGAATTGATGCAAATCTGTTTGACTATCGTATGTCACCGCAAACGAACAATCCATAGTTCTGGTTATGGAGTCAGCCGATACAGCCGAATATCATCGATGTATATCGTACCTGAACCACCGGCTACCGGATTCTTCTTGTTACCCAGGCCAATAGCAATCGTATTGACATTGGCCAGGTTCACGCCCTGGTCTGCAAATGCTTGCAGGTCGATATTCCATTGGGTCCAGGTGGCTATCTGTGCTGCATCAGGATTATCATGAGAGACGACCGCGCTGCCGTTGAGGGCAACATACAACAACTCAGCAGCGTTATCCGAATCGCCTCTGAACCAAATCGATAATGTGCTAATACCATTCTCTGTCCAGTCACACGGATAAGTCAGCGTCTTCTCCACCTCCGAATATTTCAAGACGCTGTTGTCGTAGAATAAAGGCATCGCTTGGTTGCCTCCGTGAACGATAGTTTCCTCAGTATAAGAAGGAGTGGTTTCGTCGCCCACGGCCGAGCCGGTCCCGTTACCGGGATAATAGGGTTCAACATCAGGTGTGCCATAGCCGAGCCCGTCTTTCCAGGTGTACCATATCTGGTTGTCATTAGCGTCGTAGCCCTCAAAATCGTCCACTATAAGGAAGTTGGCTGTCGTAAAGCTCCAGAGAGGGCCTGCCCACGGACTGTCGGGATTGACGCTATTGACCTCATCAATACGCCAGTAATAAGTGGCATCCCACAGGAGTTTTCCGGGGTCATAGCTCTCCGCACCGAGGTCCCTGGTGCCTTTGTATTCAGGCGAACCTGTATCGGCGTTTTTCACAGTTTCTTTATCTGTGCCGAAGTATAACTGATGCGAAGCAGCATAGACTCCCGGCGACCAGTTGAGAATCTGTGTATGCTCTACATCCACAGCACCATTAGCCGGGTCCGGGCTCCCGACGGCGCCCTCAGTAGTAAAGCTCCAGACGTCGCCTTTATACGTGTTGATAACATCGAACTCATCGACACGCCAGTAGTAGGTCTTAGCCAATTTAAGTGGGCCGGGGTCATAGGTTGTAACTCCTACAGGAAGTCCTCCGGTGGCATTGTTGACATCGTCAAAATTGTCGCCGAAGTAAACGGTATGTAATTTCGCACCGAAGCCTGGCGTCCAGCTAAGGTCATAATTCGAGTGTACAGACTCGGCATCATCAGCCGGGTCGGGATTATATGCGGTCTTGGGTGGAACCGAAAAGCTCCAGACGTCACCCTTCCATGGACTATTCGGCTCGGTGTCATTGACCTCATCAATCCGCCAGTAATATGTCGTGCCCGGAACAAGACCATCCGGATAAGGAAATCCCGGAAAGCCGGCAACGAAAAACGTTGGGGCCTGATTGCCCCGGAACGTGTCTTCGGCGCCATCGTTCACATCATCGTAATTATCGCCCAAGTACACATCGTGCGAGACCGCTAAAGCTCCCGGTGTCCAGGAAAAGTTCCCCCATGTTTCCTCGAGATATGCACCATCGGCTGGAACCGGAGCAGTAGCCTTTACTGGGGGCGATGCCAACGACGGTTCAATTCCGGCAACATACTCTCCTTCATAGACATAAACAAAATCCAGCCAGTGTGGAACTTCACTACCGGCACAGAATATCTCAAACTTTAGCTCGGCGTTTATGGCTTCAGAGGTCATTGTATACTCAGCCCACTCGGTCGTCACCTCAAAGTCTGTGTACCCCCAATCAACGGAGTTGTCCGTCGCCTTAAACCTCGCTCCAAGAGGACGTGCTTCTTCAGCCTTGGCCCAGAAGCTGGCGGTGTAGTCTTTGCCGACCTCGACCGGCATGGGACTATTCGCCACAATGAAATACCAGTTGGTGCTTCCTATTGGATCAACCCTAAGGCTTCTTGTACCATCAACGAACTCGGTTTCATCGATTTCGACTGTGCTGGTTAGACCATCTTCCCAACCCCAAGTCCACCAATGTTCATAATCCTGGTCGTTCAGGATAACCTCATCCTCTTCAAAACTCGGATTTAGCACTAAGTTATCGACTTGTGCATGAGTTACTAATGGGACAGCAACCAGCACCAAAATAAAAGAAATTAAATAAATCAGTTTTTTACACATAATAACTCCTCCTCTAAATAGACAAACAGTAAATTCTTGTGAAGCAAGCAGTTATTTGATTATTAAAGAAAACCAAAAACCTGATTTTCTTAAATAATATATGCCTAACCTCAATTTTGCATAACTCTATAGACAAACTACAGAAATTGCACCCGCCGGATTACCTCGAATCCAAAGATACCCAACTGCCCAGGCACCAGCTTTACCCAGCCCCTGCAGCAGGGGCTGGGTTTACTATTGTTATCTATACCAAATTATCTACCTTCCCGTCAAGAAAAATCTCTCAAATTATGCTTCCCTTTTCAACGCCGTCAAAAATATTTAGTTTTTATATTTAGCCCCGCCTGCCCCGCACGAATTAGGCCTGTAAATTAGTGCGGGGTCCTTTGGGCGGGGGTGCAAACGCGAGGAATGCTTTGTCCTTTCCCCCTGCCCTGTCTGCCCTCCGTAGCTGGTTCCTTCGTAGCCTTGGCGAAGAAGGATAGCGAAGGGGGGAGCGTAGTCGAAGGGGTAGTCGAAAGAGTCAAAGAATCTCATCTCTCAAATATTGTAGCGCAGCGGAAATCCGGCCCCGTCTGACGGAATCATTTATAATTTCAAAAGGTAGGGTGGCGGCTTGCCCCACCATTCGTCCTATATATACTAAATACAGAGCCGCGACTGTGAAGGAGCGGTAATTACTACAAACCGATAACTACACCTGCGGATTAAAAACACGACTTATGAAATCTTAAATTTAATATAACAGTGGGCACAGACCACAATAAATAACAATTATCTCATTACCTTTTGATTTTTATATAAGTATTTTCGCCTATTTTTGGAAATCATTTGAAACTATGAAAATTGACGCAACAGCACTTTTCGCTTTGGCTTTAGAGGTTTTGTGCTTCTGAGTTCTTTCCCTCTCCAGATGAACAAGATTCCTAAAATGTCTTACAGAATCTGATAAAGGATAAATTCCTGATTTTAGAAGCCGCTTTTGCTCACAGGCTTTGATATACTCCTCAAACGTGTTCTTAGCAGGTTTCACATTTTTTGTTTTCAAGTAGAGTCTCAATAGCTCTTCAATAACGCTTCCTGCAAGGATGACAGCAGGTTTCGAAAAGTCGTTCTTAGCTAGTATGTATGCATGCTCAATGTCTCGAAAAATAGTTTTTCTCTTGAATGCGTCAGTAACAAAATATATCTTCTTCGCAAAGGTAAGTTTCTTAACTTCGAAGTCTTCGTAGATATCATTCCAGATATCTCTAGAAGATGGTTTTTTCCAAGAAGTCCTGGAAGTAGGCATAGTTTGTCCTTTCGGCAATTCTCCATTTCTGATATTTTTTCTTGGAGCTTGACGGACAAAAAACTGCTCCATTGTCTTATCAAGGTTTTCAAAGTTCAGGAATTCATCATAAGCTAAATCATGTTGCGGGAAACCTGCTTCTTTAAAACCACAACGTGTATTTGATCCGCTCGCCGAGCCGAAAAAACCGCCGAGATCGTAGATTAGCATGAGTACAATTTCGGCTTCCCTCTCAGTTATGCTGGCCAAATGTGCAATCTCGTTAGTCCATATTCGCTTTATACTCGAATTTTTCAGAATCAAATCTCTCGTAATTTCAATTGTTTTGGAAACGTGTGAGAAAATAGGACTGTTTGGCTCGACATGCCATAAACCAATTAAGGTTAGTCGATTATCGCGAACTAATCTATGATCAATTTTATTTGGTGCAAAATCTTTAGGAAGTTTCTTCCAAAGCTTAACTCTTAGAGATTTCACGTCAATTTTTGAAAAATTCGACTTTAGTATCTCTGTAAGCCACAAACGTTCTGTGTTAGATAGTTTTATCTTTTTGAATCTATATTGCGTCTTCATAAATGCTTTTTTACTTTTAACAGCACCTCGTTTGAGTTCTTGATAGTATTTCAATCCCTTGAATGATAGAGTTACCTTGGCTAGAACAACATTACCTCCCCCAACTGCTGTTTTGCTTTCGATCATACCTTCTTTTTTCAAATGATCGAAAATGAAATAAAACTCTGCCTCGTTTATAGCTCCAATAATCGCCAAGATGCTTGGTCTTTTCACCTCAATATACTGCCCGCCGCCCGTAATATTATCTCCTATCCAGCGTACAAATTTGTCCGTTTGCTCAGCAGGAGTCGGACGTCTCTGCTCAAGTATGTTTTCAACAACTCGTTTATCTAATAGGATCATCTCAGAACGCCCTAACTCTTTAGGTGTCCTGGTCTCGTTTTTAGAGCGTATCCAATGGCTAAGAGCAGCTATTTTTTCTCTATTATTTCCAAGCGTTGGTTGTAAATAACTGTCATAAGTTCCCAATACATCGAATTCGCCACATCTTTCACAAGAATAACGAATGTTGTAATGGTTTTTATATCGATATTTTTCTGGCTTGGGAATATCAGAATCGCATACAGGACATTTATCACTCACTTTTTGTTCTCCTGTTTATAAACCACACGCTTTTGTCTTCAATCAGCCCGTAGGATGAGCTTAGCCCCAAGCAATTCTTCTCGTCGTATCAATGTTGTTCGTCTCGCTTCTACCTATGAAATTATGTCCGGCCTTATCATCAAAAGCAAGAAAAAAATGAAAAGCCAAAAAATCCACATTAATCCGTTTAATCTGTGCTCGCGTTTATCTGTGGTATCTGTGGTTATTGTCCCTCGTTGCTCATCTCTCATCCCCCGTCCTTGTATAAAAGGGCAATCAACGGCTTTTCCAATATCGCTGATATGTAACATACCACACGTCCAGACTCGGCGTCAAGTAAAGATTAGGTCAATTAAGAGCTGTCAGATGTCCGATGTCTGAAATCTGACGTTGGAAATCGGAAGTCAGCTCGGCCGTTCATGAGTTTTTAGTATTTAAACTTGGAGTTTTTTTAAAATGTCACATACGTAAAGCGCGTACGCGCTTTACGTATAAGCATTTTTCCCGCGATTGATTTTTATCGAACAATGAATACAAAATATCGAATAGCGAATGTCCAATTATGGAGCGAAAAGTGTGAGAATTTTGGATGAGATTGCAGATTTCACTTGACAGCCAAGCTCTTTCTATGTATGATATATATCTAACTAATTTAATAGTATATGAATTTGTAACAATAGCGAAAATAGGTAATGTGGTTAAAAGAAAGGTTCCGCCGAAGGCGGTTAATTTAATGGTGAATAGTGTATCGTATATCGTATGTCGTATATCGTATCGTGTATTAGGGATAGTGCCTTTTTGGGCCGTAAGGGCGGAATCAGCCGTGCTCCGGCAAGGGCCTTCGCCCTGGCGAGCGGCCAAATAGAGAGTGAGTTTTACTACGATTATGCAAAACAAACCCAATTATAGAAAAGCCAAATGAATGTAAATCCCTATAATACAACGGATTATGAAAATAAATCCAATTGGACACTTGGTCAAAACAAACCCAATTCAAACCCAATCAAACCCAATTTCCGAAAGGCCCAAATGAATGTAAACTCACTTATAACAAAGGATTACATAAAATACGATGATTTCGCAGTCCGAAAAAACAAACCCAATTCAAACCCAATTTCCGAAATGCCCAAAATGAGCGCAAACGCTTTTTCACAAAAGGATTATGAAAATAAAACCGCCTTCAAGCTCCAAAAAAACAAACCCAATCAAACCCAATTTTAGAAAGAATGAATGTAAACTTTTGTGCTACAGGGTATTATGAGAGTAAACCCACATTCGCAGTCCGCAAAGGCAGGACAAATAATCCAAATGCCGAGATCAACACTGCATGAAGGAAATATAGGTTAAAACGAGAAAACCGGTTTGAAAGAAATACCAAAAACCGTATAATATTTGTAAGTATTTTTCTGAATAATGAAATTGGGATTAAATATCGCAGGCAAACGGCTTAAATGTGATACCCCAGACCGCTTCCACAGGACAATGCAAAGAATGGAGAACCATCATGACCTCAAGGCTGAATCGTCGAAGGTTTATTAAGAAATCAATCTTAACTTCTGCCGGCAGCGCACTAACACTACAAGTGGGCCCAGGCAAGATACTTGCCCAAGACACGGCGGAAAAGCCTACCACTGCCCAGAACCAGCCAACCCACAAGGCCGGGTTACAAAAGGGAAGAATTGGCAATCTGCGTATCAGCCGCCTGTTGTTGGGCGGCAATCTACTCACCCACTTTACCCACAGCCGCGACCTGAAATACGTTTACAATCTAACAGCACATTATAACACGGAGGAGAAAATAATTGAAACTATGGCACTCGCCGAAGCCCACGGCATAGATACGCTCGTCATACATACTGCTCCCGGAATCATGAGCG
>Ga0209979_1003358_pt1 | contig 14198 bp, 23 predicted proteins | sample AnhtaG_FD_183114 | JGI IMG/M metagenome (GOLD analysis project Ga0209979, IMG submission 183114) | Deep subsurface microbial communities from Anholt, Denmark to uncover new lineages of life (NeLLi) - Anholt_01485 metaG (SPAdes) (version 2) | ecosystem: Environmental > Aquatic > Marine > Oceanic...
ATGCAAAAAGAGTATGTCGAGTTGACCAGAAGAGTATTGTTATCAGCGCAATACTTTTCCAGACCATAGCTGCTGCCCATTACAAGCAATAAGCCAGCCAGAATTAATAAGGGTTTTCCCCTCATAAAAACACCACCATAAGAAGCTTGATTAATGCCATTATGCCAACGCCAACAGCACCAGTCAGCAGGAGCCTAACCCATGTGCTTGGATAGCACCTGTTAAAATTAAAGTTGCACCCATACCTGCACACATCATACTCGGATTTATAATAAGTCTTGCACACCCCATCAGCGCACATTGTATAGGAACTATTGACAAACAGAGTGTCATTGTCAACGCACTCATAATCAACAGGCCTCATGTAGCCGGAAAAGACCACATTCTTCATGTCACCAAGATTCTCCCGGATGTCATCCATGGAAACATTAACCTCCCTTGTGCTATTGCCAATATGGACATCAGCAACAGTCCTCATCCACCTCTTGCATTCGTCTGTAATGCAGTAATCATAAGGCTCGGTGTCATTCATAGTATCATCTATCAAACCGCCTGAATCATACCGGCAGAACACAGCAGCCGGAAAAACACCGGCAAGGGAAAAATCATCAGGGAAATAAAAATCATAATACCAGATGCCCTTGTAATACAGCTTGCTCATGTTCTTGGAATTAACCCATAAGGTCTTATTAGGGTATAAAATGCTTATGTTGCACAAAGCCCTTGTAATATAAAGACTATCATGCAATAACTGGACTGCAACAGTGCCCCTTCCCTCACTGACATCATAATCAGTCCCCAGGACATTGATATGGCAGCCACTCACATCCTCAGAAACGTGCATCTCACCGCCACCCTTGAACTCCTGGATGCTCTCATTCACCCACCTGACATACCAATTATCAACTTCAGGGGAGCCTAAGCCTTCATCATGTCTTGATATGTTAAAATAAAGCTTTACCGGAGAAGTTACATTGGCGCATGAGGAGATGTCACCAAGACCCTCACATAGGGTGATATTATCCTTATCCAGCACCCTGAAGGCAACATTACCATCAACGAGGTCATAATCAGAAACAAAATCATGCCAGTATTCACCAGACAGGTTGACAGGCTCAGACTGGACATAGCCAAAGGTTGCATTGTAGCCATCACCCATACTCTCTCTTCCTGTGGCATTGTTGTACCTGAATGCCACCTCAGCTTGTGTCAATTTTTTATCATAAATCACTACTTCATCGATATTCCCTTTGAAATAAATAGCTGAGCCCCCTCGTGAACCTATACTACAAATTTCACTATTCAGAATTGGAGCTGTTAAGGTTCCCGCACTTGACCCAGTTACGTCATCTCCATCAACATAAAGATGCATTCCTAACGATGAGGAAGAACCGTCATAAGTAGCAATAACATGATGCCAATTATTATCACCATAAATCCCAGTAGTAGCAATTTGTATATAATTACCTAGACCATAAGAATTCATTAACCAGAAATATATTGCTCCAGTTGAAGCATATTGAAGTGTCCAACCAGTATAAGGCGCAATTCCCTTCATTCTTCCAACTATATCTTGATTAACTATCGCATTTGACTTAAACCATGTTTCTACACTAAATGCCTGCGTTCTCGCAAAACTAGCAATATCGCCACAATTTACATATTCATTAGTTCCATCAAAACTCAAACAATTATTTAATTTACCAGCAACCCAATCCTCATCCTCCATATTTTGAGTTGTCCCATTCCTGTTATTCCCAGAGCTATCAGAGACATCAGTGCCGGAATCCTCATTCAAGTGCCAGTGGGCATAAGAGTCAAGGCTCATGTTGCCATCAGAGACACTAAGCACAACCCTGCCATTCTCTATCGTGATATTTTCATAAGCCTCAATCTTAGAGTAGCCATCAAAATCATCAGACCAGGCATCAGATGGGATATAGCAGACAGGAGACAATATATACACGCCATCCACTTCAGGGACACCAAGGTCATAGCGGTAGAACCCCTCGCTTCCATTCAGGTATCCCATCAGCACAGAATCCAGGAACAGGGAATCATTGGGGTAATAAGCTGTGCCATAGCAGGAGGCATCATTCACAGGCTCGCCATCAACAAGCAGTTGCAGGAAGAGCCTGCCGCACTGACCAGTCAAATACTCAGTCCCAAATACCCTCATATCAACATCAGGGGCATAGACCCTATCAAGAATATCACTGACTTTCTTGTCTATTTTGTCAAGCTTCTCAGAATCACCAGCTATTGCAGAGTTGCCACTGCCAAAAAGCAGCAGACCTGCCAAAACAATCAAAAAGGTTCTCTTGAACATGAGCATCATTTAGGTAAATGGCAATAAACTACCTATTGCTTGGATTATACTACTAACAGCATTAATCACTTTAGTCACCAAATCAGCAATAGTAGGATACAATATATAAAAAGTCACAACTAAAAGGGAAGTTTCAATAACACCAACCAAATAAGGGAAACTAATGGTACACTCAGCAGGAAAAAACAACGCAAAGAATAATGTAGCAAGATAAATCGCTACCCTGAAAGGATAAGTAATAAGGCTAAATACAGTAACAATAAAATCCTTAACAACACCAATGAACCTTTTTATTGTTTCCAGTGTCCCAGTAATCACGCCTTCCTCCTCTATTAAAGGTTCAAATACATAATCAAATATAGTTAAATTCCTCTTAACTTCAGCAATAGGTCTTGCACCCCATTTACCACCACCAGCACCAGCCCCAAAATCCTCCGCTTCTTCAACAACAATAGCTTCAACAGCCATTATTGGAAGCTCCTCAGTAATCAATAAATCAGGGAACTCAGGAAGAGACACCTTACAAATCTCCGGTGACACCTCAGTAAAAAACAATATCCAATCAGAGTATATAAACCCAAACACTACTTGGAACATTATTAATGACAAAAGCAGTTTTGACATGCTAATCCCCTTGGATGAACCCGGTTACAAGCTTGACAAAAATAAATGCAGTTATGACAACTATTGATATTGAAACCCATAAGGGCAGCATCTTCACGACAGCCAGTGCAATAACAGCTACAATGCCACCAATAATCCCAACCCTCCAGTCAATATTATAGCCAATATACATAATGACACCAAGCACCAGCAGCAGGCTCCCAAAATACTGGCCACCCTGTGTAGGGAACACTATTGTAAAAGCACCTGTAAACATTCCAAGTATTTCCCTAATACCCTGACCGCTAATCTCAGCAGTAGTCAAAGGGGGCGTAATGGTAAAAGCATCAAAGGTCTTGTTCTGGATTATAATTTCAAGGTCAGTGTTCCTCCTTACAGCAACCCACAGGTCATAGCTCTCATTCTCAACAAACATGGGATGGTTAAGCCTCAACCTCCTTGTGCCGGTTTCATAGCTATCCTTGAGCATGCTGACAGTTACATAATCCCCAAGCCCATCAGAGTAGCATTCCCTATTGCACCACCTACGTGTCTCATTGATGCCTATTGACATGCCAAGGGTAAAATCATAATCAACACTGCCTGTATTGTGCAGGTCAACATAAACAGCAATCTCACCGCCTTTTGTGACATTCCCAGGGAGCACAGTAATGCCAATAAACTCAACATCAAGCAGGGACACATTGACAGAATCATAGTATTTCTTCTCGCTTAGGATATTGAAGTTGGTGTCCCTCACTGTTATCCATACATCATACACTTCGCCCTCCTCAAATAGTGCCCTTTTCTCCCCATCCTTCATAAAAGAGAACTTCCTGCTGAACTCCTCAACCTTGCCAGCCTCAATAAATAATGGGTAGTAATCATTTCTTTTAACACCCTCTTTAGCCTCCAAAATAGCTGTCAGGAAATCAGGGTAAAGCCCTGTAACATCATCAGCATAGCAGTCCCTGTTGCACCACTTGCTAACCTCCCCTTCCTTCCCAATTGAAAGCCCCACAAGGAACCAGTCGCTTGTGTTGCCAATATTCGTCACGTCAGCACCAGCAGAAATCACATCACTAATCAAAGGATAAGCAGGCACAGTGCTGAACCCTGAAATGTCAACATCAGTAGCCGTAAGATAAGTAAAATTCTCAAACACATAGCTCCCATAAATCTGACCAGTTTCACAATCAACCAATAAAAGCTTCAGGTCATAATATTCATCAGGCTCAAACCTGCTATCAGCAAATACAAAGGTTATGTCCCCCATTGTATAATTCTCAAAGGCATCAAGGGTCACATTCCCCTCAAAAGTAACACAATCAGGGCACCAGAACTCACCTTTTTTACCAAGCTTAATATCAATACAGACATTAAGGGGCAGTTCATACAGGCTATGGAGAGTTAATGAAGTTGAACAATACCCACCACTTGTGCCAGTATGGCCTCCCCAACAGACCTCATAAGACTCAGACATGTTAACCTCAACAAGCAAGTCCCTCAGGTAATCAAGGTTGGTATCAGTTGAATTAGCCCCAATACCCAAAGTCCAGCACTCCTCAACCTCCATCTCAACACCAAAGGTATCAAGCACCCCATCACAATTGTTATCCAAATCATACACGACCCTGCCTGTGACATTAGTGCAGGCACCGGTATCAATCTTATGGTACAAGCCCACTGGAATCTCAGCAGCACTCCTGCATACCTCAAACTCCTCATACACTGAATCATAGCCATACACACCGGTAAAATCACACACACTCCAGTTGCCGACCCTCTCCTCCCAGCAGCTAATTTTAGGATGCTCAACTCCATCATAAACATACCCATACATATCAAACTCACAGTCATAGTCAACACCAGTAGTTACATTCTTGCACCCAAGCTTCTTGTAAGCCTTCAGAAGAGTAATGTAATCAGAGTAAACATCCAGGTCAACATCAAGGCACCACTCAATATTAGCCATTGCAGAGAATATGTTACCCGACACATTACAATAGGGAGCAATCATGCTCCTGTCCTCACCATCAGGGTTCCAAAACTCAGTTACATTAGTAATATTGTACCTGAAATGGGAATAGTTGACAACTGCCGAGTCCTCAAACCCAATCTCCACATACTTGTCAGCAACATCAATAGGATAACCCCATGCAAAATCCCCGAATACAATCTCATGGTACCCAGCAAGCACACCATACACACACATTCTAGGAGTCCAGCCGCCAACTATCAACTCATTGCCAAACCATGAAAACCGCTTGTCAGGGTCTCCATCAAGGTAAGCCCTGAAAGAATCATAATCAGCAACATGGAGCTTATCAAACACATAGAACCCAATGCACAAATCCTCAATATCCTCTTGAGAATAAAAACCAATGACCCTATTGATTACATTATAATCAGCATCCCTGCCAACAAAGCTGCCAGCACTCCAGTTATCATAAGTCTCCAGAGCAGGGTAAGTAAATACATCCCCTTCAACAGAATAACAATGCCCCCCTCCTGTGTAATAGTCACCGCAATATATAGCACCATAAGAAGCACCAATAAGATACCTTATAACATTAAATGCCCCCTCTTCAACATGCTCCCCAATAACATTATTATACCTGTCCTTAACAGTCACTTTAACATCATAGCTCCCACCCTCCTTAAAATAAGGGTCATCTATAACCATCTTTCTGGATGAAACAAATGTTTCACCAGGTCTCCTTTCTACCTTAGCAGACAATTCAGGTGTTGCGTAGCATGGAAAACCACACCACCAATTCTCAGTGGTATTCCCTATGTCAAACTCAACAACCATCCTCTCAGTAACAGTGCCATTGCTAACCCCATTCATAAATACCTCAAACTCACCATTCCTTATTGACACATTAACAGGGTCAACCCTCACATCAGTGACCACAGCACCTATATTGCCTATGGAGAAAAAATCAGAGAACTTCGTCTCATTGAGTATGTTAAAATTAGTGTCCCTTACAGTCACCCACAAATCAAGGCTCTGCCCCTGCTGGAAATCAGTATCATTAAAAGCAAAGAGCCTCTTGACATTTGTAAAATAACCCTGTGCAACAAAGTCCTCAAAATAATCACCATAAATATCCTTATCCTGATAGCACTTCTTGTTGCACCAGAACTCGCCATCTTCCCCTATTGACATCCCTATCAAAAAAGTTGTATTGACATCACCAGTATTATAAACATCAGCACCCACTAACACTTTATCATAGATATTTGCATTGGGCTTATCCCAGAAAAAAGGGTCAGGCACAGCAGTGGGTCTCACTATGCTCGCATTATAATACATCATTTTAAAAGCATCACTAAACTCATCCTCACCCAAAACCTGCAACCTATTATTCCTGACAGTGACCCATATATCATAAGGATTGCCAGAAGTAAATCTAGGGTCAATCAACTCCAGCTTCCTGGTCACATGATATAGCTTCTTAGGCAGCATCCTCCTTATAACAGCATAGTCACCAAGCAAATCCGTATAATCCTGAGTCCAGAACTGCCCACTCTTGCCAGCAGACATTCCAATCCAAAAATCATTAATTGAATCCCCTTCATTGATAATATCACAGCTTATAATAACCTCCCCACTCAGCTCAACAACATCTGGAGCCACTACACAATTAGAAATAGTGACATTCTCCTCCGCAATACGAAAAACATTATCAATCTTCAAATCATTATATACTTCCAAGCTGGTTGTATTCCTTATAGTCACCCATGCAGTATAATTCTCACCAGCTTCAAATCTTGGGTCAATAAACTTCATCTTCCTAATTATTATTTCATCAGCACCAGCCTCCATTGGAAGTATAACATAATCACAAATTCGTTCCCCTTCAGCCTGAACCTCCCTGCAAACAAACGATTTATTTTCTCCCCAAACCTGTGAACGTGTTACACCTTCCTCTTCAACCTTATCAGAATAGCAGTCCCTATTGCACCAGAACTCCCCTTCCCTGCCAACAGACATGCCCACTGAAAAATTATAGCCTTCACCACCTATATTTTTTAACTGTGCCCAAATCACTATCTCATTATCAATGCGTGTAAGACCAATGTAATAATAGCAATCAGATGAATTAGAACAATCCATTATGTCACCGGCAACAATAATATCTGTAACATTCCCATCTACCAAAGCAAACCCAGAACCAAAGAGCAACATCAATCCAAGAACCAGCAGCAATTTCCTACATGACATTAATAAAACTATAACAGCCAGATATTAATAAAAGTTTCTAAACAGAAAAAAGTAAAAAATAAAGAAGTAAAAAGTTCCATTCATAGCCATTTAGCTATTTTATCCTGCCTACTTTCCAAGGAAAGCATCAAGGATAAACAATATCACTGTCATTATTATTAACAATATTGTAGCCCTCAATATTGCCGCTTGAGTCGGGTCAAGCAATGCTGCTGTCTCATTGACTTGTGTAGCATATACTGGGATTAACTGTATAATCACAATCAACCCGAATATAGCCGCTATGAATCCCTTAACATAGGTCATCACATCAACTGGCATATACTATTTTCTAGGAATCCCTGGTTTATAAACCATTTTATTATAACCAAACCGATTATAGGTTGAAGGCGCATGGGCAGAAAGGACTACCAAACCACCCGGCACCTTACAACAGCAACACAAAAGTTTGCTTGTGAGTAGCAAGCCATTGTGCAGAACACGTTTTTTTAAAACATGTAAGCCCACTTTTGCATTGCCAATAACCATAAGCCACAGCAGCTATTTAAACGTTATCCCTTCCCTTATGGGGACTTCACCCTACGGGTTCAACCACCACTCAGGCTTTATGCTACCCTCCCACTCAGCTTTATAAGGCACCCTCAGCATCCCTGCCATCCTGAAATAATCCTCAGGAACTCTTGCAACCCTGCTCCACTGGGGATAAAACAGGCACAGCAACACAATTTCTTCCTCAGTGACACCATCCCATGCAACCATCCTGGCATCAAGCCTTTTCTTTATGCAATGGGCATATTCAATAACTTTCAATATCACTCACTACCTGATTCATTAACATTAATAAAAATAGATTTATCAAAACCAGAAGAAAACAGGTGCACCAAATCCTCCTCCCCCCTTTCCACTGCCAAGGCACGTTCCACAGCCCTTGAGCAGTTGCACTGGCAATATATCCCACACTTATTCTCCTGGAACTGGAAAATTATAACAAGCATCAGTGCTATTGCAGCCAGGTTAATGCACAACCTAACTATCTTCATTATCTCCATCCTCATCATCACCTCCTTCTTTCCCTTTAAATCCCTCCTGAACAATTTTTCTCAGCAAGAGCATTAACATGACCCCTATAACTATAATACCCATATCAACAAAGCCCATTGATACAGGCATTGTGGTTATGGACTTAATCATCTTCATTATCTCTATCCTCATCACTTCCTTCTAATTTATCAGATTCATCATCATCAACTTCAGGCTCCCTAAACGGAAGCTCCAATTTCTCAGGCCTCCCGGCATCATAAGCAGCTTCATCATTCTTCTTGCTTTTACTCCCGGTAACATCATCAAGGATTTCACTGACCTCTTCATCAGTCTTATACATCTTGAATATAGGGGCAGTCCTGAACCTGAACACTTTTAGCGGCTTCCTTGTAATATCACATACAACCAGCTTGCATATTGTCTCAGTCCTGTTAAGGATTGGGTATGCAATGAAATCAAGCACCTTCGCAAGCCTCTTGTCAAGCTGGCTCATTGTCTGGACTGTGAACCCATAGGTCAGCTTCCTCTTCCTAGACCTAGCAAGTATATTGCCCATAATCCTATTCACCTTTCTCTGGGAGCACCTGCTATCAAGACCCCAGAGCCACACCTCATCGACAGCAACAAATCCGTCCCTTATCATGTCAAGCTGCTTGATTGTTTTCAGCCTATAAAAGGGCATCCCAAAAAGAGTGTAATTGGCAAAGAGCCTCCTATCCTTAAGGTACCAGTTCCTAAATGCAAGGTAAGTCAGGCATAAAGTTTTGCCGGCACCAAGCTCACCTACCGCACATATTAACGCCATGCTACTTCCATATCACAGGGTCTAAAAACCTCTCCACAAACAAGGCACTTAAAATACCTGAAGGCTCCTGATTTCCTCCCATGAGTAAACTGCCTCACAAACCTGTACCTAAACTTTTCTTTAAATACTCCACGCCTATTACTATCACAATCATTATTAGAGCACTTAAATACCGGTTTCCTTCCACTCCTCATTCCTACAACCTTCTAATTCAGTTTACTAATCAAACTCTCCCATCATCTCAGTGCCAAGCTGCTGTTTCCTGTCCTCTTCCTTCTGGCTAATCAGCTTGTCAACCACCCTGCCAAGAGCACCACGCCAGCCGCCATTCCCTTCCTCTTCCTCTTCCTCTTTTTGTTTCCTGCCACTCACATCAACAACTTCTTCCATAGTCTCATCAAAAACATTGGTTTTGCTACCTATATTGGGCTTACCTATATGCTCAACACTCAACGGTTTAACTCCCACAGGCACCACCTCCTTTTTATACAGACACCCCCAGATATGCAAGCATCTGAGGATAATACTGGGTCAATAAATAAGCCAGGGCAAAGGCAATGATAACAAGGAAAATTTTATTTCCTCCACCGCTAATCCCCTTCCTGACAGGCTTTAGCAGCACCCTTACAATTCTCTGGTTAACAATATTCTCAAGCTCCTCAGGAGTTAACTCAGTGCCCTTAAAGTCAAAAGGGAGTATGCTGTTATTATGGATAATGTACAAGGGTGAACTGCCTAGTTTTGTCTTTAAATTAATGGGCTTGGTTTTCTCAGCAGTGAACAGCTTATTATCATATTTGATAAACCCATCAATCAGCTTCCCAGTATCCAGCCTGGCAATCTCATCCGCCTCAAAATACAGGACTTTAACTGACCTTTTCATTTTATTCCCCAATCACGCACACATTCACTGCCTTAGCCCCTTTATCACCATGCTCAACATCAAATTTCACTGTCTGGCCTTCTTCCAGTTTCCTGAAGCCCCCATCAGACTGTATATCAGTATAATGGACAAACATAGACTCACTGGTGCCAAGCCTCCTTATAAATCCAAACCCCTTTTCACCAAACCACTTCTCTACAACTCCTTTCATGCCAAACCAGACCTCCATTTAATTTTTATAATTTTTATCACCTCTTGAAAATCTTGGCGAGCTTGCCGCCACCACTGCTTCCTCCTGACCCCTGCATGCCCCCAGCCATCATGTTCATCCATGTTATGATGCCAACAATTTCTCCCCTGCCCTTCCTGTTCAATGATACCCTCATCTGGAGGAAGTTCTCAAACATGCTAGTCAACAGGCCGCTGCCTGTTTTATCCTCAATGTATTCGCCAATTGTAAAGCCTACTGCCAACTGGTTAATTTCATCCTGTGTCAGGTCTGACAGGAACTTAGCCGGCTTCTTGCTTGTCAACTGGTGGATAGCCTGAGCAAGTGCCTCCTCACTACCCATCAGTTCCCCTATGCCAACATCCACAGGAGGCTTACCGGATTTATTCTTCATCACTACTTACACCCCCAGAAATTGCATCCCTTATTATGCCAAGACCCCTTCCAACTTCCATGCCCTTCTCAGTCAGCCTATAAATAATCTTCCTGCCATTATTCTCATCCCTGGTGCCCTTGAATATCCCCCAAGCCTTGAGAGGGGCAATATTGGTATAGAACGAAATCGGGCTGGCAAACACCATCTGGGTCTCAGTCCTTATGGCACCACCATTATCATACGCTTGCAGAATCACCTTGCTTATTGCAGGAGTCAACATCATTTTATTTTACCATCCTATTAAACCTTCTGCCCCAGCCACCAGTGATGTGTAGATTAAATTCACACCAACTTTTCCTGAATATTCAGGTGAGTTAACGCTTAGTCTCCTCTTTGACAAACCATCACAAGCTTTACCCAAGGAATTATTTACTGACGAATACTCCATTGGCAAACGCCGAAGCAAACGAGGTTCAACCTTGAATGGCTGTTTAGACATCAATTAATTATTACCACTCGATTACTTATAAATTTTATTATAAGTCATTATATATCATCCCTCACCTCTGTAATTTTCTTTGTGCAAGAAAGGAAAGATTTTCTTATCTATCAAAGCTTTTATTTTCTGTTTGACTTTACTCCTGGTCTTACAAAAAGTTACATGATGAGTGGTTCTTTCATCCCTATAATATTCATTAAAACTTGAGTGTCTATGTGGCCAGTTTTCATCATACTCGACTAGAAAACCATTCCTCACTATTTTTACTTTTATTTCAAATTCAGGCATTTATTTCACCTCACTTGTTATTCTTTTCCACAAAGGCATGGGATTATAAATCATCCTCATCAGCCACAGCAACACCGTTCCCTTTACACAACCCATCCTGTGACCCAACAGCAGACCCAACAGCCTTGGCAACAGGCCTGCTTAACCCTTTCTCAAGCTTATCAAGCTCCATCATTGCATGGAGCAGGCACAATGGCTTCCACTTCTGCCAGGTTATTCCCATATACCCCTTTGGCCTCCTTGACAGGAACATCTCGACATTGAACAGGAACCCATCAGCACCACACTTGCTGCACTTCTTATTCTTAAGGGCATCATACACCCTGCCAAGAACCCCTGTCTCATCAACCCTGCACGTCAGGACATGCTCTGTTTTCCTCTTGAGTTTTTTGTCTTTTTTAACCATGCTGCATTCACATTTCTCACGCCTGCCAAACAGCTTGAGCCTTAACAGTTTAGGCAGACCTTTTATTAAAAGCTTCCCTTCTATAAATAACTTTTGCAGTCCTTTCCCCTTTCTTCCAAAAAAGGACTTGGGTCTGCATGTTTTTTTTGAACCTCGCTTCATCCATCATCACCCTCCTTATATCATCCCCCAGCCACTTCCTCATCCGGAGGAGTTCATAAAAATCATCACCGGCATCATGCACTATGATATGGAACCCCTTGCCCCCTGATGACACCCTGGCTTCCACCCCCTTATCAGGGAATAACAGTTTAACTAATCTAATCTTACCATTCAGCTTCCTGTTACTGAATCCCCTCCTCCAGTGCTTCTTCATCCCATCCAGGTCAAGGGTCAGCCTCATCTATACTTCATCCCCCCAAACATCCCATCCTTCCCTCTTCCTCCTAGCAAAAATATCTATTCTTGGAGCAGGACTCATTTGCTCAACAAGTTCATAAAAACAATCAGGTTTCGTTGAATGAGAACCATACATTGCTTTTACCCAATTTGGTTTTCCCATTCCTATAAATTTCTGCATAGGGTTTCCATAAAAACCCAATAAACAAAATTCTGATGCAAATTGATAACCCATACAAGGGCATATCCCACTTGGTTTAACCCAAGGCATACAAAGATGGAAAAAAATACCCCATTTATCAAGAACTCTAAAAGCAGTTCTTAACATCTTATTAGTAGTCCAGAGATAAACATGAGCACCAATGTTGGCAAAATTCTGCATTGGAAATATTGCAATTTCTCCCAAGGTCATAGTTTTATAAGGCAATTTCTCCCTGCGATTTTTCTCCTTTATCTTTCCTGTTCTATTAACCTTTCCAGTAAAAGTAATATCCCAAGGAGGGTCTATAACAACTGTATTATATTTCTTCATCCCCTCACCCTCACCTTGCACTCAGAGTTAGGGCAATATGTTATAAGCTCATTCAGGCTGTCAAATACATGGCCACACCTGCTGCACCTCATAAATCCAAGTGCTATCTCTTCACAGTTAACCAGCCCACACGCCATCTTCATTTCTTCCTGAGAAAATATCTCCCATTTTTATCCAGCCCAATCAGGTCATGCTTCAGCAGGACATCAAGGTGCTTATGGAACTGCCTGCATTTCTTCCCTGATACATTATTCCCCTTCCTTGAGACATACAGCTTGGCATAATAGCCTATTATCTGCTTGAAGTCCTTTGGGCGGCCATCAATAAGGATAGCCTCTATAATCTTCCTCAACTCACTCCGCAGCTTGCGCCTCGTCTGCTTAAGCCTGCAATCACCACACATCACATATCTATTGCTTTCACCAAACTCCCTGCCGCACATAACACACAACCCTTTCTTCCTCCTGTCCCAATACAATTCTTTACTCATTTATCATCTTCCCTCCCCAAACAGCATTTTCCTCCTCTCAAACTCAATCCCCTTCCATGACATGCTCATCAGTTCCTCAACCCTGATAATGTCCATTCCCTGTGTCAGCACGACAAACTCCCACTTGCCCTGCACAACATTGAACTTGGCAACAAAATAATAGTAATAGCCATCAAATGATACTGTGCCAAAAACCCTGTCAAGGATTGTGCCAACATCAATTTTATCCCTGGGAATCCCAAGCACATCAGACAGGTAATGCCTGAACTCATCAGTCAGCTCCGGGGCAAGCTCACCAATGCCAATTGGCTCATCCTCCTCATAATGTATATTCTTTACATTAACCCTGGCAATGGGTATTATAATACCCCCTTCAGGCATTGCCTCAGACAGCAAATCCATGTAATGCCACAGCATCTTTTCAGGGAACACACCCCTCCTCCTTGACTGACCCCATACCCTGAACTCAATGTACCTGTGATGCTCCTTTGTTGAAGGATAGGACACAACAAGGCTGCTCCTGTAAAACACCTCCCTCCTGTTTCCCCTAAGCATAACTTCCCTGAGCCTGGTCTGGGTATCAACTGCCATTTCAATCCTTAACTGCTGTGATTATTACACCTATGCCATTGTCCTTAAAATACCTTTTTAATATTTTTTTCCTGCCCTTGACAACCTTTTTCACCACAAAACTAAGCATCCTCATTTTTGCAGATATTGGCAGCTTTACCACTATGTCACACCCCAGGTCAATCCTCTTGTACTCCATGATAAACATGGGCAGGTGGACATCAATAGGCAGCACAAATGGAACCCTTGGCAGCTTCCTCCCTGCCTGCCTTGTTACCTCCTTATTCGTCTCTTCAACAAACTTCCTCCCCAGCTTGTTAATCTCATCTACATCCCTCACATCCCCCTCAACCCTGAACGTGATTACAGTTGGCTTAAGCTCCTCTCCAATGTTCTTGGCTCCCATCAAATCACCCCCTCTTTGATTCCTTATCACATGCTACCATACACTCAGCCAGTTCTTCCTCTTCAAAACCACAGCAAATACAATAAACCTTCTCACAATTACCATACTTAC
>Ga0209979_1003359_pt1 | contig 14196 bp, 12 predicted proteins | sample AnhtaG_FD_183114 | JGI IMG/M metagenome (GOLD analysis project Ga0209979, IMG submission 183114) | Deep subsurface microbial communities from Anholt, Denmark to uncover new lineages of life (NeLLi) - Anholt_01485 metaG (SPAdes) (version 2) | ecosystem: Environmental > Aquatic > Marine > Oceanic...
TCACGATACTGGATACTCGATACTCGATACTCGATACTGGATACTGGATACTGGATTCAAGAATCTCGGCTGGCTGGCTCTAAGTCCTTGCTGCGCTGCAGCTTACGACATGCAAACTGAAATGTCATCTTCGCCTACTGGCGGTTTATGTTTGCCTGCTGGCTAACAAACGTGTATTTTAATATATTTTCAAACAATGTCAACAAAAAAACGAATAAAAAAGCACTTTTTTTAGCCACAGAGAGCACAGAGAACGCAGAGAAATAATCAATTTCTTGGGACAGTGATTAACACGGATTGTCGCTTAAATGAAGTTTACCGGCAAGAGAAAGCAACTTAGATGCAATTAGTTTGTCGAATTGCCCAAAATTAAGTGATAATCCAAGGATTAAAACGGTTGAGTAAAATGTTGTGCTGCCAGATATTTGAATTAATTTTAACTTGATAGTATAGGAATTTGTAATAATAGCGAAAATAGGCAATGTGGTTAAAAAGGTTCCGCCGAAGGCGGTTAATTTAAACCACTCAATAATTCTTGTATTTGACGCAGGGATGGACAGAAGGGCTGAAGTTTGCATAAGTGGCGCGCTCGCGCAAATTTACAAATCAAAAAATTCTTATCATCACCTCGGTTTTATGCTCTGCTTTAGACTTGTTAGCGATCTTTTCCCTTGAGCTTTTGCACTTCACTTTGTAGCTGTTCGACCTTCTTCTCCAATTTCGATTTGACCATGCTGTCAACCGCTGACGCAACTATTGTGGCAATATCCTCGGAGACCTCTTTCTTGCCATGTACAATATCTGCTTCCAGTTCGTGCGCCTTGCGACCTTGTTGATATGCAGTTTCACTAATCTTCTCTCGCAGCTTCACTACAAATGCCCCCCGTCGAGCAAAGGGCACAAAGTACTCTTCGGAAGCTTGAACTACTCTCAAAGCCATCCGCTCCAATCCGAAAAGCTTTGCTGGAAAACCAGTGTCAAAAAGAACTTCTCTAAGTACTCCGAAACTAATATTTGCGTCCGGAATAAGGCTTAAGAAGTAGGCAATAGAACCGATGGGGAGAACTGGTTCTGGCTTTTGAAGTATGCTCTTGAACCGTTTGCAAGCTTCCCGAAGCCTTCGCGAAGAGGACACCACTAAGGCTGTTCCGCCCACACTAGCCCGTTCTCGACGCTGCCGCAAAAGCACTGCCATTAGCCTACCATCTCTCTCACACTTATCGAATTCTTCGCTTGTGGTTGACACTCCTATTGGCCCCAAAAGAGTGTTAGTTACAGTTGCAGAGAAGGATTTGTCTATATGCTCATCCGTTATCATCACCACGCTCATGTCCTTTAGTATTTCTTGGATTTTCGTATAGTCGTAGCAATCTGCACCTTGAAATTGGCCGACATAGTAGTTCCACTGAGACGGCTCATATTTACCTTCCGCTTCCATCCTAAAGCCCCGAACAAAGGCATTACTGACCAAGTGAAGGGCATCAGAGTCATTCATTTTTCCGAGTATCCGCCATGTTTCCTCGTAATCTCTATGGCTTATCCAAGCATGGTATGCCGTCTCTTCCAATACACACGGTGACACATACACATGCCCCTTTATTCGTCTCCAACAATTCACCACAGATATAACAGAGTCATGCTGTGGTTCTCCGGGTGACAAAAGAGAAAGTATAACATCAGTGTCAAGCAGTAAGTCCATCTCACGCAGCCGGGCTTCAATCTGGTTTTGAGCGCTCTTCTCCAGCCCGAGTGAACACAATGAAACGTATATGGCCCCCAAGCCCGAGAGCCACTTAAAAGCATCAGATGTCTTTTCTTGGAATATGTCAATAACCGCCTGGCCAATGCTGCTATCGCGTTGCCCCCAAATGGCAAGTCCAGCGACTTTCTTTCCTAAGTTTTGTATCGCTTGCTCAAGGTCAGGGTGATCGGCAACCGTCGTTTCATTCTTGATTATCGATTCAAGAGAATTGATAATATAGATACCATTAGCCAAAAACATGATCGATATCTCGTCTTGGATGGTATTCCACAATTTCGCGAAGGCCTCAGGTTCAAGTTCTTCCCCTGTAAGCACACGTAGAAGATCCCTTATTAGCGTTTGACCCTCACTGAGCACCCCGGACCCCTTCTCTGTTCTGTCTTTGAGTTCTTCTTGCCCTGATTCAGTAATCCAGTATTCGCCATCATCTGACCTGATGTGCCCCAATCTTTCTGATGTGTCGAGTGATACCTTAAGATAGTCAGACTGAATTACTTTTGGCAGATGAAGAATCTCACTAACCTGTTTACAAAGTTTTACTGCTGTCCGCTTTATCCCATCTGACAGAGCTGTCAATATCAGGTTCTTTTGCAGGTCTTCGCGCAGCGCTTGTGCGTCATCTCCGAGCTGGGTAGTCAGTGCGATTCGCATACCGGTCATCTGAACTTTCTCAGAGTTGAACTCGCTAACCGCTAAGGCTGAGCGCAGATTAGAAAGCTCCGCGAAATAAAACTTCTCAAAACACTCCGGATACCTTGTTGCCAAACACTCAATCTGAATCACACCGTCAGCTAAAACTGTTTCAATCGCAGTACAATGTTTACGAAAGATATTCTTTATATCGTCAAGAATACTCTCTGTCAGCTTCTGTGTTGAACAGAAGCGAACCACCTTCACGCGCGGAGTTGTTGCGGCGAGACTCTTTGCATCCTCTTTGGCCTTATCGAGAACATCCGTTCGCAAGGTAGCACAGATTATCGGCGGTGTTTCATGATCACGAAGACTGGCTGTCCTCCCATCACGTGCCTGATCGTAGTTCCATGAAGTCGGCACATACTCGCAACTATCAACTTCAGAGAACAGCTTGCAGCAAAAGTTCTCGAATCGTGTGTGAGATTGTTCCGCTTGCAGGATTGCCCTAGCCATTCCTTCTGTAAAAGACGTAGCCATGATTTTATACTTTCCTCTTTTCCTTTCTGCCTCAAGAGCAATTCAACGACCTGACCAAACACTATCATAGCACAATCTGTGTTGTCGTGCCATATTATATCGTGGAGAATCCGGCGAAGCAATATTGGATTCATTAGGGACGTTTACATATTTGGGGAATTAAAGGGGTACGCCTGCCCCATAGGGGGTAAATTTTTCGATGAGTTGTGCTTGACAATGATAGGTTTTGATAGAGGACAGCGGGTGGGCTGAATTACTGCGGAGCTTTGGGACACAGACATCGGCTGGAATTAAGTATGGTGTCCCCGGAATTAGTAAGTCGTTTTCAAGGGATTACTTATTGACTTTGGGCAAAGGGGTGTTATACTGAGGCTCGGAGAGGTAAGGAGTTTTATACGGAAACCATATATACATTGTTAGAGGAAAATAAATAATAATGCCATCACCAACACCCAGCTATGTAAAGAACATAATCAGACGCTCTCTTAGAGAAGTCCTTGAACCAAGTCCAAGCAAGAAAGATGAACGGAAAATTTGGGAATTTTTTAATTCTGAATGCGCCTATTGTGGGAAAAAATTGAGAAAAGAACACAAAGAAGGCCATATAGATCATTTAGTAACATCTTCATTGGGAGGTTCAAATTATATTTCCAATCGTGTTTTATCTTGTGCGTCCTGCAATGAAAACGAGAAATTAGACATGCATTGGGAAAAATTTTTGATTCAAAAGAACCCAAATCAAACTCTCCTAACAAAACGGAAAGAAAAAATATTAAATTGGCAAAAGCTGCATAAAAAAGTAAGTTTGAATAAAGCAACTATAGATAGAATTGAAAAGATAGGCAATGAAGTGGTAGCATTTTATGATAAAAAAATAAAAATGGCAAGAAACTTAAAAAATAAAAACCTCTAACAAAGCAATCCAGCGGACCGTTTCCTGCGCTGCTTCGCTCTGTGGGAAACGGTCGCTGATTTTGAATGTTACGCGCGGTTCAACAGAATTCAATAGAATACACGAAGTTCCCTGCTGATTAGGGGAAGAAGCACACTTTACCAGAACGGTATGAATCGGCCTTGGCTCTGAGCGACGCACGTTTGGGAGATGGGTAGAGAGTTCCATCATCGCGTTCGTGATTGCCTCGCTTGTATTTCATGACTTTGAAAAGTTCAGAATATGTCATTTGACGTATAAAGGAACTTCAAATATAATGACCGGCAAATAGAAGACAGAAGACCCCCGGCAGAGAAACAGAGAAGCCTGCACCGGGGGTAAACTCCAGGACGGAAGACAGAAGACGGAGGCCAAACTCTGACTTCTGGATTTCATTGCAGTATTTTGCCTTTGATGGGGAAGATATGCTGGCAAGTTTAACTATAGCTGACCTTTTGCGGCCTTGTGAGAGAAGGCGTGCCGTATTTTATGATATCTCTTTAATCATTGGCGGTTCTTTGCTCATTGGTTTATGTGCCCAGGTCAAGATTCTGCTCCCCTTTAGTCCTGTTCCCATTACCGGCCAGACCTTTGCTGTCCTAATGATAGGGACGCTGCTCGGAAGCTGGCGAGGCAGCTTGTGTGTTCTTACGTATATAGTACAGGGAGTGGCGGGATTGCCCGTCTTTGCGCTGGGAGGCGGTTTTGCGGTACTAATAGGGCCGACCGGAGGATATCTGGTTGGTTTCATCCCTGCTGCTTACATCACAGGATTGTTGGCACAGAAGGGATGGGACCGGCGGATTGGAACTACCGTTTTGGCGATGGTTTTGGGCAATATCGTCATTTATGCTTTTGGTTTGTTCTGGCTGTGCTGCCTGACGGGTATCAACAGAGCTGTGCCGGCTGTGGGTTTATATCCTTTTGTGGTCGGAGACTTTTTGAAGATAGCATTAGCGGCGGCGGTCCTGCCATCGGGCTGGAAATTGCTTGAATATGGTGGACTTGCCGATAAAAAAGAATAAATAGGAGCAAGTGGATTAGAGTTCGATTCTCGTTCGAGCAGCGAGCATCCGGTATCGAGAATCGAGGAATGAATTATTGGGGAATAGTGTAACGGTAGCACGACTGACTCTGGATCAGTTAGTCCAGGTCCGAATCCTGGTTCCCCAGTATGCATTACCTGTTAATGTGTCGAGAATAAAAGAGGGAAAAAATATGAAGTAGTCATATCATCCTCACTAAGAAAGGTCATATAGCGACATTATCAGTGCCGAACCATCACGAGGTGGCACGTGGCAGTTGATTGAAATGTTCGAAGAATTGGTAGGGTGTGCACTGCACACCACCAAAGAAAAGGTGGGCAGTGCCCACCCTACTGGAGGAATTCTTAAAAGCGTTAAAAGCGTCGGAGAAATAATACACAACGGCATACAAGAATATGTTTGCAGCTAACTGAATTTGCTCAGATTCGTGTGTTGGCGAACTTATTTCAGTCGCAGTGCATTGTCTTCAAGTGGGAGTTTCTTTTATGAAGAACGTTCTTCTCTGTATCAGTGTTTTGTTGCTTATAGGTAATGAAACCGAGGTGTCCAAAAAAGATGTTCGGCGTACCCCCAAAGGTAAGGCAGACTCAGTAGGCAAGAATGCTCTGGCAAGTAAATACAGAGGTGATAAAGGTATCGAGTACGACCCGGAAGTGATTTTTGCAGAGAATTTTGAAGAGGGTTCTTTGCAGGCCGTAAAATCACGATGGGAAAGTGTAAAGAGTATCGAAATTATGTCACTTTCTACGGATGTGCCTCCGGGCAGTGCCGGCAAACATTCACTTTTGATGACCCATATTGGTGGCAAAGGAACAGGCGGACATTTGTACAGGCGTCTTTTGCCCGGCTATGAAAAGCTCTATGTTCGTTTTTATGTAAAATTTGACCCGGACTGCTATCCGATACACCATTTTTTCCACGTTGGAGGTTACAATCCTCCAACGCCGTGGCCTCAGGGAGGAGCGGGAGTTCGGCCTATTGGCAGCGAACGATTTACCACCGGAGTAGAGCCGTTCGGCAGGAAGTGGCGATGGGATTTCTATTCCTACTGGATGAAAATGAGGTCTTCTCCGGACAACAAATCCTGGGGGCATAACTTTATCAACGACCAGAACCTCAAAGCCGAGCGAGGCAAATGGATATGTGTCGAGCTGATGATGAAAATGAACGACCCCGTTACCGAGCACAATGGCCAACAGGCACTATGGATTGACGGTAAGCCCTGGAGCAGGGATGGCCAGATAATCAGTCACTTTGGCAAAGGATTTCCAAAAGGCAGATGGATATGGGACAGCTTTATCCCGGACCCAAAAGGTAAGCCCTTTGAGGGCTTTCAATGGCGCAGTGTTAAGGAGCTGAAGTTGAACTTTCTCTGGCTTCTGCTATATATCACGAAAGCGCCTCCGGGGTACGTCAGCAAGGTTTGGCTTGATGATATTGTGGTGGCAAAGAAATATATTGGGCCAATAAACCTTGTTCCACCAGTATCACCATAATATTGATAGAGGATTCAATACAATGGCCTATACATATCTGGCAAAACTATCACCACGACAAAAAATGTGGTTTATCGTGAGCGTAGCAGCGGTGCTTTTAATTAGTGCCCTTGGCATATTAAACGAACCTGACAGGCCCAGTCAGTCACCAAACCAATTCACGGTAAATATGAGTATCCGGGAAATTGCCCCAAAACTGGATGTCACAGGTAAGGGCCTGGCACGTGAGCTTGCCTTACCACTGGACACGCCGAAGAAAAAACCACTCAACGAATTGGGGATATCCCAGGAACAACTGGCTCATGCTGCTGAACATATCCTTTCCCATCGCTCGACGGGACTAAAATATTACCTGTTTGCGGCAATCGTGCTGTTCGGTTTGGTCTATCTGACTCGCTTCGGTCGGCCGGATAATGCAAATATCTCCGAGCGAAAACTGTGGTATCCGCGAATCCCATATATCGCATGCCTCCTTGCTGCCGTGCTTGTATGTGGTTTCGTGCTGGGGAAATCCCCGAATCCAATGGAAGGGACAGTTAAAGTCTTTAAGTCTTTGGTAGGGCTGTATCCATCTATAACCAGCAAATTACTTGCTTTGGTCTTTTTTGTTGGATTGGCCGTCATCGCCAATAAGCTTATCTGTGGATGGGCTTGCCCATTCGGTGCGCTGCAGGAATTGTTCTACAGCCTTCCAATACTCCGTAAAATCAAGCGGTTCAAGGCGCCATTTTGGCTGACCAATACGATAAGGGGGGGATTGTTTTTTATAGTGTTGTTATTTCTCTTCGGTATTGTCGGCGGCAGAAAGGGATTTGTGATTTACCATTATCTCAACCCGTTTAATCTGTTCAATCTGGATTTCGACCATTGGCTGATTCTGGTTACAGTTGTTCTGTCTCTCACTCTATCGTTTTTTATATACCGTCCGTTTTGTCATCTTATCTGCCCTTTTGGTTTTGTTTCGTGGATTGCAGAACGGTTCAGCTTAACGAGGGTGAAGATCGAGCATGACAAGTGCACGGACTGTGGAGCGTGCGACCGGGCCTGCCCAACCCAGGCCGCTAAAGGCAGAGTATTGGATAAGCTATTTACCGCTGATTGCTTCAGTTGCGCCCGTTGCCTGAATGTTTGCCCCCAGGATGCTATCCGATATGGTTCTGTGTTTTCTAAAACCTCTCGCGAGATACATCAGAAACAGCGTGCTTCAAGAAAAGGTTAGGCTTTAATTTGATAGGAGAAACTGGCTGAATTGGCTTTATATAAAGCCGGGATTATCAAAAGTAAAAAATAAGCCTCAGAAAATCTACGACAGGGTAACTATGGCAAAAATAACTTTTAGTCTTGAGGAGCTTATAAAAATCCTGATTTCCAATGAGCTTTTACCTCGTCAGATAATACGTGCGAGAGTCAAAGGCCAAAGAGTCTATTTCGTTATAAGGACTAACGCGTTCATTTTGCCATTTATTCCTGCTTCGTTAAAATACATAAGTTTTGATAATAAAAATGCGATATTTGAGCTCACCATTGTCCATGGCCATCTGAACAAAGCCGTAAGCTGGCTCAATCAGGCGCTTAAACTCAAGATACCGGCTTGTATGAAACATGAATATCCGAATATTTTTATTGATATTGACAAACTGCTTGAAGAAAAGAATATTAAAGGCGTTCGAGTCAAGGACATCCTTTTTGAAAACGGCGAGTTTACAATCGTTACCGATAACATTTAACAGAGTGTTTACACACTATAAAAAAGAGAGCCGGTGTTTCCTTATTCCCATTACCACACTCAAGCCCCCTAACATAAGGCAGCCTTTTACACCGTGAGATAGTTAGGTTTATCTAACCGGGGCTTGCCCCGTAAGTTAGCGGTTGGTCTTATGGCGCTGACAATGCTATGGGTCAAGCCGAGCAGTGAAAGATAATTTATAGTATTCTGCATCTGCATAGCAAAGTAACAAAGCCTATACCGATGCTGCCAAGAATAAGAGCACCAGGGGCGGGATTAGATTCATAAGAGTCTGAACTGAAGGATTCTTTAATTACCAGTCAAACTCAGCGATAATGGGAGTGTGGTCGCTTGGACGCTCTGCAAAGCGTGGCTGTGCATCTATATAGCAAGCAGTGCACTTTTCCGCCAGGGGCTTTGTGGCCATAATGTGGTCTAAGCGCCAGCCGAGGTTACGTTTGAAGGAATTTAGTCTGTAATCCCAGAATGTATATTGACCGGCTTCTTTGCAGTGCATCCGGAAGACATCGACAAATCCCCACTGAACGATATTCTCAAGCGCTTCGTGAACCTGCGGATGAAAACAGACGTGTCCTAATAAGCTTACCGGGTCGTACACATCTATCGGCTGTGGTGCTATGTTTAGGTCTCCTACCCAGAGAACAGGATCGGTGGGCTTGAAGTTCTTTTCGAAAAACCTTAGCAGACGACTGAACCAGTTCAGTTTATATTCGAATTTTTGAGACTCCGGCAAATAACCTTGTGGGATATAAGTATTGACGATAATTACACCGTTAATTTCCGCCTTAATCAAACGAGCTTCGTCCTTTGGCTCATCCTCGAAGCCGGATTTTACATTGGTGATTTCATTTCTGCTGAAAATTGCCACGCCGTTATAACTTTTTTGTCCTTTGAAGACATATCTATACTCGGTCTCGTTAAACGCCTCGATTGGGAAGTCGACATCCTGGACCTTGGTCTCCTGAACGCATAGAATAGTCGGCTGATACTCGGCCAGCCATTGAAGCACGATGGGCAAACGTGCACGAAGGGAATTAACGTTAAAGCTGGCAACTTTCATTCGGGCTGCTTTTAAGCCAGTTCTTCGACCTGTTTTTTCCTGGTTTTGGTTTTAGGAGGAATACTTTTTATTGGTTGCGGTTTTTCGGTTATCTGTTGTATGAGGTCTGTCCGGCTTGAGGAAACACCTTTTTTACGGCTCTGGATTTTATCAACTATGGCGTAACTCTCAACGATAGCCAGCAAGCTCAACAGAAAGCTGAGCGTGCTTTCGGCGCCCTGATTGGTATTGACACCGTCGGGAACAAGGCCGTCGTAACATCCTTTTGTTCTGAAGTTATAGAGCGGAATATGCAGTTCATTTTGGCCAAGAAACCAGTCAAAGGCTTTTCTCTGAAGCGTCAGAAATCTCTCTTTTTGAGTGGCATCATAAGCGGCCCGTAGCATCATAACTATGCTGGCAGCTTCTATAGGTTGCTGGTCAAAACTGGCTCGTGTCTTGCCCCGATCGTACCACCCTTTACAGCCGACGAATCTGAAATATTCACCGTTAAAGGTATTTTCCAGCAGGAATTCGCAGGTTTTTTCTGCAATTTCGAGGTATTTCTTATTCTCGGAAGTTTGGCCGGCCACAAATAGGGCATGCGGCAAAACTGCATTATCGTATGTGAGAACATCTTCAAACCATTGCCACTCAGGATAATTATTTTCTTCGTATTGGGTTATAAGTCCGTCTGCGGTTATTTCCAGTTGGCGTTTTATGTCACTGGCTCCGGGGAACTGTTTGAGATAATCACACATTCCAAGTATCGAATACGCCATACCCCTTGGCAGTTGCTTCTGGATGTGTTCTACTGATTTATCAAAGCAGCTTTTGGCAATTGATAGATACGCCGGCGTTGGTAGTTGTGCCATAACCGTTCCCAGCGCCCACAATACTCTGCCAAAAGCATCATTTATTGGTTCATCCTTAAACCAGGTTCTGTCAAAATTCATAAAGTTTCTGATTGTGCCGTCGCTGCTTTGGGAATGTATGATGAAGGACAAATATGTATCGAGAAGATGGAGCGCCTGCGGCTCGGAATACTGGGCGTAATACTTGGTCATTGCGATTACCGCCCTGGCGTTGTCATCCGTACAGTAGCCGTGTTCGCGGTTTGGTATTGTGTAATTGGCGTGCTGGTATATACCGGTATCGTCAGTTAGTTTTTCTATGTGCTCTAAGGAAGGTTCAGGTAACTCTATTGATAGGGTGGTTTTCGCGGCGATGCGCAGAGGTAGTCGTTTTGCCTTGAATAATCTCCAGTATGCCTGCCCGATTTTGGGCCAGGTTCTGGACCTGCCGTACTCGTAGGCCCGTCTTCGCAGCGAATAAAACTGCGAATCTTTCTGAAGTATTTCAATTATTGTTTCAGCTATTTGTTGAGAATCCCCGAATCGTACCAGCTTGCCCCGGCCGTCGGCCAGCAGTTCCTGGGCTGCCCAATAGGGGGTGGAGACGACCGCCTTACCGGTGCCGACTGCAAATGATAAGGTGCCGCTGGTCAGTTGTTTTTTGTTGATATATGGCGTAACGTAGAGGTCGGCTGCGCATAAAAAGTTATGGAGTTCCTGGTCACTTACGAACCTGTTGTGAAAGATCACGTGTTCCTGCAGATTTAAGTCCTTTACCATTTGCTGCAGGCTGAATCTGTATGACTCGCCCTCATGTTTGAGTATGTTCGGATGGGTCATACCCAGGACTATGTACATAACAGACGGGTCAGCTTTGACTATAGCCGGTATCGCCTTGAGCATCACCTCTATGCCCTTGTTCTTGTTGAGCAGGCCGAATGTCAAAATAGTTTTTCGGTCTTTCATGCCGAATTTGTGCTTGTAGTAGTTGCTGTCAACGAATGGCAAATCCGGTATGCCGTGTGCAATCAATTTTATCTTCTTACTGGGTATATTGTAAATGTCCCGCAGCATACTGACGCCGCGTTCGTTCATAGTGATTACTTTGTAAGAGGCGTTGCAGACGTCCACTAATGCTTTATGATAATCCGCATCCGGTTCATCGAGGATTGTATGAAGCGTAGTTATTACCGGGGCCTTTAGTCTGTTCAGCAGCAAACTTAGATATGCCCCGGCTTCACCGCCGAAAAGGCCGAATTCGTGCTGGACCGAGACCACGTCAACGTGGCTGAAATTGATATAATCGGCCGCACAAATATAATCGCTTTTCACATTTTGGCGAATCTCGAACTTAACAGGGTCATCATATTTCTGGTCTCCAGACCGCATTGCCACTACCAGCGGCTCGAACTCACCCTTGGCCGCTGAAGCCATACTGTTTATAAGGTCCGATGTGAATGTCGCAATGCCGCATTTTCTTGGGGGGAATGAAGAGATAAACACCACTTTTTTTGGTGAACCTTTTGTCATTCTTAGAACCCCGTTTTTAAATAGCGACAAAGTGAATTACGTCCATTTTAGGAGTAGTTCGTTAAGCTGTCAAGCGAATTGACTGTTGAACCGCATAAAAAAATGTTTTTTCCGGACGAATGAATTGATTATGTGTCATCAGGAGCTTAGAATACAAAAATCGTCGAATATTTTAAAATTTATGCTAATTTTTATTTTATTTTGCACTGAAAATGGATATAAACGTATATTATTCTACTATTTTACTGGGAATAATAGGAAATTGCTTATGAAGCTTTCGACTCGGACCAGATATGGTGTAAGGGCCATACTCGAATTAGCAATGAGCGGTAATAAAGGCCCTTTGCAGTTGAAAATCGTTGCTCAGAGGCAGGATATATCCGTTAAATATCTCGAACAATTGATGGTTGTTCTCAAGGCAGCGGGATTTGTCAGAAGTATCAGGGGTTCCAAAGGCGGTTATATGCTTGCCAAAGCTCCGGACCAGATTGAGCTTATTGACGTTTTACATTGCCTGGAGGGCACCGTAACTACTGTCGAATGTGTTGAAAACAAAGATTATTGTGTACGGGCCGCTGACTGTGCTGCCAGAGACCTCTGGGTGAAGGTCCAGAAGGCGATTGAAGATGTCCTGCAATCTATGACGCTCCAGGATTTGGTCAACAGGGGAAAAGGAAAGGGAGCGTTAAATTATCAAATTTAGAAGGTTGAAAGGGAAAAAATTATGAGCGCGATATTTGAAGATATCACGGCTGCAGTTGGCTTTACGCCGTTGGTGCAAATTAACAGGCTCGGCTCGGGCAAGGCAACCATTCTGGCCAAGCTTGAATCATATAATCCCTGTGGTAGTGTAAAGGACCGAATTGCAAAGTCAATGATTGAAGCTGCCCAAGAGCAGGGGCTGATAGGACCGGATACTATTATAATCGAGCCAACCAGTGGCAATACCGGAATAGGACTGGCCTTTATTTGTGCTGCTAAAGGGTATCGATTGATATTGACTATGCCGGAGTCAATGAGCATAGAGAGAAGGAAATTACTGAAATTATTTGGTGCAGAAATTGTGCTTACCCCGGCTGAGCTGGGTATGCCCGGGGCCATAGAGAAAGCCGAACAGCTCCTGGCCCAGAACAAGAAATCCTTTATGCCGCAGCAATTTAACAATCCTGCAAATCCACAGATTCACAGGGAAACGACAGCAAAAGAGATTTGGTCGGATACCGATGGTAAGGTTGACATTTTTATTAGCGGCGTTGGGACCGGCGGAACGTTGACAGGATGCGGCGAGGTGTTAAAACAGCACAATAAGGACGTAAAGCTGGTGGCGGTGGAGCCGAAAGATTCGCCCATTCTTTCCGGAGGCGAACCAGGCCCCCATAAGATACAGGGTATCGGGGCAGGTTTTGTGCCGGAGGTCTTGAATGTTGAGATAATAGATGAGATTATACAGGTCTCGAATGATGACGCTTTGGAAACAGCCCGGCAATTAGCAGTTAAAGAGGGAATATTGGGTGGTATAAGCTCAGGCGCTGCGATGTGGGCCGCGAGTCAGCTTTCGCAGCGACCGGAAAATGAAGGCAAAACAATGGTGGTGATTTTTCCCGACACCGGCGAGAGATATATCTCCACCGAAATGTTTGGGTAACAGCAGAAAACTCCTGCCCTTGTGAGGGGATACGAAAATGCAAAAAAGAAGGTTGACCGACAAAAAAATCCAAAATCTGGTTGGCAAGATTGCTCAGACCTATCGGGGTGATTCAGGTATAAATTTTATCGATACTTCTAATCTGCCCGTCAGAGGTGAGATTCTTCAGATTCTTGATTTGCTCTTTGAAGTGCTTTTTCCGGGTCATACCGGAAAAAGGACAGTTACAAAATCAAATATCAAATTCATTGTCGGCGATATTCTCTGTCAGATATATACTGAGCTTTCCGAACAGATAGAACGGGCTTATCTATATCAGTGCAAGATAAATAAATGTGAAGGGTGTGACTGCCGAACAATGGCGGAGAATGTTACCCAGCATTTATTGACTCAGCTACCGAAGATAAGACAGATGCTGAAGGGTGATGTCGGTGCAGCTTTTGACGGAGACCCCGCTGCAAAGTCTTACGAGGAAATTGTGATAAGTTATCCTTGTATCACGGCAATTGCGACCTATCGCATTGCTCACGAATTGTATCTCAAACAGGTGCCGTTAGTTCCAAGGATAATGAGCGAGTGTGCACATTCCAAAACCGGCATCGATATACATCCCGGAGCAAAAATAGGCAAAAACTTCTTTATCGACCACGGCACAGGTGTTGTGATAGGCGAAACTACTATCATAGGCGACAAAGTCAAAATCTATCAGGGCACTACTCTCGGAGCTATGAGTTTTCCAAAAGACGAGAGAGGAAGGATAATAAAGGGCGGAAAAAGGCATCCGACGATAGAGGACAATGTAACAATTTACGCCGAGGCGACCATATTAGGCGATATAATTATCGGGAAAAATTCAGTGATTGGGGGCAATGTCTGGATAAAGGAATCGGTACCGGCTGGCGTTACGGTTACAGTAGCCAATACGGATTTGGTGTACACAAGGCATAAAAAGCAGCAAGTGTGAAACGACATACGA
>Ga0209979_1003361_pt1 | contig 14195 bp, 11 predicted proteins | sample AnhtaG_FD_183114 | JGI IMG/M metagenome (GOLD analysis project Ga0209979, IMG submission 183114) | Deep subsurface microbial communities from Anholt, Denmark to uncover new lineages of life (NeLLi) - Anholt_01485 metaG (SPAdes) (version 2) | ecosystem: Environmental > Aquatic > Marine > Oceanic...
TATCGTCTGCCATGTTTACTCACGTCTTCGACCTCCTCTGTGGCGCGGTCCCATTGTACCAGAGAACAACCTGAGGAGGTCAACTTTCATAGGACTCTACTCAGTCCAACTTTTGGGGGTCAGCACCTTACCTCTTTCAATTGTTGACTTCTTAGAACTCAAAGGAGAGAAGAGATGAAAAAGCGAATCGTTATCCTTGTAGCCTTGATGGCTGTCCTCTTGCTGGTTGCAGGGCCTGTGCATGCAACGCGACTTCCAAACGCGGGAGGACTCTGGCTATACATTCCTACCATTGAAGACGAGAGGTCCGCCAACGGCAACACTATCTTAACCATAACAGAGGAAGGAATATGGTCAGGAACCTTCGAGGGAATCTCGACGGAGGAGGGAACGGTAGTGATTCACTCCTCGGGCTCTCGGTTCTTCAGGGGTACAGTCTCATTTGATGAGGTTTGGGTGGACGGCAAATCAGGCGCCCTGGAGATGCGTGTTGTTGGTTCGAGTCCAGACGTGTCTGCCGGTTGGGAAGGTAAGTGGGTGATCCTCGGTGGCACAGGCGAGCTGGCGACGCTCCGTGGGCAAGGAACCTGGTGGGGACTAGGGTGGCTGGGGGACCCGACGGTACCCGGCGAGATACCGTATTCGGGAAACATACACTTCAAGCCCGTTAAGTAGGTACGCAAGAGCGTCGTGTCCTGAGGATACCGAACCCATCGTAGAGATGCCGAAACCGCATAGTTCATCTCACCATTCTGGTCGGTGATAACCCTACCCAGAAGAAGCCAGGCTATCTATTCATTTCGTAGATTAGAAGCAGTCCCTCCAAGGTGAGGTTGGGGTTCACGACCTGGATGGCGGAGGTCTCTCTGGCGATAACCCCTGCTATCCCACCGGAGGCGATGAACTGGGGGGCAAGGAAGTGGGTAGGGCCATCAGCGCTCGGAGAGGTTCATGGTTCTGGTGATGAACTCAATCGAAAGGAGGTAAGGTCAGAACGACTCTCAATATTGGCAAGTCCTTCACTTGGATGTTCGAGGATGAGACCTGGCTCATGAAGATGGTCATCGGCGTTGCTGATCGTCGGAGGCCGATCGGGTGCCCAGGCAAGCAAACCTGGTGCCAGGTAGCCGTCCCGCTCAAAGTTCTCCTTTGCCTTGTCGAAGAGTTCCCTAACTAGCCTCAGGTCTTCCTCATTCATTTGGCCTCCTTTCCCGAGACATGAAAGAGAAGCCGCTCCTGGCTCCTCTGTCTTCTAGCCGCGGTACCTCCGGATGCTAACTCCAGTTGCACCTGGAAAGGCAGCCTAATATTGCATCTATAACACCAGGATGTTGTAGACACCGTCTTGAGATTGAAGCCTCGAGCCGAGTCTGTATTTCCGGAGGCCGTCAGACGTTGCGAGTCCTCCGGCCACGTGCTAGACTGACCTCGATTGTGAAGGTCAAAAGCCTATGGTTTTTAGGTTGGTTCGGTGCTGACCGAAACAAGGAAAGGGAGGACGATATAGGGAGTTTCGCCCAGGGTAGTTCCAGTCTCAGAAACGCGCAAAGCGTTCGGGATTGGTACACTCCCGCCGGGCTCACCGTCTGGGTGTAGAGTGGGAGAAGGACTTGAGGCTGTGGCCGAGAATCAAGGGTAGAAGTAGTAACGGGCTACGGTGGGTCCGCGTGTCCGAGATGGTGACCTTACGTTTGAACCATCCCAGCCTCGTGGCTGCTATCTGTCATAGCGGGAGGTAGAAAGACAATGAAAGCGGTTCGCTTGGTGAAGATAGGGCAGCCCCTGCAAATGCAGGAAGTGCCTAGACCTCCTATTGGGCAACAGGATGTACTGGTCCGCGTCAAGGCGGCGGGCATCTGCCACTCCGACGCGCACTATCGTGCTGGTGTCTCCCCCGTCCGTTCTCTCCCGCTGACGCTGGGGCATGAGGTTGCTGGGGTGGTTGAGGAAACCGGTTCGCAAGTTGACAACGTGAAACCGGGCGATCGGGTCTGTCTCCATTACATGGTGACCTGCGGAGACTGCTACTATTGCAGCACCGGCAACGAGCAGTTTTGCACCTCCGGAGCGATGATCGGCAAACATCGGGACGGAGGGTACGCGGAATACGTCAGCGTCCCGTCCCGTAATGGCTTCCCTCTCCCTGACGAACTCTCTTTTGAGGAAGGGGCGGTGTTGATGTGTTCTTCCGCGACCTCCTTCCACGCCCTGCGAAAAGCAGAGGTGAAACCGGAGGAGACAGTAGTGATCTTCGGGGTCGGTGGACTGGGGATGTCGGCCATCCAACTGGCTCGCGCCTTCGGCGCTCTCGATGTCTACGCCGTGGATGTGGACGAGAAGAAGCTAGAGGTGGCCGAAGGGTTTGGGGCTGTCCCTGTTGATGCTAGGGCTGGGGACCCGGTGGAGGAACTCCGCCGGTTGACGGGAGGGAAGGGAGTGGATGTGGCTCTGGAACTGGTCGGCCTACCACTGACGATGCGACAGGCTGTTCAGTCCCTGGCCATCTTCGGGCGGGCGGTGATAGCAGGCATCACCGATCGGACCTTTGAGATCGCCCCCTATCCTGATCTACTGATGAAAGAAGCTCAGGTAATCGGAGCGTCTGATCATCTGGCCCAGGAGCTGCCTTTGCTTCTTGAAATGGTCCGTCGTCAGTTGTTGGACTTGTCACCGGTGATCACAGCAACCATCCCTCTGGATGCCGAGGCCATTAACGAGGTTCTGGATCGTCTTGAGCGGGGCGAAGCAGGAGTCCGCACCGCCATCCTGAGGTGAATAGCCAAGCGCGACTGAGGCTGTGGCCTGACCTGCGCGCCGGATCCGAGTCGCTTCCTGGACCGGTCAAGCGTTAAGCCTGGCTCGGCAACGCTGGTAGCGTGCCAAGGGCACCAGTCTTTCGTCACTAGCCTTCCCGTCTCTCTACGTTGGCTACACAGCTACCTATGCTTTTCGACGATTCTCACCATCTGGTCGAATTTCTCCTCCATGTCTCTCACCATCTTGAACTGGGTGCGACACCTGTCCAGGTTATGGTTTACTCTGTGTATCTTGAAATAAACATCGCCGTTCAAGTGATCCGTCAGAAACCGCATACCGCACTCAAATGTCATAAGTTTTGCAGAAAAAGGCAGGTAATCTACTTCTGTGGAGGTCAAGAAATCGCGAGCTGCATCCAGATAGCCGTGGGCAAAGCGATCGAAGATCTCAAGATCAATACATACTTTTGAGAGGTCCCGCTCATCTTCGGCGGCCGGATTGGCTCCGGAGCGTACAGAGTCGCCAAAGTCATACAAAGATAGTCCGGACATCACCGTATCGACGTCGATTACACACACACCTTCTCCTGTTTCATCGTCAATCATGACGTTATTGAGCTTGGTGTCATTGTGCGTGACGAGTTCGGGCAGTTTACCCTGCTCAAGCAGATCGACCAAGACTGACGCATCCTCAGCCCTCTTCTCTACGAACTCGATTTCGTCTCCAACGGACTGGGCGCGGTTTTCGACGTCTCTCTCTACGGCCTCAACAAAAGCCTCGAAGCGCTTCCTGGTGTGGTGGAAGTTCGGTATAGTTTCATAAAGCTGCTCCGCCGGAAAATCGCTGAGCAGCTTTTGGAACTTGCCGAATGCTTTCGCCGCATTGTAAACATGATCCAAGGTTTCCACCACCTCGTAGGTTAGTGCCCCTTCGATAAAACCATAAGCTCGCCAGTAATTGCCATCGTGCGTTCTATAGAAGGTTTTTGCGTCTACAGTGGGAATGAGATTCAGTGTTTCTCGTTCTGGATCGCCGCCAGCCGCGATGATCTTCTTCCGCAGGTGGGCGGTCACCCTTTCGATGTTTTGCATAAGCCTTTCTGGGTGCTTGAAGACATTGTGGTTTATCCGCTGCAGGATGTAGCGGTTAACCAGACCACCTGCTTTTCTGAAATAAGCGGCGTATGTGTCGTTGATGTGTCCAAACCCATAGGGCTGGGCATCTAAGAAATCGCCCTCAAATTTGAAGTACTTGACCATTGCTGCAAAGTCGGGCTTCATCTGACATCACTCCACAGGTTTTCTGGATAAACTCCTCGACGGATTAAATCTCGTATGGCTTGATTGACCCTGGGCTTATCTTGCTGATAGGTGACTCCATACCACCGCTCATTCGTTGACAGGACCTTAACGGTCGCCCTTGTCTCTTTGAGCAGGTCATCTACGACATCGGGAAGAAAGTATTCCGCTTTTTGGATGTTATCGCTGTTCTTTTGGAGAAACCGGGGGAAACGGGCCTCTAGCTCAGAGAACAGACTTGGAGTGAACCCCCACATGTTCATGGAAACAATACTTCCCTTTGGTATCTCAACCCAGTGCTCGCCACCCTCAGTGTACTTTGAGATCTCACCAAACTTCTCTATCCGTGTACGTTCGTGAATCTCTACCAGAAACCCATCCTGGTCTACCGTGCAGACACCGCGCGCCACATGACCATGTTCTGTAAGGGTGTTTTCCAGCACGTAGCCAACCATACTATAATCATATACGCCATGACGGTCTCGTGCATTTTTCAGGTAGTCGCAAAGGGTTTTATACGAATAGCGACCATAGAAATCGTCCGCGTTAATCACCCCGAAGGGGGAGTGGACCACATTCTTACAACTGAGTGTCGCGTGAGCGGTACCCCAGGGTTTCTGCCTCTCCGGTGGCGCCTCGAAGCCTTCTGGTAGATCTCCAATCCTCTGCATCACGTAGGCAGTTTCACACCGCTTTTCGATGGCCCTACCCACCCTTTCCCGAACTGCTTCTTCGATCTCCTGCTTTACAACAAAGACGACTTTTCCGAACCCGGCGTTCAGCGCGTCGTAAATGGAGTAATCTATGATGATTTCACCGTTGGGGCCGATGGGGTCAAGCTGCTTTAGTCCGCCGTAACGCCTTCCTATACCGGCGGCCAACACGACAAGCGTAGGCTTGGGCACATCTTCTCCCTATCACACTCAAGATATGGAAAATTGATTCAGAAGTTCTTCTCATCCCTGCGCACGTTCAGCCAAAAACAAAGTCCGCGTATTCCTCGTGTCGGTGGCAGTCCAATCCCGAAAATTAAATACTTTCCTGGAGTAGCAAGAATGGTGCAAAGCAACCTACCAAGTGCGCGTAACCTTGCTCAACCCCGGTGGTGTTTCGGTCTCATACCCTTTCGCGCGGGCCAAATGATAAGAGAAGAGTTGGGCGGGCACGATGCTCACCAGCGGGCTGAGCCATTCGGGTAAGTCGGCCGGCAGGCGCAGCGGCGTACGGGCCAGTGACAGAACCTCCTCTTCGTTCGAGATAACCAACAACTCAACCTGGTGTTCGCTGACCAGGCTAGACAACAGGGTCAGCATAGCATCAATGACGGCCCCACCTGGCACGACCGCCAACACGGGGAAGCCCTCAGACACAATGGCAACAGGGCCGTGTTGAAAATCGGCCGAGGAATAGGGTGTCGCAACTACACGGGCCAGTTCCTTTAACTTGAGCGACCACTCAAAGGCGGTAGCGTAGTTGTAGCCACGACCCAGCACCACGCAGTGCTCCATATAGCGGTAGCGTTCCGTCACCCGTTCGATGAGCGCATCCAAAGCCAGGGCTTGCTCTACAAGCACCGACACGCGCTGCAGCGCTGCCAACCGATCGCTTTCCCCACTCAACGCCACCGAAAGCATAGCAATAGCCAACAGTTGGGTCGTGTAGGTTTTCGTCGCCGCCACGGCCTCTTCAGTTCCAGCGCCGGTGTCAATAACAAACTCGGCTGCCTGCGCCAGCGGCGATCCAGGATCGTTGGTGATGGCCAGTGTTGGTGTGCCCTGGCGACTTCCTTCGGCCACCACGCTGACGATGTCGGGCGACTGACCGGATTGGGAGATACCCACCACCAGTGCATTCCTCAGGACAGGTGGCCTGCCGTAGATAGTGAAGAGCGAGGGAGCAGCCAAGGCTGTGGGGAGCCTATTGAAGGATCCCCATAGATACTTCGCATACAATCCAGCGTTATTCGAGGTGCCCCGCGCGGCCAAGAAGACGAACTCTACCTCTCTCGCGCAGATAGCCTGGGCTATCTCTTGCACGCCCTCCATCTGGTCTTCCAGCAAGCGGGCAAGGACCAATGGCTGCTCAAAGATCTCCGATCTCAGACTCACGGAGTCTCCTCCTGCAATCTTGTCAATCGCTCCACCACCTCTTGCGCAAATCGTTCTAAGAATCCCCGAACGTAGGCTTGGACGCTCTTATGCGGATCTGCAATTAGCGGCGTGAGGTCCATGGCGAAGACTATCCCGGTGGCCACGTCCGCGCCGTGCGTTTCATGATACGTCGCCTGCGCGTGCCGTCGCCCCATCGTCGCCAGGTCATACCGCTTCCCGCCGCAAATCTGCGAGTCGAATATCCCTAGCAACGCCACCTGAAGGTTTTCATGGGCCGAGACGTCAAAAGCAACTTTGTCCGCATCCACCATCCAATCGAGATCGCGCCACACCTCGCACCCGTACAACCGCTGCGGCCGTTCTGCCGCTGGCAGACCTCGGATTGCCTCTATCACCTTGAGCGCCACGCCCACGTGCGTATCATGTTTGTCGGCCAGGTTGTGCGTGTACACCACTTCAGGCTTTGCCTTCTTCAACACCAACCTCAGATCCTCCACAGGTGCCTTGTTGGAACCATCCTTCACCGCCGAGCTCGGATAATCCAGCAGCACTTGCGCCCCATATTCGCCCACCACTGCCGCTTTCTTCTGCTCCTTGCGCCGAACCACCCGCATTTCTTCGTCAGTGTACTCTTTGTAGAGATCGTCCCTCGGCGACCCGCTGCCGTTGGTCACGACAACTCCACAGAACCACTTGTCGTCTCGCTGGAAGCATTTCAGGATGCCATCGTAGGCCATAATCTCAAGGTCATCCTGATGCGCTCCAACGGCCATGTGCGTAGTCCGTGCCAAAGCATCCTCAGCGGGAAGACCATCTGGCACAAAGATCTCCGCTGTATCAAGACTGAGTTTCATTTGTTTGCTCCTCCTACTCGATCGCCGGAAGGCTTGCTGCTGCGATTGATTGCCCCACTCGTCGGCTCTTCTCGTCGGGCAGTTGGATGTTAATCCAAGCCGCAAGCTCCGGAAACTCCGCCTCAAGCACTTCGCTGGCACCATCCAAGATAAGCTGACCACCTTTCCCAGAGGTACAACGCCCCAAGATGAGCACGTGCTTCAACTCATAGAAGTCGCCATAATGGACGATGGTGTAGCCCATATAGTAGCCTATGCTTTGCCAGATCTTCGCGGCACCTTCGTGTCCCGCCTCCAGTTTCTCCTGGACGAACTTCAGTTTCTCGGCAGGCGTGACATCGCCCGGAATCTCTATCCCAACCTTGGGCGCGAGACGAAACACACACTGTTGTGAGAAGTAAAGGGCCCCACACCCCCTGTCTCCAGACCACTCATCCACAGGAGCTTGAGGATTGTAGTCCACTGGCGCAAAGGCCAACTCGTTCAGCCAACCGGTAATGTTCCCCTCCATCGTTACATAGCCACCGGCCTCGCTCGACCCCAGTGCTATGCCCAGGATCCCGTTGTCCTCCAGCGACATCGACCCCGCCAGCGCCGTTACATCTCCGTCATTCACGATCTCCAGGGGTACCCCCATCTCATCACGGATGCGCAAGAACAGGTTCCTGACCTCGTCATACCGATCCTTTGGAACACCGCGGAATAAAGAGGCGATCCTGACCCTGTTATTGATGTACACCCCCGCCGCACTGCCTCCTATCGCATCCACACGAGGCATTTTCGATGCCGCTTTCTTCAAGGCCGCCATGATCTCTCTATAGTGGTACTCCGGATCGCTCTGCGTGCGCGGCTCCCACACCACCTCCTCGCTGAAGACTGCCTTGCCATCCACTACCGCCGAAACCTTGCGGTCCGAAGCTCCCAGGTCGAACCCGATGCGGCATCCGTCCAAGTGGCGGCCCAGTGGCTTCCCGCTCTCCCGCTCGGCGGGGACTTCAGATGGATCACAGGAAACCACGGTGAATGTCTTCTCATAGACATCTTCGCCCATAAAATGATAGTCGAACTCGCGTACACCTCCGGGCGAGTAGCACTTGCTGATGTAATCCCCAATGCTCTTGGGGCCGCCCACGTAAACCTTCCAACCTCCCCGCTGCCAGAGAAGGAACTTGAAGATCCGCTCGGCATACATCAGGTTCGCGTCGACCCGCGGGTGACCTTCGGGGAAAACCTGTGTCTCGTAACGCGACACGGACCCGTCCGGGCGCTCCAGACCGAGCACCAGTGGCACACCAACCCCCGAATCCTCGACCTCCTTCCGAAAGGCACGATTGGCCAATGCTGCTGGATGAAAACCTTCATCGAGTGGAGGCGAAAACTTCGGTTCTACTAGCTTAAAAGCCTCAATCATGGCAAAATTCCTTTCATATGATTTCGAACACGCCATCGCCTTCATGTTCTCGGGGCGAATGCCGGGTTTCATACTTGCATAGCAACGTCGCTTCTATGCGTCGTTGTCCCATCGGCGCAGACTATTCGTAGCCATTTGGATTGTTGGATTGCCAACGCCATACATCGGCACACATTTCATCTATACTTTTATCGGCCGACCAACCCAATTCTGTCTTGGCTTTTGTTGGATCAGCATAACACGATGCGATGTCGCCTAGACGACACCCAATGATCTTGTAGGGTATCTTTTTTCCACACGCCTTTTCAAACGCCGCTACAACTTCCAGAACACTGTAACCCTGTCCAGTGCCGAGGTTATATCTAACTACACCGGGATTCGACGCAAGCTTATCCAGCGCCTTTAGATGACCGAGCGCCAAATCGACAACGTGGATATAGTCTCTGATACCTGTGCCGTCACGGGTCGGATAGTCATCCCCAAATACAAGGAGTTCAGGGAGTTTACCAACGGCTACTTGAGCAGTATATGGTACGAGATTGTCAGGGACCCCATTCGGATCTTCCCCAATCCGCGCACTGGAATGCGCCCCCACTGCATTGAAATAGCGCAATAGGGCGATATTCCAGGCTTTGTCAGCACGATGGAGATCTCGCAAGATCTCTTCAATCATCAACTTTGCGCGACCATAGGGATTTGCTGGGGAGAGGGGAAAATCCTCTGTAATTGGAACCTTATGCGGGTCCCCATAAATGGCAGCGGATGAACTGAAGACCAGGTTTCTGATGTTGTGTTTTTTCATCACCTCGCACAGGATCAATGTACCCGTGACGTTGTTATAATAGTAACGGAGAGGAATAGTCACAGATTCACCAACCGCCTTGAGTCCGGCAAAGTGGATCACCGCATCGATCGAACAGCTTTCAAAGACGGCGTCCAAAGCCTTACTATCGAGCAGATCGATCTTCTGGAACCTGAGTGACTTCCCTGTTAGCTCTTGAACCCTCTTTAGAGATTCTTCTTTGCTATTGACAAGATTATCTACCACGATAACTTTGTGTCCTGCTTGCAATAGCTCCAAGCAGGTATGGCTTCCAATGTAGCCTGCACCACCAGTGACTAATATCTCCATGAGCTTTCCTTGCATACCTAGAAGATCGTCTATGGCGATCTATCCCGCGTCGGCGCGATAGACCTCCTGCCCCTTCGCCATGGTCATATAGACCTCAACTTCTTCGTCAATAACGACCAGGTCAGCGTCTTTTCCGAGCTCCAGGCTACCCTTACGATCATCCACGCCAATGACAGCCGCGGGATTCAAACTGGCTATCTTGATGGCTTCAGCGGGCGAGCAACCGACGGAGCGAACGATGTTACCCACACCGAGATTCATCGGAGCGACACCGCCCACCAGGGCCCCTCCCACTACATAGGCTCGACGGCCTTCCTTGACAACCGTACGGTGCCCGTCCTCATACGTGCCGTTCGACATACCTGCCCAGATCGTGTTGTCCGTGATCACCACGCGGATGGCTACCCGGACGAAGTGGATTCATCGCTCGTCATGCGGAAGTCGAATTGCTTCGGCACCGGAAATTCCCGGCGTACGCGGGCGCGAAGTGCATCGTCAATTGGGATGTTCTCCGTAACACTCAATCGCTGTTCGTGAAAGTCGAACCAGAGGTGTGAGAGCGACTTTTCACCCTCGCGCATATCGTCAACGACTGGCTTTTCGGCAAATATGCGCTCGACGCTCTCGAAATCGCCTATCGCCAGGGCCGCCTGCGCCTCCAGCAGGCGAATGCGCCCCACGGTGCGGACCGATGGGGGGAGCTCAGCCAGAAGTCCCAGCCAATCACGCGGGCGACCCATGTCAATCAGGGTACGACCACCTTCCACCGCCAAAGGCAGCAGCGAAGGCCGCAGGTGGCACGCGGCGACATACAACTCGACAGCCTCGTCGAACCGCTCGTCTTCCCAGGCAAGCACCGCCAGGTTCCGCGCTGCCCACGGTGTGTCGGCCTCTTCCAGCGACATCTCCCAGGCTCGACGGGCACCGTCGCGGTCCCGCGCATAGTATCGCATCACACCGAGGTGGAGCCAGGCCAGCCAGTTTGCCCCGCGTCCCGCGCTCACCGCGTCCTCAAGCAGGGCGCGCCACTCTGCCCGCACCATCAGACCGTGCGGCTCAACGTCTGGCTTGAAGGCGGGAAATGCCCCGTCGTGGAGCAGGCTAAGCCAGGGTGACTGCGCTTCACCCAACGATTCCGCATCGAAGACAAGTCCTTCGGAGCAGAAGGGGGCCTCGCCGGAAGCCTCTCTGCGGAGGCGCTCCAATGCACCCCATCCCGATCCGCGTTGGAGCAGTTCCACCGGTGGACGGTCGACAAAGTCCGTTCCGCGCTCGAACTCGGCGTCGAGGGCGGCGCGGGGAATTAACCGTTCGAGCATGTCTTCGACAGACTCCCACGCTTGCGTCCAATCAGTCCCATGAACGACGTCGGGGTCAGCCTCCATCAGGCCGTAGCCTTCGAGCCACGACCACTCGGCACCGGCCGGCATGGAGAGATATTCCATTTGCGTTCGCGCAAGGCCAGCCTGGAGCTCGATGTACGTATGTCCGGGCTCGGAGAGAAATTCCTGCCAGTGCCTCCCTCCAAGGCCCATGCCCCAGCAGAAAAACTTCCGGCCCGCCAGCCGTTCTGTTGAGACGTGCACCAATCCCTTGCCTTCTCCATCCAGTGCGGAGATCCAAGGGCGATGGCCGTCAGGAATGTGGAAGAAAAGATCGCCAGCGCGAGTTCTATTGCTAGAGTAGGTGACGTCTATCCCTTCGGCTTTGGGAACGGATATCACATCAAACGTACGATAGTCAAACCGGTATGTTGAGCTCGCAGGCGCGAGGACGCGGGTATCCGGGGTCTCCGGCACTGCGATATTGGACCACCAGTACATGGGCACCTCCCCGTCGTGCGGGTTGATGATGCGGACGCGCACAAACAGTACTGGCGATCCATCGGGCAAGTATGCATCGATCTGGAAGGGGACCTGCCGAATCCTCTCCCACTCGTACAGGCGTAGGATCGGCGTCCCGTCCGACCTTTCTACGCGCGCGGCAAACAACGCGGAGCACGTAAACGGAGAATGACCGTAGATGCCGATGTTCCACTCCACACCCCCGCTGAACCATGCGTTGCGGAGGGCCAGGTTCGCTGGCTGAAAGACAGGGTTGACTTGCAGGAGTTCCCTCCCAGAGGGTTTGTGTACCAGCGACCATAGCCGCCCGCCGAGTTCGAGAAGGAACGTTGCGCACAAGAATTCGTTCTCGAGCACCGCAATGCGGAAGTCCCTGGGATGACGTTGTCGCGTGAATCTATTTTGTCGAGTGTACGGCAGGATGTTGGGAGGATTGCCATCTACCCAACTCTTCAACTTCTCATCGGGTACACCGGGGATCTTCCCCAGGTCAAGGAAGTCCCCCTCGCCGCGAAGCGGGGGAAGGGGATCCTCCGGGCCGAGGTCGGCTGCTGGCATAGACCATCTTTCGATTCGCAACTCGCTCATCATGATTTGTCCTCCTTGCTCTGAGCAACCTAACGAACAAGCTCAGCCGCCGCGCGTCCTGCAACGACAACTCCAACAAAAGATAGCCTACGGCAAGGACTCGCTGTTTTCCTCGTGCGATAGCACGATCGGCTGCAGCAGAGGTTAGGCACCGCTATCCTGCAAGACGACACTACCAAGCTCGATCTGCCACACCTAGACTGATGTCGGATCCGAATGGCGTCGGTCACCAATACGCTTCTGTTTACCCCTTTGGCTCGCACCAAGAGTTTTGCCACCACGGAATGGAGGTGTATGTTGTCGGCGATCACTTCCGCTGTGATTCCGTCGCAAGTCAAAACCGCTCCCACTGTCCCTGGTTGCCTGTGATGTAGGCCCACCATGGCGTTGAAGGTATAGTCTGCGTGAGTAAGCCCCGAAGGCACGCTGGCTAACACCTCCTAATAACTGGCCGCTGAGTGTCCCACCTCAACCGCGGCCCCTTGTTGGGAAGCATAGACTATAAGCCCTCTGTTCTCGGGGATCTCAGCGGCAAGGTGATGAGTTTGATCTTACCTTTGCCCAAGAAGGAATTGTATTCGAGCAGGGTGTACTCGTCCAGCGATATTTCCCTGGCCATCGACCCCAGCGGCTGCGATCTTGGTCCCACCCACATCCACGCCTATGAGCAGACGATCTGCTCCTGCTTTTTCCTCCATCGCCCCTGTCCAGGTCCCTCCCTACGACTCCTTTCACCCACTCTTCTGTATCAGCACATCATTCACAAATACGCCTACGTTCAGAGCGGATTGCATCCCTAGGATAGCACGCCCGCTTTGCCAAGTCAACAGATGACTGGAGCCGCTCACTGCCGGTTGTCGGTCCTTGGCACGGCAAGTTGAGTTTGGGATTAGCCTGGACCGGAGCGAGATAGCGGCCCAAAGGATAGAACCGGGTTTCCACATTGAAACCGGCTCAGTTGCACGGATGCGTGCCAATTTCGGTTCTTGACAGCGAGGGAAAAAGCAGTAGGCTTACCTTACACAAAGGACCACTAGAAGTGGAGGTGAGCCCACATGCTGAGAGTCAAAGAGACCCTCGAGGTAAGTATACCACAAGACGGGCTGGATATGAACCGGCTAGAGGAGATCCTGGCTGAGGCCTTTGAGGAGTTTGAGAAGCGGGTGATGATGGCAGCCTTGGAGGAGATAGAGAGAAAGGTCTTGGAGGAGGAACAGAGGCGGGTGGTGAAGAAGGGGAAGAGGAGCAAGTATCTATGCACCCGTTTTGGGTGGATCCGCTATGAGAGGCAAAAGGTGAGATATCTGGGGGAGGGAGGGAAGAGCTATGGTTTTCCCGTGGATGAGGCGTTGGGGCTTAGGCCCTATCGGCAGGAGAGTGACTGGGTACGTAAGAGGGGAGTAGAGCTGGCTTGTGATCACCCCTATCGTCAGGCCGCTGATCTATTAGCCTGGGAGATAGGGGAGGAGCTCAGCCACCGCACTCTCCACCGTTGGGTGCAGGAGGAAGGGAGGAGGCTACGGAGGGAAGAGGAGGCCAAGAGGCGGAGGGTCTTCGAGGAGGGGGATACTCTTCTCTCGGAATCCTGTAAGGACGAGGGGGAAGAAGAGGAGCGAGAGATAGTATTGGTGGAGACAGATGGGACCATGCTCTCCAGCCAGGAGAAGAGGGAAGATCGGTTCGAGGTGAAGCTAGGGTTGATGTACGCTGGTAAGGAGTTGGAGAGCAAAGAAGCTAAGAGGAAGCGATACCGGCTCAAAGAGAAGGTTTTCTATGGAGGAGTAGAGGAAGGGGGAGCCTTTGGGGAGAAGCTATACTTGAGAGGGGAGGAGAGGCTAAACCTTCAAGGAGCGAAGCATCTCCTCTTCATCGGGGATGGGGCGAAATGGATCAACGAGATAGCAGGGGCCGACTACTGGAAGAGTGTCTATCAACTCGATTGGTGGCATTATCAGAGGAAGCTAAGAGAGGCTCTGAGGGGAGAGGAGAAATTGATCGGGGAGTTGTTGAGGTTGTTGAGGGAGGGGAAGGGAGAGGAGCACCGCCGCCTCCTGAGGCTGAGACGGATGATGATCCGGGAAGAGGCCGGGAAGCTAGATGAACTCTTGGACTACCTGGGGGATAATTGGGAGGGGCTCTATGGCTCCTGGAGCCTGAGGGGGAAGGTGAAGGCCCAAGAGGTATTGGTGGTGGGTAGCGG
>Ga0209979_1003362_pt1 | contig 14189 bp, 8 predicted proteins | sample AnhtaG_FD_183114 | JGI IMG/M metagenome (GOLD analysis project Ga0209979, IMG submission 183114) | Deep subsurface microbial communities from Anholt, Denmark to uncover new lineages of life (NeLLi) - Anholt_01485 metaG (SPAdes) (version 2) | ecosystem: Environmental > Aquatic > Marine > Oceanic >...
TATCAGGAGTATCTTCAAAAAGACGAAAATGGAAAATACTATATTTTTCCAAGTACTCCTCCTGAACAAGGGGATTGGAGAGGCAAAAATCCTGGTATTGATATAGCTCTAATGAGAGAGCTTTTTAGAGCTATGATAGAGGCCAGTGATATTTTGGCTGTTGACAAAAACGAGAAAAAGAAATGGCAGGACATACTTAGCAACTTGAGTGATTATCCCAATAATGGCTGGGTTTTCCTGGACTCGGAGTACGCGCCAGCTGACCTGCCTCTGGGCCATCCTGCCTTGCTTACTTGCGTTTTTCCGGTAGGAGACATCGGGGTGGATTCTCCCAAAGAACTGTATGATATGGCAAAAAGAACATTTGATGGACTATATGCTCGCACAAAACGCAAATGTAGGGATTTTGTCTTCGATGTTCCTACTTGGGACGACGATATGACCTGGCCCTGGATATTGTGCATCGCGGCAAGACTCGGTCTTGGAGATACCGCGAGGAGTTATCTGTACGACATAAGTATTCTTCAGTATCTGAAGCATAATGGCCTTTTTACCTACAATATAGTGCGTAATTCTGGTCAGAGAGAAACCAAGCCGGCGTTTCTTAATTCTTCTACAGGATTTGGGACTGCCATTAGTGAAATGCTGCTGCAAAGCTATGATGGAAAAATCAGGGTGTTTCCTGCCATCCCAGATGAGTGGGAATGTAAATTTGTGGATTTGAGAGCAGTGGGGGCTTTTTTGGTCTCTTCAGAGATATCTCAGAAAAGGGTAAAATATGTTCAGATAAAAAGCCTGGAAGGGAAAATTTGTACTCTTGTTGACCCTTTTGATAGCGAAGTGCAAGTGTTCGATCTAGAAAAGAAAGAGAAGGTAGATTATGTCAATAAAAATGATGGAGTTATTGTTATCGATACAATAAAAAATCATAGTTATCTCGTTCAAAGAACAAGACAACCTTTGCGTCCCCTGCCGAAGATTGTAGCAGAAAACAAGACAAGGAGAATGCCCCGAAAATACCTTGGACCGACTTATATTGGATCCAACATACAGGGTAAGTGGGAGCCAAAGCCAAAATGGACGGTCTACTTAGGCAAACCCAAAAGGAAGCTTTTCGAATACTACTAATATTGCCTCGAGAGTTTTGTCCTGTATTTGGACCGTTCTGGGGTAAGTGCTCAGTGAACCGCGTGTCATTGCGAGGGATGAAATCCTGAAGCAATCTACGTTTTTGGGATTGCCACGTCGCTATCGCTCCTCGCAATGACAGTAGTATATGTGCTTTAGTGAATATTTACGTTCTGGGAGAGGAAGAGATGAAAAAAAATCAAAGGATCGATATTAATTCGTTATTGTACAAAACTAGAGAAAACTTAGATATCGAGCAGCACATACTTGCTCGATATTTCATCCGCAGCAAAACCAGTGTGACAGAAGGAGCCAAGGCGATTGCTCTGGGTCAATCGATTGGTCCGATGCATATAAGAACCAAATATGAGAATAAGCAGCTTTTTCACAATCATGGAGCGAAGATCATTGGTCAAGTCCCCAAAGGAAATGAGGGAATAGTAGAAATAGCCTTTCCCGCCCATAACATTGACCCAGAAACAGATGGAATAAGTCAACTTTTATGTACGTTAGCTGGAGGACAGTATGACATAAGCATACTGGAGCAAGTAAGACTCCTTGATTTTCAACTTCCCCAACACTGGGCTTCCTTTTTTCCGGGACCCCGTTTTGGTTTGAGCGGAATAAGAGAAATTCTCAAGGTGTACGATCGTCCCCTTTTGGGAGCTATTATCAAGCCTAAAACGGGTCTACCTCCAAAGTTGATTGCGGAGATTTGTTATGAGTTGGCCCTTGGGGGTTGCGACTTCATCAAGGAAGACGAGATTCTTGGTAATCCCTTTTTCTGCCGAATGGAAGAACGAGTGCCCCTCATCTCAGAGATTCTCCAACGAGCTAGCCGCAAAACCGGCACGAAAACTCTCTATGCTCCCTGTCTCACTGTAGGCGTGAAACACCTCAAGGAACACTGCCGAAAAGCCGTAAGATTAGGAGCTAGCGCTCTTCACTTTAATCTCTACTGTGGGCTTTCCAGTTACCGCATGATAGCCGAAGATCCGCAAATAAGTGTTCCTATACATGTGCAGCGCAGTGGTGACATGGCTTATACCAAAGACCCGCATCATGGAATAGATGCGGGAGTAATATGCCGGGCTATTCGACTCTGTGGAGGAGACCTTACTCATGCGGGAATGTTGGGTGGCTACATTGCTACTCCTCCTGAGCAGCTAGAAAGATATCTTGAGATTCTGAAGGGCCCTTTCTTTGGCTTTAGGTCCACCATCCCTGCAATTTCTGGAGGTACTCATCCCGGATTAGTTCAGGTAACCTACGAACGTCTGGGAAAGGACATTATGTTTATGGTGGGGGGAGCGATAATGGGACATCCCCAGGGGATGTGCGCCGGTGCTCGAGCTATGAGACAAGCTATAGATGCGACGGTTCAGGGTATACCCATTGAAGAAGCGGCAGTTCAACATAAAGAACTCGAGACCGCTATCAAAGAGTGGGGTATAGTAAAAAGCCTTACTTAGAAAAGAACTCAGTGAGGTCGAGTAAAAAGTACAGATTTTGGCCAAAATAACGAGGGTGAAATACTTGGCCCTGCATCGGTTCTCGTAAATCTGACTAGATCGGTTCAGGGAGGGGAGAGTGTGTGAATGACAGACGACAAGCTAATTCAAACTCTTGAGGCCAAAGCTAAACTGGTCCGAAGAGAAATCATTAAGATGATATATCAGGCGGGTTCGGGCCATCCCGGGGGATCACTTTCTGCAGCGGATTTAGTAACTGTTTTGTTTTTTCATGTATTGAGACACGATCCGCACAGACCCCTGTGGCCCGACCGGGACCGTTTCATCTTGAGCAAGGGTCACTGCGCTCCTCTCCTCTATGCTGTGTTGGCTGAGTCAGGGTACTTTCCCAAAGAGGAACTAAAGACTCTAAGAAAAATTGGCAGTCGTCTCCAAGGTCATCCAGATATGAGAAAGACCCCAGGGGTAGAAGTCTCGACTGGGTCTCTAGGACAAGGCTTATCGGTAGCCAATGGTATAGCTCTGGGAGGCAAAATAGATAGAAAAGACTACACAGTTTACGTCCTTTTAGGTGATGGAGAAATAAACGAAGGTCAAATTTGGGAAGCAGCCATGCTAGCCAGTCACTACAAACTTGATAACGTTATTGCTGTTCTTGATTACAATGGCCTACAGGTAGACGGTCCAACATGCCGCATCATGGGCCTAGAACCTCTCTCGGACAAATGGAAGGCTTTTGGTTGGTCCGTGATGGAGATTAATGGACACAATATCTCAGAAATTATAGAAGCGCTTAAAAAAGTGAGGAAAAGCAAAGGAAAACCAACGATTATTATCGCACATACAGTCAAAGGTAAAGGAATTTCTTTTATGGAAAACGAGGTCGATTGGCACGGCAAGGCTCCTAATGAGGAAGAGTTTAACCAGGCGATGAGGGAGTTATCAAACTGAAAAGAATCCAAAATAAAAAGATGCAATCCACTCGTGATGCTTATGGATCCGCCTTAGTTGAACTGGGAAGAACAGAAAGAAAATTGGTCGTTCTAGATGCTGATGTTTCGAAGGCCACCCGCACGGCACAATTTGCCAAGGAATTCCCCGATCGTTTCATCAATGTCGGCTGCGCAGAAGCGAATCTCATAGGAACAGCTGCCGGCCTCTCTTTGACTGGGAAAATTCCTGTAGCCAGTACTTTCGCTGTGTTTGCATCCTGCAGGAGCTTGGACCAGATACGAAACACCGTGTGCTATCCTTCTCTTAATGTTAAGATTGCTGCAACCCACTGCGGAATCACTGTGGGAGCAGATGGTGCCTCTCACCAGTCTATTGAAGACATTGCCATAATGCGGAGCCTTCCTAATATGACAGTAGTTGTACCCAGTGATCCGATAGAGACAAAGAAGGCTTTGAGGGAAGCGATTTACCATGACGGCCCCGTTTATGTACGTCTGGGAAGAGTTCCCGTACCTAATGTGACAACTGATGATTCGCCGTTCAGTATTGGAAAAGGTTTAGTTTTACGGGAGGGAAAAGACGTAGCCATTTTGGCCTGTGGTATCATGGTTGGGATTGCCCTGCAAGCAGCAAGGTACCTTGTTGAGAGAGATATTTCAGTCAAGGTCATCAATATGCATACCATCAAACCCCTTGATGAGCAGCTTGTTGTTGAGGCTGCCCAAGAAACCGGAGCGATTGCGACAGTTGAGGAACACAGCATACTGGGAGGGTTGGGAGGAGCGGTAGCTGAGGTGATTAGTCGCTCTGCACCTGTTCCCCTTGAGCGAATCGGGATAGAAGACAGATTTGCAGAGTCAGGACAGCCAAATGAACTTCTGGAGAAGTATGGCTTGAGTGTAGAACATATAGTCTCGGTTGTTAAACAGCTAATAAGCAAAAAGTGAAGTGAAAGAAGTTAAAAGGCAAGCGGAGATTCGAGGTAGGTGAGGAGAAAATTATGATGAAGCCAATTTGCCGATTCATTGACTTTGAGACTGGAAAAATAGGGAGTAATGCGAAAATCACCAAAAGATATCTCAGCGATCTGGAGGGAGTTTTTAGAGACATTGATGCCCTAAGGAGTATGTTCAATAGAGACATTTTGGTTTACGAGGTTCATGAAATAGTAGTTCCTGAAAGAGCAGGGGAGATCACCCACGGCACCAGCATCATCTATCCAGGCAAAGTGGGAGATGAATACTTCATGACCAAAGGACACTTTCACGTCAGGGCTGGCGGTGAGGTCTATCTGTGTTTAAAGGGCGAGGGATACATTCTAATGGAAGAAAAAGGGGGAAGAAGCTCTTACTCAAAGATGATACCCGGAAGTCTAGTCTATGTACCACCTCTTTGGGCACACCGGACCATTAACATGGGAACCAAGGAATTTACTTGCTTCTATGCTTTTCCGAGTGAAGTGGGCCACGATTACGAAAGCATTGAGAAGAAAGGATTCAGTAAGCTTTTTCTAGAGAGGGACGGTAAACCAGTGATTGAGAATGCGCATCGGGACCATCAAGATTCTTTCCTGGGCTAATCTTGATCAGAATTTGTTCTCGAATGTCAAGCCTTCTGGTGATATTGTGGGTAAAGTAGACAAAGGAGTCGCCAAAGAGTTAGGACTTGGGAAATCGGTTATCGCAGTTACCGGGGGCCACGACCAGCCCTGCGGTGCTTTGGGGGCAGGTGTCCTTTCTGAGGGGATTGCTATGAATGCCACGGGAACCTCTGATACAACAGCAGTAGCCCTGAAAAAGCCTCTCATCAATGATTTGATGCTAAGCAACAACTACCCGTGTTACAATCACGTCCCGAAAAATACCTACATTATCACTGCATTCAACCTGACTGGAGGTCTTTTGCTCAGATGGTATCGTGACACGCTCTGTAAAGAAGAGATTCGAGAGGCGAAAAATGCAAGAAGGGATGTGTATGAGCTGATTATCGAAAGAGCCTCGACTGAACCGGCCAGCACTTTCATCTTACCCCATTTTGTCGGTAGCGGAACGCCAACAATGGATTCAAGATCAAAAGGAGCTATTCTAGGACTGACTCTAGGTACTACGAAGGCTGATTTATCCAAGGCGGTTTTGGACAGCTTGTGCTATGAAATGAGAATTAATCTTGATACTCTGAAAGGAATTGGAGTTGATGTTGAAGAGATTCGTATTATAGGAGGAGGAGCCAAATCAAAGATTTGGTCACAGTTAAAGGCAAATATATAATGTGTTCCGTAAAGAATGAACAATATCTAATTAACGATTAATAGGGGGAGAAAGAAGATGGGAGATAAAGAAGGGAAAGGGATTGCTTTTGTCAATAACAGCCCTTTTGCAAAACTAAAATCTGTTCCTATATCAGCGGTTAAAATGGATGAAGGTTTTTGGAAGACAAGGATGAAAAACAATGTTGAAAAAGGAATTCCATCAATATATGGGTTCCTTAAAAAGGAAGGAATACTTAATAACTTCATTAGGATTTACAAAACAGGCTATCAAGAGCGCACAGAGCACACAGGGCATACCGATGCGGATGGCAGTGTTTACAAATTGATAGAAGCAGCCTCTTTTGTGTTGCAGTCCGCAGATAATCCCAAGATAAAAAATATGCTTGATGAAGTTATCAATATTATTATTCCCGCTCAGGATGAAGATGGTTACATCAATACCTTTACTTATTCTATAGAACGGCCAAGCAAGGAGAAGTTTATAGGATTAAGAGATTACCAGGAACTTTTCTCAGCAGGACACCTATTTCAAGCTGCGGTTGCCCATCATAGAGCCACTGGAGAGAAAAGATTACTAAACTGTGCCATTAAGTTTGCTGATTACTTGTATAGAATGTTTAATTCAAACAAAAAGACCGGATGGGGGGCTAATTACCACCCTTTAATAGAGATGAGTCTTATTGAGCTTTATAGAGAGACAAAGGATAAGAAATATTTGGAGTTATCGGAGTTTTTCCTAAATCACATTGGCTTTGGCTCCTTACGGGAGATTATGGGACATGCAGTCCAAGCTACATATCTAACCTCTGGTGGGGCAGATTATTATATTGAGACAGGGAAAAAGGACTTCTGGGATTCCCTATCCTCTCAATGGAAGAGTATGGTCAAGACGAAGAGCTATATCACCGGGGGAATAGGCTCCAGATATCAGGTGGAGGCATTTGGCGCTCCTTATGAGCTGCCAAATGAAGGTGCTTATGGAGAGACCTGTTCCTCTATTGGCTCTATTTATTGGAACTGGCGCATGCTTCTAATAACAGGAGACTCAAGTTTTTCCGATGTCATGGAGCGAACTCTTTATAATGGATTTTTGTCCGGGATTTCTCTGGGTGGAGATAAGTTTTTTTATGCAAATCCCCTCCTTTTTTCCCCGATGAGCTTGTTTGCCAACCGTACCTCTCAGCCCTGGAACAAACCGAGAAATGGCTTAAGAATGCATTACGGTGGAACAAGGCAATCTTGGTACAGATGTCCTTGCTGCCTTTCAAATTCCATAAGGATGATCGCCTCAATACCCGGGTATTTCTTCAGCACCAGTAAAGAGGGAATATGGGTCCATCTTTACGATAATTGCAGTTTAAACTGGCATCTTGCGGACGGGACAAACTTTATACTTTCTCAAAAGAGTAAATATCCCTGGGAGGGAAAGATTGAGATGAAGATCTCAGTGGAAAAGGAAAAAAGGTTCTCCCTGTTCCTGCGAGTTCCCTCCTGGTGTAAAGAGATGCAGGTATTGGTAAATGATGAGAAGGTTCCCCTCAAGCTAGCGAATGGATATGTTCAAGTAAGCCGTGTGTGGAAAGAGACCGATAAGTTGACTCTTGATTTAGAGATGAAGGTCAATATCATGAGTGCCAATAAAAGAGTTGCCGAAGATAGGGGAAAGGTCGCCCTGCAAAGAGGACCGATAGTTTACTGCTTTGAGGAAGCGGACAATCCCCATATATCCATCTTAGAGGCAGCCCTTAACATAGACAGGGACAAAAAGAGTATGGTGAACCTGGAGGAAAGATATCATGATGAGCTTTTAGGTGGAGTTGTGAGCTTGAAGGCCAGTGGAGTTATCCCGGATTCCTCTGAGCTCAATGCCCCTCTTTACCGAACTTTTGAGCAGGAGCAGCACCTCGGGGATAAAGATGTCCTTTTAACCGCAATTCCCTATTATGCCTGGGCAAATCGCAAGCTCTCTGAGATGATAGTATGGATTCCCTGCAGATTAAAATAGAATAAGATTTATGACATGATTCAATCTTCTCTAAAGTGCAGTAGTTCTTTGTCATAATTATTTTACGTTTTTTCTCATGACAAGAAAAAGAAATGTGCCAAAACTACTGATGAAGTTAGATCCTTGATAAAGAAAAGAGCTAAAAATAGGGCCGAAGGGAGGTGTGAGAAACTAAGAAATATAATAGGCCGATTAGCTTGGGGAAAGAAAATATTCTAATGGAGGAAAAAGTGAAAAAGAATTTGACTGTATTACTGTTAGTTGGGGTAATGTGTTTTTTAGGAGCAACCACGGCACTGGCATATAATGAAGCACCGATGCTCCGGGTTAAGGTAGCAGCAGGAGAATTGCCGCCACTAGAAGAGAGACTTCCTGATGAGCCTTCAGTATTCGATCCAAGTATAGGGGTGCCCGTGGAGATTGGTCAATATGGGGGTACCGTCAGTGTTTTTGCTACCAATGACCTTCCTTGGCAAGACTTGAGACAGGCCCCAGAGATTGCTCATTATTTGCTACGCTTTGGCAAGGATGGAACAACAATTGAAGGAGATTTGGCTAAAGGATATGAGCTCTCTGATGATGCAAAAAGCTTGACTCTCTATCTGAGAAAAGGAGCAAAATGGTCAGATGGTGCACCTTTTACAGCAGACGATATCTTGTTTATGGTTGAGGATATGACTTGGAATAAAGAGGTGGCATCAGAGAATAAACTGCCAGAGGTGAAAAGAATAAAGAAAATTGACGATTATACAGTTCGTTATGAAATGGACGATCCTTTCCCTCTGATAACTATAAGGTTAGCAACGTGGATAGGTGGCGTCTGGCACGCCTCTCTGCCAAAACACTACTTAAAGAAGTGGCATATAGACTACAATCCAAAGGCAAATGAGTTAGCTAAGGAAGAGGGCTTTGACAATTGGGTGGATTGCCTGAACTCCCACTGGATATCGGGGGAACGTAATCTACAAGACCTCAATACACCCACCCTAGAACCCTGGGTTACCAAGAAAATCAGTACTACCATGAGGGCATACGAGCGAAACCCTTACTACTGGATGGTAGATAGTGCTGGCAATCAGCTTCCTTATATCGATAGGATAGTTTCCACCGTTGTTAATTCAGAAGTATATAACCTAAAGATAATCAGTGGAGAGGCTGATGTTGCCTACTATCGGACAAGTTTCGAGAACTATTCTCTCTATAAGGAGAATGAGGATGCGGGCAACTATAGAGTTGTACTAATTCCAGGTGCTTGCGGAGCGGACTCGGCTTTAGGTCTTAACCAAAACCATCCAAATCCAGTCCTACGCAAACTCTATCAGGATGTGAGATTCCGGCGGGCTCTTTCAGTGGCTATTAACCGAGAGGAAGTCAATGAAACTGTCTATTTTGGCCAGGGTGTAGCCCGGCAGGGAACGGTTATTCCCTCCATTAGCTACTATAAAGAAGAGTGGGCAAAAGCCTATGCCCAGTACGATCCAGATGAAGCTAATCGTCTGCTTGATGAGATGGGTTTAGTCGAGCGGGATAAAAACGGCTTTCGTCTAGGCCCGGATGGCGAACCGATGCTCTTGATGGCTGAGTATACCACGGAGGTAACATTAGGATCAGAAATTATTCTGGAGATGGTAAAAGAATATTGGGGAGATGTGGGAATTAACTTGCTACTTAGGCCTCTATCGCAGACTCTCTGGACTGTTCGTCGAAAGAGTTCCGACCACGGTATTATAGTGGCCAGTGTGTTTTCCGCCGACGAGATTTCTAACTACTTCTCAAACGCCGAATATTGGGTTCTTGATGGTAGTGATTTCTCCTGGGCCTGGAACTGGGGTGCATGGGAACGGGCAGCGGAACAAGTAAGAACAGGAGACAGGACCCTCGAGGATTTTGAAGGAGGTAAGCTACCCGGTGAGGAGCCACCAGAAGAGATAAAAGAGCTTAACGAATGGGCAAGACTAAGGAGCCGGACTGAGTTAGGTTCAGAGGAGTACACCGAATTATCCCAAAAAATATTTGATTTCCATGCAGAGAACGTTTTTATGATCGGGATTGTGGGAATGTCTCCTCATCCTTATATAGCCAAAAAGAATATAGGAAATATCCCTCACCATGGTCCTGGAATAGGGGGCTGGTCTGGTGACTTAAATTATTTTGCGTCGCTACTTTTCTTTAAAGAGTAAAGAGAAGGGAGATTAGGCTAAGAAGAAAAAATGAATAGTGAGCTGTCATTTTCATTTCAGTTAGTGAAAGTGACAGCTCACGAAGCATATGGGTAAATACTCAGCAGCGTGCCAAGAAAGTCCTTTGAAGTCTATCCCGAGTGTTGAAGCCCCCTGACAAATTCGGCTATACGCGGGAGAGGCGAAGAGGGAGATCGTAACGAAGGTGACCCACCATGTAGCCTCGTCAATTTACGAGTAAGAAACGTGAGTCTGTTACTGAGAGGCGAAACCAGAAATCTGTTCGACGAGAGACACACTGGCAAGGCAGATTTTCTTAGGGGTAGCTGTTGGGGGGCGTTGCTTAGAAAGAAAAGAGGTCGTTTAAGAATTCCCGTTTTCTACTGAAAGGTAGATAAAGAATCTGGGAATAAGAGGTAAGTTGGGAGAAGAAAAGTAGAGGTTGGATAAACAAACGTGAATATTGGAAGGATTTTACTTATCTCAACAGTTCTTTGACAAAACAAAAAAGACCCCTTGATAGAGAGAAGAAAGAGACTAGATTTGCTGAACTATCTGAAGGGATTGGGATTAGGGAGGAGATCTTTTTCTCTGAATCAAGGAAAGGATAAAAGTCGGCATCATAGGAGCTGCTAATTTTTTCTTATAGAATTTATCCCAGGTCTTTAAATACCTCATGAGGTTAAGGGTAATTCCTATAACAAAGGACATCACCCGCTTTAGGAGAGTAGTGATGCAGGCCATGGTGGCCTCAATCGAAGCCATGCTTAGTCCATGGATGCGGGGAGATTCCAAAATATCTAAATCAGAGGATTTACAAGTTCCAAAGGAGGAAGAATGCAAAATAAAGTCATAGTTCCGGACACACTGGACCTAAGAGATCACGCCGAGCTTGCTCTTCGTCATCTACTTAGGATCGGCAATGAGAAAAGAGGGTATGCCCCCTTTTTTCTTACGGATTTGACCTCCAGTCCTCCCAAGATGGAGCACGGTCAGTATATGTATAATGCCACAGGACGTTTGGTCGATGCGATTATTCTGGCACGTCAAATGTGTGGAGATACCAGTGGGGAAGATACCGAAGAGCACTACAGGAGAGCTCTGGTATCCTATCTTAGTGAGAAAGATGGGTTGTTGTACCGACCAGAATCTCCTTACAATACTCACCACGCTAATATGCATGATCAGGCCACGACTCTCTTGGGTCTGACGAATTGGTTTCTTCTCACCCGTGACCCTAAAGTAAAGAGTTATATCCATAGATTATGCGAAGGACTAAAAAAGATATGCATAAAGAACCGACCCTATCAATACTGGTATTACCCAATGGTTGAGTATTATTCTAACGGGTGGGGAACAAGAGAGCTTTCCTTTCCTACTAAAAGCGTACAGACTGTTGCTGATCCGGCCTGGACAAATGGAAGGCAGGCAGCCATGGCGTTGGTGAAATATTATGAGGTAACCCAGGATGAACTAGCCTGGGAGCTCGTAGAAAACTTCATCAATTATACTGTTCATGTTAGTGATGCCTATAGGGCGGACGGTTCTTTTAGCTTCGGTCCCGAGTTTCATAATGGTCATTTTCACAGTAGAGTAGGGACTCTTGCTGGTATTCTAAGATTTGCCTTACTAGCAGAAGATGCGAAACTTATTGAGTGGGGACGCAGGTGTTATGAGTGGGCTAAAACTAAAGGTACAAGCTTTGGATGGTTTCCTGAAGGATTATACCGGAATGAGCAAGCATGTGAAACCTGTGGTATTACTGATATGATAGACGCTGCCATAAGTTTGGCCAAAGCAGGATACACTGAATATTGGAGCGATGTTGAGCGGTTCGTCCGCAATCACCTCGTAGAGAGTCAACTGCAGGATACAAGCTGGGTGAAAACCAAGGGAAAGGGCAAACCGGATACGGAATGGGTATCCTACCGCGGTGTTGCAAGTAGAGCTCTTGGGGCATTTGCGGGGTGGAGTTTACCTAACGACTTTGTGTCTAAAATACATCATAACTGGGATATTATGACTTGTTGCAGCTGCCACGGAGTAAGAGGACTGTTCTTGGCTTGGCAAAGTATTGTACAAAAGACTCCTGGTAAGATATATGTGAATTTACTCCTCAATAAAGATACGCCCTGGGTCACGGTGAAGAGTTACCTCCCCTATGAGGGAAGGGTAGAACTGATAGTAAAGAGTGCCGAAGAACTGAGGGTCCGAAAACCAGACTGGGTTAGCGAGACAACCCTAGAGATCGAAGTGGACGGTAAGAAGTTAGAAAGAATGAAGTACTGCTGGCTTGAGGGTGTAAGTATGGTTGGTGAGTATATCAAAATTGTGGGACTGAGAGAAAATCAGGTAGTGAAGCTCCTCTTTCCTGTAGTTCATAGGGAAGAAAAAGAAGTCGCCTGGGGAAAAGAATATGAACTTGACTGGAGAGGATATACGGTAGTGGCCATTTCACCCCGGGGTAAGACTTATCCATTGTATCAAAGAGAGCATATGCTTGAGGAAAAAGCACCCACAAGAGAAAAAACTTTCTACACTCCTTCAAAGGCGATTTACTGGTAATCGAAGCAATTTAAGAACCAGTTTGATAGAAAGTTTAGCAAAGGAAGGAGACGGAAGGCTATCTATTCTCTCTGGATGGCATAAAGAAGGTAAAGAGGAACCTTGGGGCCAAAGAGCCTTTCCCAGTACTTCTTTTTCCTTGTTCCTCGCTACCTTCTCAAGTTTACATCTGCCCGAATGATAAGGCCAAAAACTCTTTTGGGGAAGTTGGTAATGTGGGAAAGATAGGATAATACAGCTGCTCTTTTAATTTCCCTCACTCTTCGACGCTCTAAGATATCCAGATCATTTTCCTTGGAGTTAGAATTGTTTCTTTCAGATGACGTTCGGTAGCTTTTGATCTTTTTGTAAATCGGGCTTACTCTGACTACGGAGTCCCCAGGGAGGTCGCTGAATCATTCATATCCGGCCATATCCATACCGAACTTGCCATTACTCTTAGAGTGATTGATGCAGATCTTTCTGATGCCTGCAAGGTCGCCGTTAGTTTAGGAAAAGACTAGGTCTTCAGGCCTGACTGGAAAAAGGTCTTTAAGCCTGAAATGATAGAAAAGCAAATAGGGGCTATGCTCCATTCTTGACTAAAAAGGAACCTGTATCAGACAAGGTACGGGTTTGAGGGTTGAGTTGGTAGGAGATGTGATGCCAAAAGCGCTGTCTTTGGATATTCAGATGTAAGAATAAGCGATTTAGCCAGAATACCATTTGAGCTAGCTCTTAATAAGTAAGGTGAGGGAGAGATATGTTATCTTATATTATTCGTCGATGCTTCTATATGATTATTATCTTGTTGGTAGTATCGGTTGTTGCCTTCATTATTATTCAACTTCCGCCAGGTGACTATTTAACTTCTGTTATAGCGACGTTAGAATCAGCGGGGATGAAAGTTAGCCAAGAACAGATCCGCTCACTGGAAGCGCGATACGGCCTAGACCAACCAATATATGCTCAATACTTTAAGTGGATGTGGAACATGCTCCATGGGGATTTTGGCAGGTCTCTTCAATGGAATCTGCCAGTAAGCGAGTTAATCGGTGAGCGCCTTATGCTCACAGTAACTATATCTATTTTAACTTTGCTTTTCACTTATGGTGTAGCTATACCCATTGGGATTTACTCGGCCACCCATCAGTATTCTATTGGTGACTATGGCTTTACTGTATTTGGTTTTGCTGGCCTGGCTACTCCAAATTTTCTTCTTGCCTTAATCTTAATGTTCCTTTTTTACAAATATTTTGGTCTGAGTGCCGGGGGTCTTTTCTCTATCGAGTATGCGTTAGCTCCCTGGAGTGTGGGTAAAGTTATAGATATGTTAAAGCATCTCCCCATTCCCATAATAGTTATTGGAACAGCCGGTACTGCTGAACTTATTCGTATTATGCGAGGCTGCCTGTTGGATGAACTACGCAAGCAATATGTTATTACTGCCCGAGCCAAGGGAGTTTCAGAAAGGACTCTCTTATTCAAATATCCGGTAAGAATAGCGATTAATCCCATCATCAGCACCATAGGATGGACTCTACCCGGTATTATCTCTGGAGAGACCATTGTGGCTATTGTCTTGAGCCTGCCTACTACCGGGCCACTCCTTTTTCAGGCGCTGATGGCTCAGGATC
>Ga0209979_1003363_pt1 | contig 14188 bp, 11 predicted proteins | sample AnhtaG_FD_183114 | JGI IMG/M metagenome (GOLD analysis project Ga0209979, IMG submission 183114) | Deep subsurface microbial communities from Anholt, Denmark to uncover new lineages of life (NeLLi) - Anholt_01485 metaG (SPAdes) (version 2) | ecosystem: Environmental > Aquatic > Marine > Oceanic...
AATATGCCACCGGCTTCTCTATAGTTCCACCCTGGGGGGTCTTCATATCTTATCTTAATTTTCCCTTCTTTGTCTTGGCTAATTTGAGAAGGAATAGATTTAAGATATTGAATATTATAAATATTTAGGCAATAAAAGTTTTTGCTTTATCTACTGCAGAAGCAGCATCAGGAGAATAGCCATCTGCTCCAATTTGATCAGCATAATTTTGAGTTATGGGTGCTCCCCCTACCATTATTTTTACCTTATCCCGTAATCCTGCAACATCAAGCGCCTTTATTACTTCCACCATATTAACCATTGTAGTAGTCAAAAGAGCAGACATTCCTATTATATTAGGTTTATGTTCTTTCACGACTTCTACAAATTTATCTGTAGTTACATCTGTCCCTAAATCTATAACTTCAAAGCCCGCGCCTTCTAACATCATTTTTACTAAATTCTTCCCAATATCGTGCAAATCTCCCTTTACCGTGCCTATCGCTACCGTACCTATATTTTTTACTCCTGATTCAGTTAACTTGGGCCGCAGGATACTCATCCCTGCATGCATTGCTCTGGCAGCAATTAAGACTTCCGGGACATACACTTCATTTTTTTTAAATTTTGTCCCAATAATATCCATTCCTTCAATTAAGCCGTCCTCTAAAATTTTCTTAGGTGTTAAGTTCTCCTCTAAAGCTTTTTTAACAAGTTCTTCTACTTTTTCTGCATCACCTCTTTGTAATGCTTCCGAAATAACATTTAAATCTACCATAACGTTACCTCCTACATTTATTAAAATTTGATATAATTTTATAAAACAAAAGGCATTAATGCTATATATGTAATTGCACTATTAGGTAATATCTTGCTTTTTTAATAAAACATTCTTCATTTAGTAATACCTAGGCTTAGATTAAAAATACAAGGAAAGATAAAAAATTGAGAAATAAAATATTTTATGTGAGGCAGCTATCACACTGAGAGTCTTATAAAGGGGTATCTATTTCAAACTTTGTAGCAGTTGCTCAAATAAGAAACTATTTTTTCAGGTGCTGAAAAATATACGGAAATTACAGTTTGCATAGGATAAATAATATAACATAAAGTAGTTTTAAAAATCACAAGAAGATATTGAAGAGGAGTAGTACACCCTAAATTAATTACACTTTTTACCATATATACTATAACATGTTATTATTGCCTTTTTAAAGAAGCTGGCAAGTTATTAATTTTAATATTTGGTAAATTTATGCATGGGTAATTAAAATTTCAGACCAATTATTTCTCAAAAAATTTCTATAAATAATTCAGGTTAACATAATCTAATTCCTTAACATCGTCATCGATAACCTCTGTAAAACCATCATTAATATTACTTTTATAGAATAATTTCACTCCTTACAACCTCCCTTTTTTTATTATATATTAACTCTTGATCAGTGTTTAGTGAATTGTTTCCGATATTCATCTACAGTATGTATAATTGCCCTGATATTTTTATCGGGCACATCCCAGCCCATATTAATACAGCAGACACCGGTTTTCTCTGGATTGGCGGATTGTTTAAGCATCTTTTGAATATCGGTTCTCACCTCATCCGGCTGTGCTTGTCTCATCTTTACTGGGTCATAACGCAGGTTCAAAAAAGCCTCCGGGAGTTTCTGCCGGCAGAGGGAGATTTCCGAGCCCCAACCCACATCAAAAAAGGAAGCCCACTTTACCCTGGCATAGCCCTCTGCATGAAGATGCATATTATTACCGCAGTGATGAATACCGTATGGCTGTAAGGTCTTGGCCAGTTCAATATCATACTCTAAAAGCAAATCCTGATATATATCGGGAGAGATCATCACTACCGAGCAGTTTGAATGCAGGTTTAGCTTTGGATTGACAAACTTTATCGTCCTGTTGACCGAAATTGAAGAAGTACCGGTTTCACCCCTGATATAACTAACAAATTCCTTAATTGTCTCTGTGATAGCACTGAAGAGCCTCCTGGCCCTTTCCTGATTCTGCATCATATCGATAAAAATCTTATCACCCCGCAGGTCCAGGGCTACATTTAGAACCCCCTGCCAGTTAATATCTCCTATCACATAGCCGAATCTCTCTTTAAACCATTCAACCATCTGCTTTAATTCCTGAAAGGTTTTGTTCTCCGCAAAATTTACCGGCTTAATTCTATCTGCTTCCTCATCGGTGATATTCTTCGGTATAACCTGTGGTGAAGATTCTTTACTGAATTTAATATCACAGCCAAACATCTCAGAGATAATATAACCTGCTGCCAGATGGACCGCCCCAATACAGGGCTGTGGCTCAGGCTGAATCTCTCTTTCAATCCCGTAACCACCAAAGCGCTCTTTCATTATCTTACGCATTTTAAGATCGGCCTCGATCCGAGTATTAGGGTCATAAAAGAAATCCCTTTCAAAGCACAAACCGTAATTTTTATGCCACCATTCGGGATGGAAAACAAAGGCTACCGGTAATAAAGTATCTGACTTTAAGCCTCCCATTTAAACATCCCTCCTCTCTGTAAAAAATCTATTTAGAAGATCTCACCAGTACTAAATAAGGGTATATAAACCGTCCTATTCATTTAGGCAGCTGATACTTTAATAACGCCCCTCCCTTTTAGCAACTTCAATCACCTTTTTGACGTTTTCCAGTGGTGTGCCTTTTTCCAGAAAGTCGGAGGCGGCAAAGATATATCTTCCTCCCTGTTTCCCAATATGCATAATCCTGGTTACCTCTTCTTCAATTTCTTCTAAAGCGGCTTTTTTAAGAAAACCCACCTGGTCCAGATTGCCAGAAAGGGTAATACTATCACCTATCAACTCCTTTGCTTCCTTTAAATCATTATCACCCTGAGGCGGGGCAGCTACAGTCTCCCACATATCCAGGCTCATCTTGACATAGCTTTCCTGAAGGACCCTGGCCTTACCACAGTTATGATACAGAGTAAATTTGCCGGCATCTTGAATAGCTTTCGTCAGCTCTTTTTCATAAGGTAAAATATATTTATCGAAGAAATCGGCACCAACCATTCCTGCGTTGGCAATATTGCCCTGGATACCGATACACTTGAAATCAGTATCAGCCAGCGCATTATTGCTTTCCACAATTAATTCGGTCATCTTCTCCATATAGGCCTGATAAAATTCCTGATTAAGATAGGCATCCATCAACAGCTCCTGAACATTCCTATAAGTTGCGGCCTGATTAAAGACACCTCCCCACCCCCAGGGGGCAGAAATCCCCAGCTCACCAATTAACTCCCTGGAAAAGGCAGCCCGTTCCTTCATCTCAGAGATTGTTTCAGAGTCAATTCTGGGGACAAATTTATTAAAAATCTCAAAATCCCTTTCGTTTTCAATCAGATATTCAACCGTAGAAAAATGAATTCCCGAGACAGTTCTTTCCTCATGAGGTCCTGCCTCTACCTGTTTTAAGATCCCATCAGGAGTAGTTATCTCAGTAACCCGATAGAGGTTACCTTTATCTTTCTTTACTTTCTCATTAACATCCCAGTTGCCAAAACTTTTTTTCATAAAATGGGGGACCTCAAACTTTCTATCCCTGGTAAGGAGATCAAACCCTAAAATCCGGGCACACTCTACCGCATCCACGACCCTGTCGACCTGCTCCTTCACCGGGAAAAACCAGCCGAGGTACTCCTCCTGCACAAATAATCCTACAGGTACCCTATCCGGTATCTCTCCTTTCAGTACAGTCAGTATCCTCTCTCTACCAGTCATTTCTCTCCCTCCTCTCACTCATATATAACCGTTATCGGTTTTGCCAGTTTATATTCTTCAGAACTAACTTCAGCCACAGATCTGATGAATCCTGTGATAGGCCTCTTCTTGTTCAGCCGGGTCCTGACAGTAAGTCACGACTATTAATTTCATCCCCGGGCTCCAGAGTCTCTTGACCTTATCGGATATTGTCTGAACATCACCTACTATCCTAGCATTAACAACAATACCGGTATCACTAAACCCTTTAACAAAGGGTGCAATCTCATTCGGATCAGGGTCAGCCTCCTCAGAAAAGGCTCCATCAACCATAATGAGATTATCAATCTTTTTAACTACTGCTATCTTATTAGACCAATTGCCACAGGAGTGAAAAACGCAACCTCCAAACACTGAGCCTATCTTTTCCCTGAATGGTATTTCAAACCTCTCAAAGAAATCATCTGATACCATCAGGGCATTATCATCGCTTATGCCAATTCCTTGAAATTCCCTGCTGCTAGCAAAACCATGGCCGGGATAGACTAGTGCATCACCGATTAGCTCCTGCTGCTTTCCTGTAAAATCGATTAATAGTCCAGTTATTACCGAAAGTAGCTTTTTATACCCTTCCGGATTATCATACATCTCCAGAAACAGTTTATCCATTGGTATAAGATAGGAAGCAATATTTAAAGGGGACTGGATATCAGTAAAGGAAACAGGAATCTTACCTCCAGTCTTTTCAAGAAAAAACTCAATCATATCCATTGTATGCCTACCAATCTCAGTTTCTTCTACAGGAAGATAATCATACTTTAAGGTCTCCCCAATACTGTTAAAGGGCGGCCTAGTAGTCGGAGCCTGCCCATCATACCAGATATAATCAAGCCCGAAAGCACTGGCAATAGTTCCAATACCATACCAGGGCTCCAGGAAATTAGGAATATCAGCCCTGTATTTCATGCTTTTTTCTAAAGCACCTAACTGCAGTTCTAGTGAGGTTTCCCTATGTTTACAACCCGAGGCAAAAACCTGGGGAACCCTGAACCGCCGGTAAACAGCCACACCTTCATCACAATTCCAGAACGACCGGCACTTTTCCCTTAATGATAGTTCATATTCATGATATCTCTCAATATCAAATTCTTTAATTGAAATAGGTTTAACAGCTGTTCCCTGAGAATCATCAATATTGTAGTTAAAGCTTTTTTTCTTCACTCATTTATCCTCTAAAAGGCAAAACCTTATGTTCTATGGCTAACATTTTCAATTGGATTAATCTATAACTGCTTATTAATTGTTAAAGGGGAAATATCACTACCCTGAGAATCCCGAATCGTATAATCAAACCCTTCGTTTTTCTTAGCTTCATCATTTATCCTTTTATTCGGAAGCTTTTACCGTATCAATACCATGAAGATTCAAAGTTTTTGAAAAATGGCATAAGGTCCAATGACCTGGAGAAATCTCATCCCAAGCAGGCACCTCGGTTTTACACTTCTCTTCGGCATAACGACAACGGGTATGGAATTTGCATCCCGGGGGCGGATCGGAAGGGTTGGGAATCTCCCCGGGAAGAATGATCCTGGTTTTATGAGTATTGGGGTCGATGCTTGGAACTGCCGAAAGAAGCGCTTCAGTATAAGGGTGCTTAGGATTCTTATAGAGTTCCTGGGCCGGCACCATCTCAACAATGCTTCCTAAATACATTACCACAATCCGATCACTGATGTGCTCAACCACCGACAAATCATGAGCAATAAATAGATACGTCAACCCCAACTCATTTTGCAGGTCTTCTAAAAGATTGATTACTTGAGCCTGTACGGAGACATCAAGAGCGCTTACCGGTTCGTCACATATCACCAGTTTCGGCCGCAAAGCTAACGCGCGGGCAATCCCGATACGTTGCCTTTGGCCGCCGGAAAACGCGTTAGGATAACGGTTCATATGCTTGACATTCAATCCAACCAATTCTAAGAGCTCCCCTACCCGTAACTTTAACTCCTGACCTCGAGAGATACCGTGAATGCGAAGCGGTTCGGCTATTATCTCCATAACCGTTTTTCTTGGGTTGAGAGAAGAGAACGGATCTTGAAAAATGATCTGCATATCCCGACGTAATTTCTTAAGTTCCTGTCCTTTCAATGAAAAAATATTTATCATCTCTCCGTTCTGCCGATACAATACTTCTCCACTCGTCGCCTCGTATGCCCTTAGGATAACTCGTGCTAAGGTAGTCTTTCCACACCCAGACTCACCTACAATACCTAACGTCTCTCCGCTTTTCACGGAAAAGCTGACATTATTGACCGCTTGTACATTTCCCACAATTCGCCTTAAGAACCCTCGATAAATCGGGAAGTGTTTAGTGAGATTTTTAATTTCCAAGATAACAGTATCATTGCCATCGGTCATATCAGTTTTCATTCCCTCTCACTCCCTCATCTCGATCATAGAGAAGACAACGCACATAGTGCTCCGGTTCGACTTCCACCATGGCCGCGCCTTCCTGTCCGGCACACTCTTTCTGCTTATAAGCCGGACAGCGTAATCGGAAGGCACACCCTTCGATAACCGACAACGGATCAGGAACACTCCCCGGAATAGGGGCAAGCCTTTTTTTTGTTTGATTTCCTATTATAGGTACCGACTTAAGCAACCCAATAGTATATGGGTGTAAAGGGTTTTCAAAAACCTGCTTCAACGATCCGCTTTCAACGATCCGCCCAAGATACATGACAGCGATCTCATCAGCTATTTCGGCAATCACTCCCAAATTATGGGTTATCATCAAAACAGCCATTTGGAACTGCTTCTGAAGAGATTTTAAAAGTTCAATAATCTGGGCCTGAATGGTAACATCCAGGGCGGTAGTAGGTTCATCCGCTATTAGTAAAGAGGGGTTACATGATAGAGCCATCGCTATCATCACCCTTTGCCGTTGTCCTCCCGAAAGTCGATGTGGATATTCATCTATCATACTCTCCGCCATTCCCAACCCCACTGATTTGAGCATCTGAATGGCGTGTTCTCGAGCCTCTTGAGGCTCAATCTGACGATGAAGAAGAATAGCCTCAATAATCTGATTTCCCACAGTGTAGACTGGAGAAAGGCTTGTCATCGGTTCCTGGAAAATTATGGCTATCTCCTTCCCCCGAATAGAACGGATCAATTTACCTTGCGGATTAATTTTTACCAGATCGATTACTTCCTTATCGTTTCGGCGACGGAAAAGGATTTCTCCTTCTTTTATTTGGCTTGTTTTCAGCGGCAATAATCTTAGGATGGAGTGGGCGGTAACGCTTTTTCCGCAACCGGACTCTCCTACCAGGCCCATGGTCTTTCCGGGTTTGAGAGTCAGGGAGACTCCATCCACCGCACGGACAATTCCATCCAGGGTATAAAAATAGGTCTTTAAGTTGTTTATCTTTAAAAGATATTTTTCGTTTTCGTTCATAAGCCCTACACAGTGTAAGGATCGGCGGCATCTCGTAAGCCGTCACCCAGAAAATTAAAGGCCAGGATTGAAATGGCCACAAAGAAGCCCGGAATCATCAACCAAGGGTAGAGTAGTAAAACCTGGATATTCTGGGCTTGCTTGAGCAAGACTCCCCAGCTGGTCAAGGGGGGACGGAGACCCAAACCCAGAAAGCTTAAAGCAGATTCCGCCAGGATCATAGCGGGCATAGCGAGAGTTGATATAACAATAATATGGCTGAGGGTAGCAGGAATTAGATGTCTGAAAATTATCCACCCATCGCTTGCGCCGGCCAATCGGGCTGCCATTATAAAATCTTCTTCCCGCAAAGCCAATACTTTACCCCGTAGTTGACGGGCCAACCAGGTCCAACCGATCAGGGATAAGATAATGGTAATAGTAAAATAGACCCGCAGTGGAGGCCAGTGTGGAGGTATCGCGGCGGTTAACGCCATCCATAACGGTATCGGCGGGAATGACCGGACAATTTCGATAACCCTTTGAATCAGGTTATCCACCCAACCGCCGAAATATCCGGAGGAGACACCTAAAAAGGCTCCTATTATCAAACTCAGAACCACCCCTACAAGTCCGATCGTAAGGGAAATCTGGCTGCCTATTATGATACGGGAAAACATATCTCTCCCCTGACCATCGGTACCCAATAAACTGACTATCCCTTCTTCGACCCCGAAGAGACGGGTACTGGCTGGAAACAACCCCATGAGTTTATATGGTTCTCCGTGGATAAAAAAGCGTATCGGTATCCGCTTCTCCGGGTCGGGAACATAGATTCTCATCAAGGTCTTTGGATCACGGCTTCCTTTCAAACCATAAACAAATGGCTGAAATCTCCCCTCAGCAAAAAAATAAATTCTCTGGGGAGATAAAAAGGAATACTCAGTCATCCGTTGTTTCAACGTATAGGGAGCGACAAAATTGGCGAATAAAGCTGTCAGGTAAAACAGCAATACCACAGTTCCCCCGATGACGGCTATCCGGTTGCGGATGAACTTTAGCCCCATCATTCGCCATTGAGAAGTAGCGAAGGCAATCTTTTCCGAGCTCATCATCTGATGGGCAATGGACTCATCAAGAGCGTTTTGCCGTTCATATAATTTCTTAATATGTTCAGATCTTCCTTTATAATCAATCATTATTCGAACCGTATCCTTGGATCTACCCAGGCTAATGCTATATCAGCGAGAAAATTACCGATGAGCAGCATCACTGTCATTAACAATAGGATCGTCCCCGCCAGGTACATATCTTGCGTGATCAATGCACGCAAAAAGATCGGTCCGACCGTAGGGATGGAAAGCACAAAACCGACAATAATTGAGCTGGAAATCATTTTAGGAATCTGCATCCCTAAAACGCTGATCATGGGATTAATAGCCATTCGAACGGCATACTTCTGGACGACAACTTTCTCCACTAACCCTTTGGAACGAGCGGTTGTTACATATTGTTGGTTTAAAATATCTAAAAGATTCCCACGCATTATTCGGATAAGCTCCGCGGTTCCCACAACTCCCATGATAACTACCGGGGGCCATAGATGGTTCAGCAGGTTAAGAAATTTTGCAAAGCTCCAGGGGGCATCAACCATCTGTGGCGAATAAAGACCGCTTGCGGATATTCCCAACATCATAGTAGCGAAAACAAGCCACATCAAAGAAAGCATAAAGTCCGGAACGGATAATCCTAAAAAACCGAGAAAAGAAAACACATTATCTCCCAAAGAGTACTGATGCCTTGCCGAATAGATTCCGATGGGGATTGAAACCAACCACATAAAAACAAGTGCCAGACCGGAAAGCAAGAGTGTCCAACCCAAACGTCCGGCCATAATATCCCAAACCGGGGCACTCCATTCCAAGGAATAACCGAAATCTCCTCTAGGAAACCCACTGACCCATCGCCAATATTGAACCAGCATGGGTTGGTCCAATCCGTATCGAATGCGCATTGCCTCAACTGCGGAGGCATCCATACCCCCTCCCGAAGCGGCTATTTCAGCTTGGGCGGTAGTCACAAAATCGCCCGGCGGGAGCTGGATGATAATAAAAGTTATAATTGAAATTATTATGAGAGTGGGTATCATACCTAAAATGCGTTTTACAATGTATGCAATCATGTAGTACCTTTTCTTAATGCCCGGGGCAGGTTTTTCACAACCGGCCCCGAGCCATACATGTTATTATACTTAATTCAATACCTTAGCGATCGAAGTAAAAATGACACGGGTCCAGAGTACCCGGAGCCATGTAGATCCAGTCCGTGGTAAAAGTTTCAGGAACATTACGAAAATCATTATTCACCACAACCACATTAGGTGTCATTCCAACAGTCCCAATCACAAAAACATTTTCGGCGTGTGTCCGAATAAGTTTCTTTGCAATTTCTTTCTGCTTATCAGGATCTACCGTCACTTTATACTGGTCGTACAGGGCCATCATCTCTTTAAAATATGCCGGCGGTTCCTTACCAAGCTTACCTTCGCTCTTATACCAGGTTCCGTAAGCCGGAGCCATCCAGGAACGTTCATCAAAAGGGAAAACCCAAATAGGATCTACCATCGGATCAATAGCCCGACTTTCCGTCCAGGTGGCTACTTGAATCTCATTACTTGTCGCCCGAATCCAATAAATCTCTCTGGACATGGTCTTCATCGACGCTCGTACTCCAACATCATTCCAGGCTGCCACTACCAGTTCCATTTCATCGAGTGTCGCTTTATCCCAATCCATACCTTCTACGGTTATCTCTAGCCTGCTGCCGTCCGGCCGAGTGCGGAAACCGTCGGAACCTTTCTTTAAACCGATTTCATCGAGAAGTTGATTGGCGAGAGCGGGGTCATACTGAGCGTAGAACTGTTCAATATCAGGCTCGAAATAAGGCGAGTCAGGCACCACAGTAAAGGTTCGTGGTACGCCTAAACCTAAATAACTTACCTCGTTGATCTGTTCCCGATCGATAGCAACAGACATTGCCTGACGAAATTCAGGATTCTGGAAAATGTTCCGTAATCCATCGTCTTCAATAGACTGATTAAAAAAGTAGCAGAGCTTAGAGGGGACCGCATCCGGCCACAGGAGAATCCGATAGCCATAACGATCTTTGTTTAGTTGAAACGCCGGATAGTTTGATAGGCTGATGCGGCGAAATTGAAAATCAAAACCACCTTCGATAGCACGAAGGTTCAAAGCCTCGATCTCTTCGAAAAGGGTCAGAACCAGTTCGTCGATGTAAGGAAGCTGATTTCCTGCGGGATCGACTTTCCAATAGTAAGGATTACGCTTGGCCACCAACCGGGTAGCACCGGGTCCCCATTCGCTAATCTTCCAGGCTGTCATAACCGGTCTCTCGGTGTTGTAATCAAACACTTTCTCTTCGAATACAGAGTAATCAACCGCATTATTGTACGTGGGGTGATACTGTTCCAGATAATGCCGGGGGGCAAAAAACCCGAAACGCTCGAAACCCAAAGGCCACTGATTTCCATGAAACGCTAATCCTACGGTTTCGGCAAGGCCGTTGGGTTTAGCGAATTTGAGTTTTATCGTATAGTCGTCCACAACCTCCAATTCCATCGGTTCACCGTCAATCACCCATTCCGCGTGAGGCGCCGGGGTTATATCGGTGTTCAGTTCGATATCATACCACCAGAAAGTGATATCCTTAGTAGTGAAGGGGTATCCATCGGACCACTTCAAACCTTTCCGCAAGTGCAAGGTCAGCGTTTTCCCTTCGTCGGACCACTCCCATTCTTTTGCCAGTCCCGGTTGAACAGGGTCTCTGGGATCCCGCGGCCATCGCAGCATTGGTTCATACACATGTCTGCCGAAAGCATGATAATCCTTGATGCCGGTAAAACCACGACGCCAGGTACCCCCGTATTTTCCGATGTCTTCGATCAGTTCGACCACCAAGGGTTCTTCAGAGAGCCTCTCTTCTACAGGCGGCAATTTCCCGGCTCGGACTAACTCAGCTAACTGCGGCGCTTCCTGATACCCTAAAGCTGCAAAACTAATTCCAATTAAAAAGACCAAAGATAATGTTAAAATTAAAACACTTCTTTTCATTATTACTCTTTCCTCCTTTAAATTTTGATTAAACAAAATCAACTTTTCAAATATTTATTTTTTCTTCTTTTTCACCTCCCATTCAATTTAATTTGCCTTTTCACCTCTCTCAACTTTAAATAAGCAAGCTAACTTAATTTAAATTATATCATTATTATAAAAGGTGTATGTTTTATTACTATTTATATTACTATACTTTATTAACCTGAAGGGTAGAATACCACGGGCATGCCCGTAGGTTTCTACTCCCAAATTTTGGTGAACAAATTTCACGCTCTCTTTTTATAAAATTCATTTAATTATCAAGGTGAATCTTTAAAACTACATAGAGCCCAACTTATCATTAAAATGGGGACATCCAAGTATCAGCAGTTAGCCAGAAAGAGAGTTGTGATAGATGGCATCCCTTCGGTACTAAGAAGTTATAATATAGCTCACCTGCCGGCAAGGGGATTAGTACGTTCAAAAGTGTAATTAGGGTTTAAGATATCAGCAATAAACTGCAAAAGATTGATAAAGGGCTTGATAAATGGACCTAGAATTAAGTTTTCTAATCTTTTATATAACTATATTATCTTCGATATTTAGTTTTCAAAGAAAATATTGACGTAAATTTGCTGCTTAGGTAAAAATGTTGTATTAGAACATTAGTTGGGGGATAATAATTAAATTACCCTCACGCCGAGTTATTAAGAGTAATTATTTCTAAAGATATAATGTGGATTTTATCTGAATGTTATATTTTTATTAAATTTTTTTAAATTTCTATTTTATGATACCATTCAAATTAGTCTAAGTCAATAATTTGGGACTTTTCTTACCTCAAAGAAATTATTTGATTTTAATTCACGTAAAGAAAAACAGACCCTTATGAAATTTAATATAAAATAAATAATAATCCTACTAAACTATTTTCTAAAATAAACATATCATCCTTCTTGGACCTTACTTTTCCTTAAAATATCAGATAATTAATTTATACTTACTAATCTCTTTAATGATTTTACCCAAGGCCTATCCTGATGGGGTCCGGATAAGTTTAGACTCTGAATAAAATCACCCCTTATGTCTCCTCCATCGTGGCTGACTAGATCAACCTCGAAAAAGCCGGGTTTTGCCTCATCCCAGTCGGTAAAGGTCCTGATAGGGATACTCTTCTTTAATAAGGTTCCTGGTTTGGTCGTTGCTCTACCTTTTATTCTATATTTTTTTCTGGTCTCAGCTAAAAGCCTGCCGATACTGGAAGCACTTATCTTAAATAGTTTCTCTCTTCCCTTGGGAGTCAGTTTTATTTCTTCGTATTTTTCTAATGCTAGGATGACCTCTTTTAAGAAAGGGGTCAGTCTCTTAGAACAGATATAATCACATATTCTCCAGAGCTTCTTTAAGACTACAAGAACATCTTGATCATAGATCTTCTTCCTTTTAATTTTCCTATTATCTCTTACCAATTTTAACCTTTTACCAGCTATATTTATATAGCCCGATACTTCTTTTATCCTTAAAGCTCTGGCAGCATAGGAGCGGTTATATCTGGTAAACTGGATAAATTCATTTAAGATTATAGTCTTTTCTTTTTTAGATAATCTTTGATATTGATCTCTTAATTCTCTGGTTACGGCCTTTTTCTGCCTCATAGTTAACATTCCCTTCTACCTCCTCTATATCTAAAGATGATTTTCTATCTTTAAATATAGAAGAGATTAGGTTATAATTAAAATGATTTGGAGTACTTTTTTGGTGAGGCAATTCGTGCCCTTGAATTATAATTTTTTTCATGATAATATTTTCTAAAGTTATAGTATTTTTCAATCAAAAACAATCATATTCATATGTATGGGGGGAAAGATGATACTAACAGCAATTATCGGTACCGGTGCTATCTCAAACAGCCATATCGAAGGATATATACAATTCCCAAAACAGTGCAAGATTACAGCACTTGTGGATATATCAAAGAAAAAGGTAGAGGAAAAAGCCGCTGCCTACGGATTGGAAAAGATAAAAATATTCAAAGATTATAGAGAGCTTCTTGATAAAAAGAACATCGACATGGTCTCTATCTGTCTTCCTCCTGCTCTTCATGCCGAAGCAACCGAAGCCTTTCTTTCTGAAGGAATCCATGTGTTGGTTGAAAAACCGATGGCCGGATCTTTACAAGAATGCGACCGCATGCTCAAGGCAGCAGATAAAGGCAAAGTACTTCTCTCTGTGGTTGCTCAAAACAGGTTCAAAAATCCTTTGATGAAATTAAAAAAGGTCGTTGATTCAGGAATTGTTGGCAAGATACTTCATGGACAGGTCGACAGTCTCTGGTGGCGAGGTAGCAACTACCACGATCTGTGGTGGAGAGGCACTTGGAAGTCGGAAGGAGGAGGACCGACCTTAAACCATGCAGTGCATCACATAGATCTGCTTCTCTGGATGATGGGCATGCCTGAATCTGTAATTGCCCTTATGACAAATGCCGCACATACAAATGCAGAAGTGGAAGACCTTTCGATTGCCGCACTTCTCTACCCTGACAACAGGTTGGCCCAGATCACTAGCTCCTTGATCCACCATGGAGAGCAGCAGCAACTTGTTTTCCAGGGAGAACATGCAAGCGTATCTGTTCCTTGGAAGGTGAGCGCATCAATCCCCCTTGAAAACGGATTTCCCCAGAAAAACAGAGAGATGGAAGAAAAAGTAGACAGGTTTTATCAGGAATTAGAAGATTTACCCTATGATGGACATACCGCACAAATCAAAGACATGCTTGACGCAATAGAGAAAGACCGTACTCCCCTTATCGATGGAACAGCAGGCAGACAGGTAATTGAACTGATTACTTCGATATATAAAGCTGCCTCTTCAAAAGCCATTGTTTCTCTTCCCTTAAACCACAAGGA
>Ga0209979_1003365_pt1 | contig 14178 bp, 7 predicted proteins | sample AnhtaG_FD_183114 | JGI IMG/M metagenome (GOLD analysis project Ga0209979, IMG submission 183114) | Deep subsurface microbial communities from Anholt, Denmark to uncover new lineages of life (NeLLi) - Anholt_01485 metaG (SPAdes) (version 2) | ecosystem: Environmental > Aquatic > Marine > Oceanic >...
CATGCCCGATCCGCTCTGCCAATTCCCGTTTGTATTCCTCGATGTCAACCGGGTGCTGTGCCACCCCAGTCTCGATCGCTGCCTGGGCTACGGCGGACGCCTCCCACACCAGAATTCGCGGATCGAACGGCTTTGGTATCAGGTATTCCCTTCCAAAGGTGAAGTGCTCAGCGCCATATGCTTTCGCCACCTTTTCTGGTACGCTCTGCTTAGCCAGATCGGCTAGCGCATGAGCAGCCGCGATCTTCATTTCCTCGTTTATGGCTGTCGCGGCGACATCAAGCGCCCCCCGAAAGATAAAGGGGAAACCCAGCACGTTGTTGACCTGGTTGGGATAGTCGCTGCGCCCGGTGGCCATGATGACATCCTTGCGCGCGGCGATGGCCTCGGGGTATGTTATCTCCGGGTCCGGGTTGGCCATGGCAAAGATAATAGGATCTTTAGCCATTGTCTTGACCATCTTCTGGGTGACCAGGTCCTTGGTAGATACGCCCATAAAGAGATCAGCGCCCTCAAGGGCCTCAGCCAGCGTGTGGCGATCGGTCTTGCGGACGAATTCCTGCTTGTACTTGTTGAACTTGTCCCCACGGCCCTCGTACATGACCCCCTTGGAGTCAGCCATGAGCAGGTTTTCGTGTTTGACTCCCAGCACACAGTATAGCTTGGCACAGGCAATTCCCGCGGCGCCGGCCCCAGAGAACACCACTTTAAGCTTGGCAATGTCCTTCTCTACGATCTCCAGGGCGTTCAGTAGAGCGGCGGCCGAGATGATGGCAGTGCCGTGCTGATCGTCATGGAAAACCGGAATGTTCATAGTCCTTTTGAGAGTCTCCTCGATATGGAAACACTCCGGGGCTTTGATGTCTTCGAGATTGATACCGCCGAAAGTCGGCTCCAAAAGCTCGCACACCCTGATAATCTCTTCGGGATCCTGAGTGTCCAGTTCGATGTCGAAAACGTCCACGTCGGCAAACCGTTTGAATAGAACACCTTTCCCTTCCATCACAGGTTTCCCGGCTAGCGCTCCGATATTGCCCAGTCCCAATACCGCCGTGCCGTTAGTCACCACCGCTACCAGATTCCCCTTGGCGGTGTATTTGTAAACATCAGCCGGATTCTTGTGGATTTCCAGACATGGCTCAGCCACTCCGGGAGTGTAGGCCAAAGACAAATCAAGCTGTGTCCGGCAAGGTTTGGTGGAATTTACCTCGATTTTTCCTCTTCTTCCCCGGCTGTGGTAGTCGAGGGCTTGCTGCTTAGTAATCATTGTAATAGGCTCCTAACTCACCCAACTAAACTTGGTTACTCTCTCACAAAAAGTTAATATAGAGCAGTCACCCAAACAGTCAAGATATTTCCCTGAAATGAGCTCTTATTAGTAACGAGAGATCCCCGAAAAGACAAGAAAGAGTATCCTTGGTCTTGGCCTTATCCCCCAGTGCGCCGCTGATCGGCATGCTGATGTTCGGCAATTTGCTCAGAGAGTGTGGGGTTACCGAACGTCTGCGCAAGACAGCCGGCGGCTCGTTGATCGATATTATCACCATCTTCTTGGGGCTGACGGTTGGCGCCACTATGCATCATGCCCATTTCTTAAACTACAAAACCCTGATGATCCTTGTCCTGGGCGCGGTGGCTTTTTCTTTCAGCACCGCCGGAGGAGTTATTTTTGCCAAGGTCATCAATCTTTTCCTCTCAGCAGGCAAAAAGATCAATCCCTGCATTGGCGCGGCGGGTGTCTCGGCGGTTCCGATGTCGGCCCGTGTGGTTCAGAATTTTGTGACTGAGGAAACCGATGGTAAGGTAAACCCCCTCATGCCTGCCATGGGCCCCAACGTCGCCGGCGTGATCGGCTCAGCCGTCGCGGCAGGCGTGTTCCTGACGTTGTTGATTTAGGTAGGGGAGGCTTAGCTTCTGCCATCGATTGGGTAGGTAGAACCGCTGCGGGGTCTGCCCTACGGGAACTCGCCTTACGTCAGAGAGAACTCTGTGTCTGTCAGATTATCGAATTTCTTAACTTGGCTCCGTCGACAGTCTCAAAGCACATGGCAATCCTCAAGCAAGCCCGTCTGGTAGAGGGGCAAAAAAATGGACACTGGATATATAAGCCATTGTCACGCGGGGCGATCTGAAGATCACCCCGCCACAGAATACGCAAGTTATTTTGTAAGTTGTTCCTGGGACAATACACTAAGATGTACATATTGTACTGCATCCCTAAGATCACGGAGAATATATCGACTTGAAAGAAACCGTAAGGGCGAGGTTCGAAAGAATCGTCACCCCACCCTATCGGTTGTCGTCTTTAGCGGTACGGGGAATCGAACCCCGGTTTGATGGCTGAGAACCACCTGTCCTAACCCCTAGACGATACCGCCAAAACAAATGCGCAATGCCAAAAAGGCAACAAACACCATAAATATATGGATCAGACAGGCCTTGTCAAGGAGAACTAACCAGCTAATTCTAAATGAGAGAGACGTGTAGACACTCGTAACGTCATATCAACAAACAAATTACAGATTGGTTGATTTCCGAAACTATTTTCCCCAGCTTTTTGGGCCGGTTATGTCTATTTGGCAGTAACGCTGTCATTGTGTCCTTGCACCTGAGTCACTATGATCGGTCACGACTGAACAAGGGCACACCGGGTAGGAAAAGAGTTACAAAGACGAAAGTAGCAAGCGGCATTTTTTGTTTTTTTGCGGAATAATTTATCCTATATTCTTGTATTAACTTAGCGCGTTTACGGAGATACCTATGCCGGCCAGAAAACAGACAAAGACAAAAAAGCCGAAAGAACTTTCCGTCAAGAACCTGGATTATCGGATCGATTACAAGCCTCCGGGAGTCAAGACGTCTGATGACGTTCCCCCCTGCTCAGACGTTATTGGACAGAAGAGAGCCATCGAAGCTATTAAGACCGGCCTGAACGTAAAAAGCGCCGGATACAACATCTTTGTCACCGGCCCCACGGGGACGGGACGGGTTGCGACTATCAAGCACCTGCTCGAGCGCCTCGACCGTAAGAAGTTGGATTTGACCGATGTCTGCTATGTGAACAATTTCAAGAATGAGGACAACCCACGCATACTGACCTTCCGGGCAGGTGGTGGTCGACGCTTCAAAAAAGACATGGGTTACGTCATCGGCTCCGTCCGTAAAGCCGTTCCCAAAATTTTTCTGTCAGAAGACTACAAAGATCGCTACAGCCGCATTACGCGGGAGTTCGAAGGTAGGCAGAAGGAGCTTATTCGGGCATTTGAAGAAAAGCTATCCGAGGCCGGGTTTGTCATGGTTCAGATTCAAATCGGCATTGGGGTGCGCAACGAAATCCAGCCTTTAATTGACAAGGAACCGATCTCTCTGGAGAAACTGGAGCGGCTGGCCAAGGAGGGCAAGTTTCCTCTGTCGCGGCTCGATGAACTTCGCCGTCGGTGGGATAGTTTGCGACGGGAATTCGACGCCACGTCTGTTGAGTCGAAAAAGCTGACCAACAAAATGGAGGATGCGCTGGAAAAGCTAAACTTCTTCATGATTGCTCCCCTCGTTTCCGAGAAGATAAACGTATTGAAAAAGCGGTTCCCTGACGAAAAGGTGGGGTGTTATCTCGAGGAGGTGGAAGAAGCCCTGCTTAGCGACCTGGACCGGTTTCGTGAAGCGCAGCCCCGGCGCGGCGAAGAAGAGCCACCGCCGTACCGTAAGCGGGAGCCGTTCGAGGAGTTTTCGGTCAATCTCATTCTTGACAACGCCGAAACGGAACAAGTCCCCGTCATACTGGAAAAGTCCCCGTCCTATAAGAATCTTTTTGGTTCCCTGGAGCGTGTGGTTGACCGTTTCGGTTACTGGCGAACCGACTTTACCCGCATTTTCTCCGGCTCGCTATTGAACGCGTCCGGCGGTTTCCTGATGGCTCGCGCCATGGATGTCTTGATGGAACCGGGCGTCTGGGTACACCTTAAAAGGGCGCTGAGGAACCGCGAGATCGAGATTACCGGCTTTGATCCCTTCTATATGATGGCCGGTTCCGGTATCAAACCGGAACCGATTCCGCTTGATGTGAAGGTTGTTCTGGTAGGTGAGCCGGAGATCTACCAACTGCTGTGGCGGCTTGATGAGGATTTCAAAAAGATTTTCAAAGTCAAAGCCGAGTTCGACAGCGTGATGAAGGTTAACAAACGCAGTCTCCGCAGCTACTTCGCATTCATCCGCCGGGTTGTGGAAGATGAGCAACTGCCGACGTTTGATATTACCGGGATGCAGGCCGTCGCTGAATACGGGATGCGGCTTTCCGGGCGGCGCGACAAACTGACCGCGCGATTCTCTTCTATCTCCGATATCATCCGCGAGGGCGCTTTCTGTGCCCGACAGAGGAAAGCTTCGAAGGTAACGCGTGACGACGTCTATTGCGCCATCACCCTGAAAAAGTCGCGTGTCAACCTGATTGAGGACAAGATTCAGGAAATGTTTGACAACGACATCCTGCTGGTGTCTACCTCCGGCTCGACGGTGGGACAGATCAACGGTCTCTCCGTTTATAGTGTTGGTGAATACTCGTTCGGTCGACCGACGAGGATCACCGCCAGCACCTCTCTGGGAAGAGCCGGCGTCATCAACATCGAACGGGAAGCGGACCTGTCGGGGCCTATACACAGCAAAGGGGTGCTGGTGTTGAGCGGCTACCTGCGACAGATGTTCGCTCAGGATAAACCGCTTGTGATGTCGGCCTCGCTGACGTTTGAGCAGTCCTACAGCGGTGTCGACGGCGATTCGGCGTCCTCCACCGAGATATATGCAATCCTGTCCTCTCTCAGCAACATACCCATCAAGCAGGGGATCGCCGTGACCGGCTCCGTCAATCAGAAGGGGGAGATTCAGCCTATCGGAGGCGTCAACGAGAAGATTGAAGGGTTTTTTGATGTTTGCAAAAGCAAAAAGCTCACCGGTGAACAGGGAGTGATTATCCCCCACCAAAACGTCCCCGATCTGCTTTTGCGTCCTGATGTCATTGATGCCGTCAATAAAAGGAAGTTCCACATTTACCCCATCAAGACCATCAATGAAGGAATTGAAATCCTCACCGATATGCCCGCCGGGCGGCGTCTTTCCAATGGGAAATTCGCCAAAGGTTCGGTCATGGCTGCGGTGGACGAGAAGCTGATGACGATGGCGCTCACGCTTCAACGCTTCGGACGTGACAAGCAGGATGACGAGGAACAACCCGAGAGGGAAGCCAACAAGACTTCATTCATTCCGACCAAGAGGAAAACGCCGCGGCGTTCATGAAATCGTACACATTGGACGATTGACGGCGACCACCTCCGCTTATCTATCTGACATCAATGCTGACATCAATGGAACGGTTGCCTCTTGTTATGCACAATGAACATTTCGGAAGTTTGTTGATTTTTTTTCTTGACATGGTTTTAACAATCAGTTTTTTTGTCGTATCCAAACTAAAGGATGGAGGATTTTTTTATGCGCAAAGCGAAGAAAGCAGCAAAGAAAACAGTGACAAAGAAGAAGGTCCGCTGCGCTGGCAAAACGAAAGCCGGCAAGAAGTGCAAGCGGTTCACTGACGGAAGGAGCAAGTTCTGCGCCCTCCACAAAAAAAGTAAATAGGCTTTACGCACAGCAAGAAACGCGGTCACAGAGGTGGCCGCGTTTTTTTTTGTCTCCATTGACCCGATGATCGCGCCTTATTGTTGCATCGGGTTTTACATTTGTCCTGTTAAAAAGACCCCCTCCATTGGGTGGGCTACCAGCTCAAGGTTATAGGGATGTCAAGACCAGACATGACTCAGGTTGTAATCGGCTCTGTCATTCTCTCATCCCGCACTCTTGAGACAGGACCGGGTTGCCCAACACCGCCAAAAGAGGTAGCTTGCCTTTGAATGTAACGTAGTATAAGATTACCGTGTATGCAATGGCGGCCGGTGATACGAGTATCTCTTTTCCTTCTATCAGCAATAGCCATCAGTACGGTTGTCGAGGCCAGAACGGAGATTGTCCTGGTCGGGGAGGAAATCCCCGAGCGTTTGTTTGTTGACAAGCGGCGCATCTTTTTTGAATCTGATTCGCTTTATCTGAACGGTCAACTCCTGCGGCGAAACGTTGATTATTCGTTTGACGCCACCGGCAGGCTGTTTGACCTGTCGCATCTTGAGTTCACGCCTGGTGACACTCTGCGGGTTATCTACGAACCCTTACCCGACTGGGTACCGACGTCGTACGGTCGCTCATTGCCTGCGATCGTGCCGCGGACAGTCGACCGTCCTGATCCCCCATCTCACGGCGCCGGCAGAGCCGCTTCATTGGCCAGGTCCGATATTACAATATCGGGTTCCAAATCGTTTAAGTTTTCAGCTCGCTCGGTGGGAGCATCGAGTTTCAGCCAGTCTCTTGACCTGCGAATTCAGGGTTTCCTGGCGCCGGGACTTGAGGTTACCGGAGCTGTCTCCGACCGCGGGTATGACCCATCTTATGGTCCTTCCAACAGCAGGCTCAGCGAACTTGACCGGATCAATCTAAGCCTGAAGTCGAAAATCGTTTCGGCGCAGGTGGGCGACATGGCGGTTGTCAGCCGGTTTGACACCGGCCCGCCACGAAACAAGAGAATCTCCGGGGCGAATTTCAGCCTCCACACCCCCAACTGGTACGCTGAGGCGCTGGCGGCCCGGCCTAAAGGGAGATTCGAGTCTTACCGTTTTTTTGGTATCGATGGCTTGCAAGGACCTTATCAGATCGGTGAAGGAAGCGCCGCCTTGCCCATCGTACCCGGCTCGGAGCAGGTCTGGCTTGACGGCTATCTTCTGGAGCGTGGAGGTGACAAGGATTACACAATCGACTACCCCACCGGTCAGATCACTTTCAGCGTCGATCATCCGATCGACCGTCGAAGCAGAGTAGAGATTGACTATGAACCCCGCGCGACCGATTACCGCGGGGAGCTCTTTTCCACCGGAGGGGGTGCCAGTATCGGCGATTCGGCGCTGTTTTTCGCGGTGGAGTTTCTCCGGGAAGGTGACGACAAAGACCTGCCTTTGCGCGGAGAACTATCCGATGAGGAGAAAGATCTGCTGGCTTCCGTTGGCGACAGTGTTGCCGCCGCTTTTCGCTCCGGTGTAACGCCGGACAGCAGCGGCAGCTACCTTCTCGTTGTCGATAGCCTGCCCGATTCCATCTACCAATATGTGGGAGGAGGCAATGGTAATTACGCCGTCAGTTTCAGCTTTGTCGGTGTGGGGAACGGCGATTATCAGTTTTTGGGAACCGGGCGCTACCAGTTTGTCGGTTTTGGACAGGGTGATTACCTGCCGGTTGTGTTTGTTTCCGCACCGAAACGAACCGACTACTACAACGCCCGGGTTGGCCTGCGCAACAAACTTGTTGGCGACCTCAGCGTCGAGTTTCGCCAGACTCTATCCGACCGGAATCTGTTTTCAGGGCGGGATGACCATGACAATCGAGGCTCGTTCAATTCCATTGCATCTGAAAGAGAATGGCTGTGGAACGAGCAGAAAAACCGTTTAACTGTCAAAGCCCGCCGGAAAGAAGCAGCCTTCAAGATACGCAGCAGGCTGTATACGGTTGATTTTAACCGCGATTTCCTCCTACCAGGCAACTTCGTTGCTCTTACAGACGAGTCGTTATATGAGTTTGGTCTCTCCGTCAGCCCGTCACTCGTCATTGCTCTCTCGCCTTTCTTCTCGAAGCTTGAGTATAAAGACAGCTTCAAGTCATCTACCGGTGGTTTTAAGACCCAACTCACGCCGCACAGCAGGGTCAAGGCATTGTTCGGGTGGAGGACAACAGCGTCTGCCAATAGAAGCTCGGCAACGGCAACGGAAGGAAAAGCAAGCATTTATACCGGCGGCATCAGCTACCGGCTTTCGCCCCGATTCGAGCTTTCATCAAACTATGAGCACGACCGGCGCAAGAATGATTACAGCGGGGAGATGCGGGGAACACGATATAGTCAATTCCGGTGGGCGCTTGACGGGCAGAGTAAAAAGCTGAGTTACGAGTACTACGTTGAGGATTCATTGACGGGGACATGGCGCGAGATACTCTCGCGGAACCGCGTTTCGACAAGTTCCGATCGCAAGCTCGGCAACCTAACTGGCAACCTGCACCTGACCTACCAGTGGCTGAAACAAACGGAAACTCGTGACGAGAGCTTTCTGGGACGGCTGCATCTACAATACTACAACGCCCGCAAACGACTGAATGTGAGCGCCTCGTACACCCTTTCGGAGGAGACGCGAAACGCCCGAGGCATCACCTACCTCGAGGTGGACCCGGGACAGGGGAATTATCTGCTTGAAAACGGTGAGTATGTTCCTGACCCGGACGGCAACTATATCCGGGTCGAGGAAATCCTGTCCGACCGTTCCCGAGTGTCGCGGGGCGAAAAGAGCTTTCATCTGTCAAAAGACTTCAAGACCGTGCTGATCCGGTTCAACTCCACCATTCGTGAGGAGCTTTTGGACGCCGGGAAGAGACAGCTCTGGTGGGCGGTTCCCTTTCTCTCCGATGACAGCCAGCCGTACCTTTTTTATTCCCGGCGATACGATGCCGATATCCGGATGTTTCCTATCCGAAGCGCCTATGCCGTCAACATCACCCTGTCCGAGGACAAAGAAATACGCAATATCGCCGGCGGAGAAAAGCGCAGGCGTGACATCACGACCGCTTTGACCCTCAAACAGGTGGTTAGAACCACTTTTATTGAGGAAAGCTTGGAGCTGTTTGACAGCAATCGCGACAGCTACTTCAGTGGCGGCGGGGAGATAGACGGGTTCAGGATTGGCCTGAACGTACGTCAGGCAGTATCGACCCATGAGGTCTCAACCGGCGGTAGTTATCGTCGGGCGGAGTCAGCCCGTGAGGAACGGTCGGAGATATATGCCATTCACATGGGCGCGCGGCTGAGAGTGGTCAAACGTGGAGAGCTGCGGACTTCTGTTGAACTGTATCATCAGACGCTGGCTAATGCCACTGGGCTGCCCTCTTTTCAGTTAACCGGCAGCAAGCCGGGCAGCCGCGGGGCTGTCTGGTCGGCCAATCTCCGCTACGGCCTGAAAGGTGGACTCCGTGTCAATCTCTCTCTATCGGGGCGGCACTCGGACGACCGCGCCGCTCGCATTACCGGCCGGGGAGAAATGGTGGTTGGGTTCTAAAGCGTATGAGTAGGGTAGTACAGATCGTTGTGGCATTAGGCGTGCTTGCGGCCACGCTCAGTGCGACGGAGCCTGTCGCCGACTCACAGGTCCGAATCGATTCAGTGTATATCAAAGGTGATTCGAGCGATGTGATAGTTCTCGACAGAATCTTCAATCAATACAACCTGGAGGAACTGACAGACAACATCCTGAGTAAGTATTACGACTGTGGCTATTACTGGGCATCGGTCAAAGTCGACAAAATACGCAAGCACGGCGAACGGGTGGAGCTTGAGTTCCGCATCATTAAGGGACCCCTGGTGAGACTGGCCGGCGTTGTCTACTCCGGCCTGACCCGCACCAGCCACGACCTGGTGGCAAGATACATATCGATCGACGCCGGTGACACGCTCACCGATGTGACATTGCGTCGAGCGGAAAAAGCCGCAGGGAGGATCGGGTTTGTTACGTTTCATCCGCCACCGATAATCCGACCGCTGGAAGGATATACAGGCGCTGACCTGGAGTTTCAGTTTTCAGAGAAAAAGCAGTTCACCTTTGAGGGTGGGGGCGGTTATCTGCCGGACAATTCCACCGGACTGGTGTGGCACCTCAACCTTCATTTCAACAATCTTTTTGGTGGAGGGAGGCAAACCTCAATCTTTTCTGAACGGCGAGAAAGAGGCCGCAACGTCTTGCGCCTTGGTTACGACCAGCCACTGTTTGCGGCGGGAGTCGGGCACCTGAGCTTTCAGATAGGCACCCGCGACTACCGCGAACAGTTTTATGAGTTCTCTTTAGAAGGAGCATATCTCACCCGGCTGAGGGGTAACCTGTCGGCCGGCTTGAGCCTCGGCTGGAAAAGTGTGGAGCCAGTGGGCAACCTGCCATCCTATTCCCGTTTCACCAGCCGCTTTTCAATAGAACGGGAAGCGCTCGACAACCGGCTGAATCCGGCCAACGGCCTGGATCTGCGCTGGTCAGTGGCCTATTCATACCGTCGCTACCGTGAGGACAGCCTCACCGCAACACCTGAGAGGAACAGCTTCAACGAAACTCGCGTCTCGGTTTCGATCAAATGGTACAAACAAGTGATCGGAAGATTGGTCGGGCATCTTGGGTTGAGTTACATCGGTCTGGAGACCGATGAGTCTCTGCCTCCCATTTCTGAACTGATCTTAGTCGGCGGTCCGGGTACTATTCGCGGCTTTCGCAATGAACAGTTTGCCGTGCTGCGAACGGCCTTCGGCACTGTCGAACCCCGCCTTCGCTTTTCAAGCGGATACCTGTTCATATTCTACGATGCCGCCTATCTTAACAACCGAACTACCCACTCGGACGAAACTATCAGAACCGACGAGCTATATCGCTACGGCTACGGATTCGGCATAGCTCTGCATGACAACCGCCGCGCGATCAAACTCTCCCTGGGATGGAACCCGGAACTGCAATTCGATCAGCCCCGCTTGTCCGTTGAGTTTTCCTCCGATATATAAAAGTTGACTGTGTTGACCGCCCCGGATATTCTCCGGCCATGCCCCGCTTCGTAGAGATTCTCAAACTCATCAGGTTCGTGAACTGTTTGCTGGCGATGGTGGGAGTGGGAGTTGGAGCCTATATGACCTGGCTTAGTCCGAGCTATTATGGGCCGCTGGTTGCCGCCGCCGCCGCTTTTCTAATCTGTGCCGGTGGCAACATTATCAACGACTTAGTTGACATTAAGATTGACCGGGTCAACCGCCCTGACCGGGTGCTGGTGCGAGAGGCTCTCAGCAAACGATATGCTGTCGTGCTGGCGGTGCTGGTGAACATCGCGGCTGTCCTGCTGGCCCTGGCCGTCAACCTGACCATCACCACTATTGCTCTGGTAGTGATAGCACTGCTGCTGTTGTATAATCTCTGGCTCAAGCGGGTGCCGCTGGCGGGTAACGTGGTCATCGCAGCATTAGGAGGGCTGACGTTTATGACCGGTGGGTTTGCCATTGACTACGTCATGGCTCTCACGCTTCCAGGACCTCTCATACCGGCGGCGTACGCTTTTTTTTTCCACCTGGTCAGGGAGATCATCAAGGACGTCGAGGATATCGAAGGCGACCGCCGGGTTGGCGTCAAGACCCTGCCGCAGGTCATCGGCGTGCGGAATTCCCTTTCGCTGGCCCTGCTGTTGTTTCTGATTCTGGTGATTCTGACATACCTGCCCATTTTGGCCGGCTGGTTTGGAGCCTACTACCAGGTCATCACCGTTTATATCATTGACCTGCCGCTGCTGCTGCTGTTAATTTTCATCTGGGGAAATCCAACGGCGCCGATGCTCAGGATCGGTTCCCTGAGCTTAAAAGCCGGTATGGGGTTAGGCCTTGTAGCTCTTATCGTGGCGTGAGCTTTCAAGGAAACGATTCGGCAAGGGCAGCATATAAATTGAATTGTGCCGTCAACCGATGGTCGGGTGGCCCACCGCTTGCGGTGGGTTCACCGGCTATTCTGTGGCGGGGTGATCTTCAGATCGCCCCGCTTGACAAGGCCTTTCCCGTCGGGTCTGAAGACCCGCCGGGCACATATCTATGTTAACGTACTTCCGGGACACAACACCAGGCGGTCGTCTACCCCTATCGAACATCACTCCTCAATCTTCTTCTTCACCCAGTTTTCCAACCCACCCACGACAATCAACTCCTGTGCCGCGGCTCCCACCGGGCTGACGTGATACTTCTTGCCATCAGCAGTCAGCGTCGCCCTGGTAAAGTCGATTGTTGCTTTTATGTTAGTTACAACAGTCAACTTATCTGTTCCGAATTTCTTTTTCAGGTCGCGAACCAGTTCCGGTGCTTCAATGGCCAGAAAGCCGTTATTCAAGGCGTTGCGCTTATACGTTTCACTGAACGACCCGGCCAGCACGAGACGAATGCCGCGATACTTGAGCGCCGTGGCCGCTTGCTCACGGGAGGAGCCCGTCCCGAAGTTAAACCCGCTCACAAGAATGTCACCATCTTTGACCAGCTTGCCGAACTCCGGATCGTAGTTTTCCATCACCACTCCGGCCTGCTGTTCGGGCGTGAAGTCGTCGATATAGGTGTACTTGCCGGGATAGATGCCGTCGGTATTGAGATTGTCCTGACAACAGTAGATAAGGTCACCAGTTACTTTTTTGTGGAAACCGTCAATTACGGTTATCGCAGCCATGCTGACGTCAGGCCTTTTGTTGACCTTGATTTCACCAATAGTCTTGCCAGCCACTACATCTTCTGGCCCCGTGATATATCCCGCAACTGCCGATGCCGCTACTACTGCCGGTGAGGCCAGATACGCCTCGGCGCTGCGCGAACCCATCCGCCCCTTGAAATTGCGGTTGGTGGCCGAGATGCCCACTTCGCCGTCCTGCAGCAGTCCCTTCCCCAGCCCGATACAGGGACCGCATCCGGGCGGAAGGGGTATAGCTCCAGCATCCAGAAGCGTCTGCCAATCACCCCGCCGTTCACTTTCTGCCTGTACTTCACTCGAAGCGGCAGCGATGTAAAACTCAACGCCGTTGGCGACCCTTTTGCCGTGTACAACCTGCGCGGCCGCAGCCAGGTCGTCGACGCGGCTGTTGACACAGGAGACGAGATAGGCTTTGTGAATCTTGACCTTCCTTTTGCGCATCTCTGCAACTGATGTCATGACTTTGACATGATTCGGGCCGGAAACGTGCGGGCTGACCGAGCCCAAGTCCAACGCCAGTTCCTTGGCGTAAAACGCATCACCATCGGCCTGCAAACCGCTCTGTTCAAGCTGCTCCAGGCGTTGCTTGTTGAGACGGGGATGCTGACTGTTGCCGTCTTCGTCAGAGGGCACTCCGGCGAGACCTCGTTCTTCGACGAATGCGATTCGTCTTTTTAGCCAGTCGATTGTTGTCGCATCTACAGGGAAAATGCCTACCAATGCGCCCCATTCGGTAGTCATATTGGCAATGGTCAGTCGATCGTCAATGGTAAGAGCGGCCACGCCGCCCCCAACGAACTCGACGGCGTGATTGAGGACTTCATCATTGTTGAAGAACCCGCAAAGGGTCACGATGACATCTTTTCCCGTTACCCCAGATTTGAGCCTGCCCCGCAGCTCGACTCTGGCCACCGGCGGCACCTGCCACCAGGTGCGCCTGGTTGCCCAGATAGCTGCCGCGTCAGTCCGCACTATAGGTGTGCCTAAGCACCCCAGGCCGCCGTACATATTGGAGTGGCTGTCGGAAGCCACCACCATTGTGCCCGGCCAAGCGTAGCCCTCCTCGCACATGATCTGATGCCCGATACCCCGTCCGGCCGGATAAAAGTCAACACCCATCTCGCGGGCAAATGTTTCAATCTTGGCATATTTAGCCAGATTCGCTTCGCTGGTGTCTTGAACATTGTGGTCTAGGGTAAACACCGGCTGCCGTGGGTCGGCTATCCTGGCGGCGCCAATGCTTTTGAACTTGGGGATGACGGCCCCGGTGTTGTCGTGTGTCATCACATGAGCGGGTCGAATGGAGAGGTAGTCGCCACTGGACACGAGGTGTCCTTTTTCCAAACCGACTGCGTACTTTTGGGCGATCTTTTCCACCAGGTTCCGGCCGCAAGAATCGGATTTGTTTGCCACTAATATGATCCTATTCTACGCCTAAGGCGTTGTATTTCGTGGGCAGTGGATGTCCCAAGGTTATCTCAAAAGGGCAGGAGTCTCCAACCCCTACCATTCATATAATACGAATTTCTAATTGTCAGGCAACAGCTAACATGGTTTCTACCCATAGCTTTTGTAGGTCGGGTTTCTCCGCTTGCGGCGGACGCCTTTGGCGGACGAGAAACCCGACATTTGTCGTCGGTGCTGTCGGGTTTCTCATTCGTCCGGCGGCTGCTGGACTCCATTTGGAACTGATCTTGCCCCATTATGGTGGACAGTTTGTTAAGCATGTTGGTTGTCTCGCTCAAAGTCAACCGGGCTGAGGTAGCCTAAGGTGGAATGGCGACGAACCCGATTGTAAAACACCTCGATCCAGGCA
>Ga0209979_1003366_pt1 | contig 14172 bp, 8 predicted proteins | sample AnhtaG_FD_183114 | JGI IMG/M metagenome (GOLD analysis project Ga0209979, IMG submission 183114) | Deep subsurface microbial communities from Anholt, Denmark to uncover new lineages of life (NeLLi) - Anholt_01485 metaG (SPAdes) (version 2) | ecosystem: Environmental > Aquatic > Marine > Oceanic >...
GCCATAACCGGCGGCCTCGAGCCCCTCGAGCAACTTCCGGTGGAGCGCAGACAGGGGAAGCTTCGCGCCGACGCGCGACCCCTCGGCCAGGATGAGCCGGACGTCCTTGAGGTGCTGCGAGAGTCTGGCCTGCGGCGCGAGATCACCGGTAATCATCTTCTGGCCCTTCGAGTCCATGATGCGGGAGTATGCGGCGCTCTCGGTGAAGATCGACAGAGCAGCCCCGGGGTCCAGTCCGATCGCCCGGGCGAATGCAAGCCCCTCGGCCAGGGCGGCCCGGTTCAGTCCGAGGACCAGGTTGACGGCGAGTTTCATGCTGGCGCCGCTGCCCCACTCGCCCACGTGGAACCATCGCCGGGCGAAGCACCGGAAGATGTCCTCGCAGGCATCGAAGGCCCGGCGCCGGCCTCCGGCCATGACTATGACGTCCCCGCTCCGCACCTGAGCGCTGGAGCCCGACACCGTTGCGTCGAGGTACTCGACGCCCCGCTCGGCGAGCATTGCACCGAGAGCGGAGGTCTGCTGCGGCGCGCCGGTAGTGGTATCGATGATGATCTGCCCGGGCCGCAACTGGGCATCGATGTGGCCGAGGACGCTCTCAACTACATCAGTTGTCGGCAGGCTCAGCATCACCCTATCACAGCACGAAGCGATCTGTGCCTGGTCCGACGCGACACGGCCGCCGATGCTCCCCAGCTCATCGCAGCGCGCCGGGTCGATGTCATATCCCACCACAGAATAAGACGCGTCCAGTAGACGCTCTGCCAGTGCGCTTCCCATTAAGCCGAGGCCGATGAGTCCTATCTTTCGACGGTCCATCGTGTGCTCCTTAATCTGATACGGTGCTGCGCGCGGTGCGCCGGGCCGAGTCGAGACCACATCGCCAGGGACTACGCGGGCCAACGCTTGAGCTGCTTTGCCTGGGTTCGCCGTGTAGTTGTCGTCATCCTATGCTCCGACCTGTTTCGCTGGCGCACGTGTTCGGCTCAGTCCGTGCGAGCTGTCCTGACGGATCGGAGAGGATCAGCACTCGAGCCAAGGTGATCCGTCACAGTGGGCGAAGTATCTTCCACTCGCGCACAGCATCCATCCGGAGGCAGTTGTCGATGCCCCGCTGGGGCAGCCGGAAACGATGAAGGTGTCTGGGCCGGCGCACAGCCCGTGGGAGCGCTGAGACGGGGGTGTGGCGAGCCACAGGTGCTCGCCTACAGAAAGGCATACGACGAAACCTTCGAAGTAGCGACTCAGTCGGGAGGAAGAGGCTATGAAATACCGCTGTGCCTTCCTGGGCTGTGGCCCGAGGGCCGCGGGCCACGCGAAGGCCTACGAGCACGTCACTCGTGGGCACAGGATTGCCTGCTGCGACTTGAACGAGGAGCGACTGAGCAAGTTCGGCGAGGAGTGGGGCATTGAGAGGCGCTACACTGATCTTGCTGAGATGCTGGCGAAGGAGAAACCGGACGTGGTGCACATGGTCACGCCGCCGACCCTCCGTGTGGGGCTCATGAGGCAGCTCGCGGAAGCCGGCGTGCCTGGGGTCATCGTCGAAAAGCCGATCTGCATCGGGGCAGACGATTACAAGCAGCTTCGTGAACTGGAAGCGACCTCAGCCACGAGGTTCACCGTCAACCATCAGCTCCGCTACCACCCGCAGGTACTGGATTTCCTGCAGGATATTGCCGACGGAAAGATCGGCGAGGTCAAGTTCCTGGATGCATCCGCGGTGCTCCCCATGTCCGGCCAGGGCGTGCACATCCTGGACCTCATCTTCGCCTTCAACGGATACGCTCGCCCGCAGACGCTATTCGGGGCCTCATCGGGCTACGACGACATCAACGGAACGCATCCCAGTCCCCGCACCGCCGCGTGGATGATCACCTTCGAGAATGGCGCGCGGGCTGTGCTGCAGGCCGGAGAGGGCGCGCCACGCTTCGAGCCGGGTCCGAACTGGGCCCACAAACGCATCGGCATCTACGGCACTCACGGCTTCATGCACTGGCGCATGAACGGGTGGGACCGGTCGCTGCCGGACGGCACGGTGGAGCACGGGAAGAAGGAATACGCGGAAGAAGACGTCGTCGGCGAGGCAGACCTCATCAACGCCGTGTTCGACTGGCTCGAGGACGACAACAGCGCCACGCCGACGAACCTGGACACCTCGCTGGACGAATGGCTGGTCATCCTGGCCGGCTACTTGAGCACGGTCGAGGCACGGCCGGTGGAGTTGCCCTTCGATCCGCCCGATGACCTGCTCGACCAGTTCAAGGCATTCGTCGGCGCGGAGTGATCCTTTTCCCGGTGTCCGCCGCGCTGTCCAGTTTGGGAGGAGCAACGAATGATACGCATAGGTCTGATCTCGGCAGCCACGTACGGGCCGACGTATCGGGGCGAGGATGTCCCGCGCACCCCTGGCTCATTTCACGGCACGGCGTTCTCGTCCGCCTTCAACGGCTATGACGAAGCCAAATCAAAGCAGTATGAGTGGACGTTTAGCGCCTCAGGAAAACGCATCGAGGATGCGTGCGTCGTCAAGGTCTGGGACCCGCACAAGGAGTGGGCAGAGCGCCTGGCCGCCACGTGCTTCATTGACGAGGTCTGCGACACGCCCGAAGAATGCGCCGACGGCGTTGACGCCGTCATCATCGTTGACGACGGCTCGGGCGAGCAGCACAAATACGCCCGGCATCCGCTGCAGAACGGCATTCCGACATTCTGCGACAAGCCACTGGCCATGACGGCCAGGGCTGCGAGGGAGATTGCCGACTTCGCCAAGTCCACCGGCACGCCGTTCATGTCGGCAAGCTCCCTGCGCTTCGTGCCGGACATTGTGGCGCTGCGGGACGAGCTGCCGCAACTTGGCGATGTCCACCTCGCAACTACGGCATGTGCCAACGAGCTCGTCTACTACGGCATCCACGCGCTGTCAATGGCCTACGCGGTGCTCGGGCGTGGGGCGGCCTCCTGCATCAATGTCGGCCAAGCTGACCGGAACATCGTGCGCATCCGCTACGAAACCGGCCTCGATGTGGTGCTGATGGTGGCTGAGCGCGACTACATGCGGGCTGGATACCAGATCAGCGTCTACGGGACGAAGGGCTGGCGCACGGTGCAGCCAGACCTGACCAACCTCTACTGCTACCTGCTCGAGCGGTTCATCCATTTGGTGAAAACCGGCGACGAAAGCGTGCCGCTCGACGAAGAGGTGGAGCTCATCGCCTGTCTCGAAGCGGGCAAACGCTCCCTGGAAGAGGGCCGCGAGATAACCCTCGCCGAGGTGCTGGCATAGACGCAATGACGGACCTACTCGTCGGACGGGATCACGGCGGCCCGCTCCTTCGACGAGTGATATGCTGCTTCCAGAATAGCAGTGGTCTTGAGTCCCTCTTCACCCGATAAAGGGTTGGGAGCATCAGTAGTAAGGCTCCTGACGATCTGCTCGACCAGGGGCAGATGCGTAATACTCGGGGGAGGGCAGTGCATGTCCGTCCGTTCGTTGCCGATCCATACACGCAGGTTGCCTCGGTCCAATGGACCCGCCAGCACGCGGCCGGCGGTGCCGGCAATCCCGAACTCGTCCACGCCGGTTCCCACGTTCCAGTGACAGGCGAACACTGCCTGAGTGCCGGTCGCGAACTTCAGCAGCAGCGAAGCGGAATCGTCCACCTCAATGTCGAAAGACAGCGTGTCAACAAGAGCGCTGACTTCCACCACATCGCCCAGCAGGTACACGAGCAGATCGAGGCGATGGCTCCCCACGTCGGTTAGAAAGCCCCCACCGGCAATCTCGGGCGCCGCGCGCCACGGGACCGAGCCGTCCGCCAGGGGCTTGTACATGGAGGTGACAGTCACATGGGCCATGGTGGGCTGCCCTACCACCTGCTCGCTCAACAGTTGCTTCATTCGCTGCGCGACCGGCCAGTACCGCCTGTAGTAGGCGACCCATAGCTGGACGCCGGCATTCCGACACGCCCGAATCATCTGGCGACACTGGGCCACGTTCATCGCCATGGGTTTTTCGCACAGCACATGCTTGCCGGCCTGCGCCGCCTGGATGGTCTGTTCCGCGTGCACGTGGGGCGGCGTCGCGACGTAGACGGCGTCGATCTCGTCGTCGGCGAGCAGCTCCCCGATGGTGGCGTAGTGGCGCTTGGCGCCATGACGCTCGGCGAAATCTGCCGCCTTCTCGGCATCCCGCCTCATGACCGCAACCAGCTCGGATCCGGCCGCATTGTACAGGGCCGGGCCGCCTTTGCGTTCGGCCACATCGCCACACCCAATAATGCCCCACTTGAGCGTCATGCTGTCTCCTCCTCGATACGGTGGTTATTCGAAGGCCCCGATGAGCCACCCCCGTCTGATTCTGGCAGGGAAGGCTAAATCTCCTGCATCGGTCCTGCTCCGGACAGGATTCCGTCCTCCGAGCAAGGAAGATCGGGACAAGCGAAGTATGCCATGCGAAGCCCGTTTCGGTAGCGGGTTCTTGCAGCGAAGGCTGGTGGGCGGATTGATCGCAAAGGTCCTGCCGTTAGGTTGTGCAGGCTTGCTCATCGTCGCAGCTCTGGTGCTGTCTTCCGGACGGACTAGCGGTCGGGATGCTGAGGAGAGCTTCGGCTGTGAGGCCAACCCGACCGGCGATCCCATCGGCGGCGGCGAGGGCTATCGGGACATCCTCACAACCGGCGATCTCGTGGTGCGCGACGCGGAGCAACTCGTGGCCGCGCTGAACCGGGCCAAAGCCGGCGATGTCATCCACGTTCCTGACGGCGTCGAGATCGACCTCACGAAGTACAGCACCTTGTCAATTCCCGCCGGGGTGACGCTGGCCGGCAGCCGCGGCCCCAACGGATCCCTGGGCGCGCGCATCTTCACGAAGCGCATGGCCAGCCGAATGTTCACCGCCGCCGGTGACAGCGTGCGCTTGACGGGCCTCCGCTTCGAGGGCCCGTACGGGGGCACAGAGCGGATTGGCCCAAGCTCCTACTTCATCAGCATTAGCCACTACGGCAACGAGATAGACAACTGCGAGATCTACAACTTCAATGTGGCCGCCATTGGCGTCGGCTCGCGAGCCATGAAAGTCTACATCCACCACAACTACATCCACCACAACCAACGCGGCGGGCTGGGGTACGGGATTTCCATGAGCTCCGGAGACGTGCGGATCATCGCCAACAAGTTCGACTACTGCCGGCACCACATCGCCTCCAGCGGCAGCCCCGGCTCCGGCTACGAAGCGGCGTGGAACTTCGTCGGGCCCAACGCCATCAGCCACCATTTCGACATGCACGGCGGACGGGATCGGGGCGACGGCACGGACATCGCCGGCGACTGGATGCACGTGCACCACAACACCTTCCAGGGAAAGCAGCGCCACGTCGTGATCCGTGGCGTCCCGTCCTATGGCGCCGAGATCCACCACAACTGGTTCTCCGCGCCGTCGGCGGAGAGGGTCCGCTCGGACGGCAACACCAGGGTCTACCGGAACGTCTATGGGCCCGAGAAAACGCTGGAGGAATGAGACATGTCCTCACCGTGGCCCACCATTTCAGTCGTCGGCTTGGCCGTCTCGCTGGTGACGGCAACTCTCGCCGCGGAGGACCGCTTCGGCGCTCCCCTGCCCGATGACGCGGTGCAGCGCCTTGGCACGCTGCGTTTGCGGTACACCGGTGGCATCGGCGACCTGTGCTACCTGCCCGACGGCCGGGCTGCGATTGCCGTCGGTGATAGCGTTGAGATATGGGACCTGGCCGAGGGGAAGCTGCAGGCGACGCATCAGGTATGTGACGCGAGCGTCAGGAGCGTGGTGCCGCGCAGCGATGGGAAGGCCCTGCTGGTCGGCGACAGCGCTGGAAATGTGCACGAGTGGGACCTGGCCGCCCAACGCGAGCTGCGCGCCTGGCCCACCGGACAGGCCGGACTGAAAGCCGTCCACTACTCGCCGGATGAGAAGCGCGTCCTGACCACGGGCTCCAACCCGCCGACCATCAATGAATGGGAGCTGGCGACGGGCCGGGAGTTGGTGGCGATCACGGGCAAGATGCACTACTTCCACGAGGCCATTTACGGCCCGGAGGGCAAGACGGCCTTCGTCAATGGCGGCGCCGGCGCCGGTCCTATCCTGGCTCACTACGACCTGGCCACCGGGGAGCTGCTGCACGAGTGGCACAAGGACACGTACGCCCACACCAGAAGCATCGTGCTGTCCGAGGACCGCGAGCGACTCCTCCTCGGGAGCCGCCATAAGGCCACGGAATGGCAGGTAGATGACTACAAGCTGCTCAACCAGTTCTCCGGGCACCACGGCCATGCCGTCACATCGGTGGCCTACTGCAAAGAGACGGACCAGATCCTCACCGGCTCGCGCGATGGATCGATCCGGCGCTGGAACCGGTTGAAGGCGGAACTGCTGCTTCGCTGGTGGCCGCACGATGGCCATGTCACGCGCATGGAGGTGTCGCCCGACGGCAAGTGGCTGCTGTCGTACGGCCGCAGCCTCGTGGCCGAGACCAGCATGGCCAGCGGGGAGTTCCGCCTGTCCTGGGAGCGCCACAGCGGGCCGGTGCAAGCCGTGGCTGCGCTGCCCGCGGGCGGTGCAGTCGTCAGTGGCTCGACCGACGGGACGCTCCGCAGGTGGGACATCGCCACCGGCGAGTGCCTGGCCACGATCGAAGGGGCGAACCTCGGCGCCTACGCCGTCGCCGTGTCGCCCGATGGCACGCGGGTGGCGGCGGGCTGCAAAGATGGCATCGTCCGCGAGTTCAGTCTGTCTGATGGCAGCATAGTTCGCGAGCTCGAAGGCCACCGCGGGTATGTGCGCTCCGTCGTCTACACACACGATGGGACGCGCTTGCTGAGCAGCGCCGGCGATGGCACGATACGCGTCTGGGCACTGGACCAGGAAGAGCCAGTCAGCATCCTCGAGGGGCACCGGGGCGGCGTGCTGTCGATCGCTATCTCACCGGACGGTCGTTTGGTGATGACCGGCGGACGCGATGGCACCGTGCGCGTGTGGCACTTGAGCAGGGGCACGTTGCTGCAGACGCTCGAGGGCCACCGTGCCTGGGTGACCGCAGTTGCCTTCGCGGGCGACAACGGCCACGGTCTTTCCGCGAGCCGGGATGGGCGGGTGCTGAAGTGGGATCTTGCGACGGGCGAAATCCTGGGCGAAATGGTCCACGGCGGCGAGCTGCACGCTCTGGCGTGTACTCCCGACGGCAAGACTGCCTGCGCGGGCGGAACAGACAAACTCATCACCTGCTGGGACCTCGCGACTGGCGAGAAGCTCGCCGCGTTCGGCGGCCACGACGGCGCCATTCTGTCGCTGGCGCTCACTCCTGACGGCAAGCGGTTGATATCCGGCAGCCAAGACACCACGCTGCTCGTTTGGGAGATGCCGTCGTAGCTGATGGATGCTACAGCAGCTTCAGTATCCGCCAGCCCGCGGGCGGGATCGCCAGCCTCAGCTCCGCGGCGTCGCCCAGGTTCCCGACCTTCTCTCCACCAAGCACATCCACCACCGTGTAGGCGTTCGCGCCTGTTATCGTCGCCTCAGCGGGTGCGTGCAGGTCCCAGTTGGCAATCATCAGCACGAGATCATCTCCGACGTTGTACAGCTTGCTAATGCCCATGGGCGATGAGACCGTAACGGGCGCATCGACCTGATCGCGCACTCGCGGCAGGAGGACCTTCTCGGCCCCCGCGTACTGCGCGTTGAGGTGCTTGATCTGCCGATAGCCGGACTGTATGCGCCGGTGCCAGTAGGTCACGTCGTAGTCAACAGGCTCCGCCCCGGCGATCGGTACACATGAGCCGGCAGTGTGGACACGCAGTCCCGCCGCGGCCGCTGTCTGTATCGCGTCGTGGGCGCTCTTTGACAGGAAGCGCACGGCCGGCACGATGAGCGCCTTCAGTCCGTCAAGCGCCCCGTCCGCGATCTCGTCCTCCATGACGACTCGGTACCAGACATTCCCCCGCAGCAGGGCAAACGCGGTGCCCTCGAAGCTGTGCAGATGCACCCAGCGCTCGCTGAGGTCGGCCTTCCACGGCTGCTCCATAACCTCGGTGGTGGTTGAGTACAACAGGCCCACTTGGGCCGGATGGGGCGCACGGCTCATCAGCATATCCTCTACCTTCGCGATGTCCGAGTATACGGCGGCCATTGCATCATAGCCCTCGGGGTGGTACGCTGAATACGCCCCGGAGACCCAATAGCAGATGGCGTTGGCGCCCTCGGTAATCGTGATCTTGGCCATCTGCTCGATCTCGTCAGGGCTCATCATCTGGGTCCGCGAATAGTGCTGGATAAATGGGCCCTCAGTGCTCAGTATCAGCTTCGGCGAGTTGGCCGTGATGTGCTCGCCGACGCCCCACGGCTGCAGGCCGACCTCGCCTGCTTCCGGCAGCCGCGGCAGGGGGAAGCTCTGGTAGAGGAGCCAGTTCTTGACCTGGAGGCGCTCGATCCGTTGTATCAATGCGCCGGCGTTCGGCTTCAGCTCCTCTCGCTGCATGTTGGCATTGAGCAGGCGCCCGTAGAAGTACGAATCCGACGGTATCGTGAGCATCAGCAGGTCATCAGACACCGATCGCACCGCCTCGGACTGCACCTTCACGTACCGCAGGTGGCCTGTGCGCTGAAACTCGTCCCACTGTAAGAGCGCATCATCGTCGGCCACCACGCCGGCGCCCTCGTGCACTTCGAAGCGGGGCGGCTTCTTCCCACACTGCTCTTTGAACGATCGCTCGCACGTCTCGCAGTAGCAGGCGTCCACCCGGGTGCCCCAGCCGTCGTCAAACACGAAGCCGCCGAAGATGTCGTATCTGCCATACGCCTTGGCCTGAGCGACGATCCTCTCCCGCATCCACGGGTAAAACTCGTCATTATGCAGGCACGCCATCTGCAGCTTGCGCCCGCCGACGTCGTAGGCCTCCGTTCCGGGGGGATTGTGGGAGTAGTAGTTGCTCATGATGAGCACGCTGATGCCCGTGCCGGCGTACTCGGTTTCCATTCTGTCCCAGCCGGCGCGCTCGCCCTGCGGGACCCGTGGCTCGCCATCGGGACCCGTCTCCATCTCCAGTGCGGCGCCGGTGTACACGTAGTCAATGCCGGCCTTTTGCAGCCAATCCACGGGCACCGGATTGCCGCGGTCAACCAGCGTCACGGCATGGAACTGGCCGTCGGGCATGGCCAAAGACCCTCCTATCAGCATCAGCACAACGATCATAGGTGACACTCTACCGATTGCGGACATCTGCTCGCCTCCCTCAGAAGCACTCCCATCCCCGAATCGGGCTGCAGAGAACACGCGCGCGACGACAGCATCGTTTCCTGGCAAAGGCGGCGGGATCGCCGGCTCTGACCTTAAGGTGCCAGACTTCCCCCAGAGCCCCTCAAGTCCGGCGGCAGCCGCCCCACTGGCCTTAACCGGCTAGACTTGGACTATGCTGAGGTGGTTTTCACGGCCATCTCCCGGCGTCACCAACGGGGAGTGATCTTCACGGTCAGTTTGAGCTGCGTTACGTCAGTGAGGTGGATGGCCAGCTTACGGCGGCCCTCATTGCTCGCCTGCTCATCAGGATTGGGTGAAGTGGGGAGGGGCCCCGCGGGCAGGACCGTGAAGGTCGCGCCCGCGGGCTCGACGATCTGCACCGCCAACTGCTTGCCATTCTGACTGAGCGTGGCGGTTGCTTTGTCGCCACTGAGCTTCACATCGGCCTCGGTATGCATGAACCACCACAGCTCGGCCGATTCATCCGCTTCCACCTCGTCCGTAACAGTCACATAAGCGCGATCGATCATCGAGAGCGTACGCTGCACGCGGCGGGCGTGGCCGGCGTACGCCTCGCTCAGATCGACGACGGCGACCGCACGATCTCGCGTCGATTCGAACGGCGCGATGTTCGCAGTGGCCTTGAGCTCCTGATCCGGGCCCTCCTCAGGATTCATCACGAGCGTATTGTGGCCCTCGGCCCGAACCCGATAATACTTCCATTTTGGGTTGTGGTGCCGATGGCGCATGTACGTTTGGCGCTCAGTGCCTGAATCGATGGCCCAGCGCTCGCCCAATGCTTCAAGGATGAAACTGCCCAGATCGAGATGGCGATGGCCGCCCAAGTTCCGATTGTCGCCTGCCTGGAAGCCGACGACCAGGGCGTTCGGATCGTCCCAGGCACTACGCATCGACGCGCATTCCGCTCTGCGGAAGTACTTGTCCAGCGGCAAAGCACTGACGTCGTAATCCCGAGCGCTGTTGTCGTACCAGAGCAGGTCCAGTACGCTGCCATTGCGATCCGGGTCTCGCAAGTCGCTGTAGCGGTACCAACTGTAGTGCGGACGGTTGAACCTACGGCCCAGCCAGAAGTGTTGCGGCGTGGACATGCGTCGAAGACCGCAGTCCGCGAAGTTGAAGGACATGCGTGTGGCGCCGGCCATGTATATCTGGTAGTCGCCGCTTTCGGCGAAGCCCTCGATCTGGGACAGGCCGAAGTCGGTGCCCAACGCCGTCTCGAGAGCCGACAGGAACAGCACATTGTAGCGGCAGCCGTAGTCCCAATATGTCACGCCCTCTGTCCCGGCGCCGTCGGGTGCATAGTGCTCCATTGCGCGGGGCAGGCTGTTGATCCCGGCGTGGAGGACTGCCGCGGCAAGTTCGGGCTCCTCATCGGCGATCGCCAGTGCGCCCAGGCCAATCCCGCCATTACAGACCTGGTTCCAGTTGTTCCAGCCAGCCGCCCAGCCGCGACCGCCTTCGTATACCTTCATCGCCGGCTTCAGGCCTTTGCTCACAATGGCCTCGCGAAGCACGCTGCGCTGCTCGTCGGTCCACAGCTCCTGCAGCCAATCGTAGGCGATGGCGAACGCATGGGTCATCTCGGCGGTGTCAAGGAAGTGACTCGGGTTCCAGTCCTTGAATCCCGCGGCGGCTTCCAGCTCTGCCCAGGCGCGATCGGGGTAACGCCGGTCCCGCTCCAGATGATAGACAAAGGCCAACGTTCGTACGCGATCCTTCACGCGTCGGCTTACGCTGAGCAATCGCTTCCCATCGGGGATCTCATATTTCGAGGGCGACTGTTCGAGGATCCTGTCAGCACTGGACTTGATCGCCGCGTACCACCTCCCCGCATGGGGATCGCTCCGGATTAGCTGCTTGATTCGGGGAAATGTGTCCTCGTCAATGAGCAGACGAGGGTGCGTGGGTTTGAGCGTCTTGAGGATTTGGTCCACGGGAGGCACACTAAGCTCCTTTCCAACGGCTGCCACACAGGAATTCAACACTATGACGAGGGACGCCACGATTGGCGTTCTGTCGCGCAAGAGTTCCCACAGCATGATCGATCCTCTCCCAGGAGACATCGAGTATTCCGGTCGTCGCCCGGCCTCCGCTGCTCAATGCCCGGCGGCCGCGTAGTACTCGTCGCCAGAGACCATGAACGCGACGTCGCGGTGTGCGTAGTGCCTGCCGCAGAAGGTGTCGTTGGTCCTGCCGCACCACGCACGTAGAAGCTGCCGGTGATGGTGCTTGCCCTTGCTTCGTTGCCTTTTCGCTCTCTTTGCCTATTGGGTGCCAATATAGGTACGCACCTTTGCCGGACTCAACTTTCAAAGCCATTCTCCGTCGTGCCAAAGATAAGCCGTGCCACCGCCAGGCGAGGGCTACTTCTCCCTGCCACGCGGCGCCCGCGTCTGCGGAGCGCCATCGTCGCAGCATGTCCCATTCGTAGGTGAGAGCAGCAGTGGCTCGACGATTCGGGGCCCGGCGGCCTTCACCTCCTGGGCAGCGGGGCTGTGGTCCTGCCGGGCGGGCCCATGAAGAATCCAGGCTTCAGTTCGCAGTGGGTTTTCACTTCGGAGGCTGCCTGGCTCGAAAGCCTGAGGCGCTTTCCTTGTTCCGCGGCCGCCTGCGCACGCGAACCGAGGAAATGGCTGGCGGAAAGCGAACGTGGCAGGGAAGCATTCGCGAATAGCAGCGGGTGCAGAGGAGCGAGGAAGACATGCAGCGTCGGACGAGAAGGGATTTTCTCAGAAGCGCGGGAGCTGGCGCAGGCGCCCTGGCTGGTGCGTCGCTCCTGCCCGGCGGCCCACCGGAAGCAGCCGACGAGGGCCCGGCGCGCCGGCCCAGCGTGCTCATCATCATGTGCGACCAGCTCACCGCGAGCTGCTTGAGCTGCTACGGCGGGCCCGTCCCGACGCCCAACATCGATCGGATCGCCCGGGAAGGAGTCCGTTTCAATCAGGCCACCTGCCCGACGCCATTCTGCTCGCCAAGCCGTGCCTCCCTCGCGACCGGCGTGTATCCGCACGCCCACGGCATCGTCGCCAACTGCAACCCCCGCCGCCAGCAGGGCATCACGCCGGAGGACATCACCACCGAGAAGCTCCTGCACGAGGCGCGCTACGCCACGCACTTCTACGGCAAGTGGCACCTGATGGGGGAGCCACTGCCGTACTACACCGACATGTACCGGCCTGGCGACTACCAACGGGATATGACCGAGACGTTTGCGCGAGTGCGGACGGAAGATCCGGACGGGTTCATGCCCTTCTATAAGTGGGCGCTTCCGGTCGAGGTCTCTCCCGCTCTGCAAGATGCCGTTGACGCGCTCGGGGATCGCTGGGAAGGCGAGAAATTCGCCGGGTTCATCACGAAGATGGGCCGCCTCAAGCTGCCGCTAGAGGACCACCTGGACGTGCGGGTGGCAAAGCTCACCGTCGATCGGCTGAACTCATTGAAGCAAGGGCCATTCATGCTGACGGGCTCATTCGTCGCGCCGCACGACCCGAACGTCGCGCCATCTCCATATTACGAAGCCTTCTCACCCGACTCGGTGGAGCTGCCGGCGAACCGGCAGAGCCGCGAGGAGCTGTTCGAGCCGCAGTGGTCGAGGCGGATCGTGGCCGACCTGGGAGAGCCGGGCCTGCGCGAGTTCCTGCGCGTCTATTACGCCATGGTCGCGTTGATCGACGATCAGGTCGGTCGAATTCTCGAGGCTCTGGACGGCACCGGCCGGGCGGACGATACGATCTTGATCTTCACCGCGGACCACGGCGACATGATGGGCGGCCATGGCATGGTGTGGAAGAGCACGAGCGCCTTCTATGACGAAGTCGCCCGCATCCCTTTACTGATCCGCTACCCGCGCAAGGTCACGCCGCGACGCTCCAACATGGCCGCCTGCCTCACCGATATCATGCCGACGATCCTCGAATTGGTCGGCCGGCCGGTCCCCGAGCACCTTCAGGGCCAGAGCCTGGCGCCGTATCTGACGGGGGAGCGCGATGACTCGGAAGCCCGTCCATTCTCGTTCAGCGAGCGTGTGCGCGTGCATCCGAAGGGCCTGCGCGAGGTCGTCCCCGGGACCGTCGGCTCGTTCATGATCCGTGGCCAGAGATGGAAGTACATCCGGTACTCGCAGGGACAGGAATACCTGTACCACCTGGCCGAGGACCCGGGCGAAACGAGGAACCTCGCCGGCGACGCGGGATACGCCGCCCGTCGGGCTGAACTGAGCGCCGAGATGGACCGCTGGCTGCGGGACACGGGCTTCCGGAGTGCATGAGCGCCGTGGGGGGGCCGCGAAAACCGAAAGGCGGATCTGATTTGAGCAACCGACGGCGCCCGAACGTCCTACTCATCGTTGTTCACGACCTCGGCACCCGCCTGGGCTGCTGCGGCGAGACATCCGTCCGCACGCCTGCTCTGGACACCTTGGCACAGGAGGGCGTGCGCTTCGACAGCAACTTTGCCACGGCGTGCTTCTGCAGCCCCAGCCGCGGGTCCATCATCACGGGCAAACACCCTCACATCAACGGGCTGATGGGCCTGGTGAACCTGGACTGGGACCTGCCCGATGGCAACGCCACGCTGGCACAGATGCTCGGAGCGGCGGGGTACGAGACGTACCTCTTTGGGCTCCAGCACGAGGTGAAGGACGTCGGCCGCCTGGGCTTTCACCACGTGTCGGACCGCTCGGTGCGGAACGAGTGCCACACGGTTGCCGGCCAGGTCGCCGACTTCCTCCGGTCAATGGGCAACAAAGAGCGCCCGTTCTACGCTCGCGTCGGCTTCTTTGAGGTGCATCGCCCCTGGGGGAAATATGAGCCAGATGATCCGGCCGACGTGCACGTGCCCGGGCACCTGACCGACACGCCGGGCGCACGTCGGGATCTGGCCATGT